>Ga0194037_1000249_pt1 | contig 42531 bp, 43 predicted proteins | sample JunL306m_MetaG_FD_148653 | JGI IMG/M metagenome (GOLD analysis project Ga0194037, IMG submission 148653) | Anoxic zone freshwater microbial communities from boreal shield lake in IISD Experimental Lakes Area, Ontario, Canada - Jun2016-L304-6m | ecosystem: Environmental > Aquatic > Freshwater >... | reverse complement strand
CTCCTGCTGAATCCCCTTCGACTAAAAATAACTCTGTTCTGGCAATGTCTTGCGCTGAGCAATCGGCCAGTTTTCCAGGTAAGGCAGGGCCTGAGGTCAGGCGTTTACGGATGATTTTTTTATTAGAACGTAGTCGTTTTTGAGCGCTAGAAATAATAATGTCGGCAATCTTTTCGCCTTCTGCGGGATTCTGATTTAACCATAAGCTAAAAGTGTCTTTAGCTACACCAGAGACAAAAGCAACGCATTCCCTAGAACTGAGTCGTTCTTTAGTTTGGCCTGAAAACTGCGGATCTTCTAGCTTTACTGATAATACAAAATGGCAGTTTTCCCAGACATCTTCAGGCGCTACTTTAACGCCGCGTGGCAAAATATTTCTGATGTCACAAAACTCTCGCATGGCTTCGGTGAGCCCTGCGCGCATGCCATTAACATGAGTTCCACCTTGCGCGGTAGGGACTAGGTTAACGTAACTTTCGTTAAGAATTTCGGCTGGATTTTCAAGTGCCCAAACGATGCCCCATTCGACGGCCTCATGATTAGCGGCCATATTACCCATGAAGGGCTGTTCGGGAAAGAATTCAATGTCGCCTATGCGATCGAGTAAATATTCTTTAAGGCCATCTTGGTAGCACCAAACGTAGCTTTCCTCTGTTTGGTCAACATTTAAGGTAATTTTTAAGCCAGGGCATAAAACCGCTTTGGCTCGTAAAACATGCTTGAGTTTGCTAACGGAGACTTTGTTGGAGTCGAAGTATTTTTCATTAGGCCAAAACTTAACCGAGGTTCCGGTATTGTTACGGCCGACGGTTCCTGTTTCTGTAAGTTCGGTTAATTTCTCACCATCAGCATAGTCCATACGATAAACTTTGCCATTGCGCTTAACTTCGATTTCTAATCTTGCTGATAAGGCATTAACCACAGATACCCCTACGCCATGTAAGCCGCCTGAGAACTGATAGTTTTTATTAGAAAATTTACCGCCAGCATGGAGTTGGGTCAAGATGACTTCAACGCCAGGGATGCCTTGTTCAGGATGTATGTCAACGGGCATGCCGCGACCATCGTCGCTGACTAATACTGAGCCATCTTTATATAAGATCACTTCGATAGACTTTGCGTGGCCTGCCATGGCTTCATCGACACTATTATCAACCACTTCTTGGACTAGATGGTTAGGGCGAGTGGTATCGGTGTACATGCCTGGGCGTTTTCGTACCGGTTCTAAGCCACTTAAGACTTCGATCGCCGAGGCGTTATATTCATTGCTCATTAGTTTTACGTGCTCTTAAGGTATTGTATTTTTTGAAGGTGTGCTGCATTAAGGCAGGGCTTATATAGCTTATACAGGCTGAGTTTTAAGATTTTATCATTTTCGCGCTTTAGGTGCATCGCTCCAGCGAATCAGCTTGTTTTATAGGGTGTGAGGCGTTAGCCATATTGCGCCGTTTATTGAGCTTTGTTGGGGTGTAATACGGCTAACGCCTGACACCCTAGGGGACTATTCATGTCTCGTGATTGATAACCACCTACCAATAGCAGTGACTATGCCGGAAATGCTTTACTCGCTTACGCTCGAAAAGTCTTATTCCGGCCTACAGATGCTGCGCTAACGATAAACTTTGTAGGGTGTGAAGCGATAGCCTCACACCCTACCGGACTGTATTTTCTGTGGATTATACCGCTTGGTTTTTTAGAATGATTTTAGCTTCATTCCAGAAAGCATCGAGTTCAGCGAGTTCGCAGTCTAGGAGTTGTCTTCCAGAGGCTTCAACTTGTTGCTCGATATAGTGAAAGCGTTTGGAAAACTTTTTGGTGCTTTCTTTGAGGGCGATTTCAGGATTAACCTTTAAATGCCGTGCTAGATTGACGGCTATGAGTAATAAGTCGCCCACTTCTTCTTGGATATGCGCTTGATCGCCAGATTGCCAAGCTTCTTTGACTTCGTCTAATTCTTCTAGCACTTTAGCAAAAACTGGGGGTAGATCAGGCCAATCAAAGCCATGTTGCGCGGCTCTATCTTGTATTTTCTCACATTCGATTAGGGCTGGAAGGTTGCCAGCGACACCGGATAGCACGCTGGTTTTTTCGGCAGTTTTGTTTTTTTCTTTGCGCTCTTCAGCTTTAGCTCTTTCCCATGCTTGATGGCGTTCTTCATCGCTATTAAAAACCGCATCTGAAAATACATGAGGATGTCTGCGTACCAGTTTTTCGCAAATGCCAGCAGATACTTGTTCAAAGTTAAACAAACCTTGTTCGTCGGCGATTTGTGAGTGGAAAACAACTTGTAATAATAGATCACCCAATTCGGCTCGTAAGTCGTCTAAGTCATTGCGTTCTATGGCATCGACAACTTCGTAGGCTTCTTCGATTAAATAAGGAATCAGACTATTAAAGTTTTGCTTAATATCCCAGGCGCAACCATCTTCAGGGCGACGAAGTCTGGCCATAAGGTCTAAGAGTTGCTGGGTATTAGTGAGCATAAGTCTTAGTTCTTAAAATGAATAGCCGAAGTTTTCATGGAAACGTTGCTTAAAGTCGCTGAAATTAAGCTTATGATTTTGGGTGCCGTGATGTTCTATTTTAATAGCGCCTAATAATGAAGCGATTCGGCCAGTGACTTCCCAATCTAATTCATTCATTAGACCATAGAGTAAGCCAGCGCGATAAGCATCACCACAGCCAGTAGGATCTAAGATAGCGTTAGGTTTAGCAACAGGAATTGTAATGCATTCGCCATTCGCATAAATTTTAGAGCCTTTAGAGCCTTGAGTAATAATCAAGGCTTCTACCCGTTCGGCGAGTTGCTCTAAGGATAAGCCTGTGCGTTCTTGCATGAGCTCAGATTCATAATCATTTAAGGTGATCCAAGTGGCTTGATCAACTAAAGTTAACAGTTCTGCGCCATTAAACATGGGCATGCCTTGGCCTGGATCGAAGATAAAAGGAATTTCCAATTCTGCAAATTGTTCGGCATGTAATTGCATGCCCTCTTTGCCATCAGGTGAAACGATGCCAATACTAATGTCTTTGTCTGTGGGAATGGCATTTAAATGCGAGTAATTCATGGCGCCAGGATGAAAGGCGGTAATCTGATTGCCGTCTTCATCGGTAGTGATATAGGCTTGACCAGTATATTGATGGTCTAAGATGTGAATGAATTCACTGCTTAAGCCGTTTTGATTCATCCATTGGCTGTAAGGGGCAAAATCATGGCCGACGACGGCCATGGTTAAGGCTTCTTCACCTAATAAATTTAAATTGTAAGCAATGTTACCAGCGCAACCGCCATATTCACGACGTAATGCGGGGACTAAAAAGCACACATTTAAGATATGAACTTTTTCCGGCAAGATATGATATTTAAATTTATCATGAAACACCATGATTGTGTCGTATGCCATAGATCCGCATATTAATGCACTCATTGAACGTCCTCTTTAAAGTAAAATTAATGCCCAGGTCACTGCTGCCCAAGCTAACGACATCATAACGGCTGCTGAACCAATATCTTTGGCTCTTCCGGATAACTCATGATGTTCAAAACCAACACGGTCAACGACCGCTTCTACTGCTGAATTTAATAATTCAACGAGCATGACTAATACTATGCTGCCGATCAGTAAAAGTTTTTCAATCGTTGATTGCCCCAACCACAAAGCGAGTGGTGTGGTCACTATAAACAGTATAACTTCTTGTCTAAAAGCCTCTTCATGTGTCCATGTTGCTTTAAAGCCTGCAACAGAAAAGAAACACGCATTGATGAGGCGTTTAAGGCCTTTTGCATTTGGATTTGCCATGGATTCACTCATTATTGAATAATAAAAAAGCGTATGTTACACCGCTAATATTTAAGTTCGATGTCTTCGCTTTATTGATTAATAAGTTGTTGATAAGCGTCGGCGTCGAGTAACGATTTAAGATCGCTTAGGTCTTCAGCTTTAACGCAAAAAATCCAAGACTCATAGGGGGTATCGTTTATTTGTTCGGGTTCATCGTTTAGGCTTTCATTGATTGCAACGATTTCACCTGCAACCGGACTATATAAGTCTGATGCAGTTTTTACAGACTCAACGACCGCGCATTGTTCTTGCGCATCAACGCGTTGACCTATTTTAGGTAGCTCTATGTAAACTAGATCGCCTAGCTCCTCCTGAGCAAAATCTGTGATGCCAATACGAATGATATTGTCGTCTTCAATACTCACCCATTCGTGAGATGTGGCATATTTTAAATGGCTAGGTAAATTACTCATTTTTTAAAGTCTCGGAAAAGGGTGAGAGGCAAAAGGTGAAGGGCTAAAGGCTAAGTTGGTTTAGTTATATTATAACCTTTTGTCTTGTGCCTTTAGCCTTTAGCCTTTAATCTTGTACCTTTATATTAACAAATATCAATAAAACATGCCTGAGATACTGATTTATACTGCTGATCGTTGCCCTTATTGCGTTATGGCTAAACGCTTGCTTGATAAAAAACAAGCAATTTATACCGAGATTAATGTTGATGCTAAAGCGGGTTTGAGAGAAGAAATGATGCAAAAAACTAAGCGTCGAACTGTACCACAAATCTATATTGGCGACTTTCATGTAGGTGGCTTCGATGATTTGCACGCCCTAGAACAAGCAAAGCAGTTAGATGCTTTATTGTTATAACATATTAAACGTTTTATAAGTTTTCGCTAATAAGGCTGTTAAAGTGTTTTTCATCATCAAAAACGATATCATTTGCCCTGAATACTGCCCCATCCCAACCCTCACTGCTCACAGTTAAACATTTCTAGGGGCGACAGATTTGCCCTATATCTTGGAACATCGGATTACTGGGCGAATCAATCGCCCTTAAAGCTGAAACGCTATTTTCTTATCCTTAACTATGGGCAACTGAGATATTAATGGTATTGTGCTTCATCAAATTCATCGATCAGCTCATCTAAAGGCTCGCCGGGTATTCTTTTTTCTTCCATCGCCCATTCGCCTAAATCTATTAATTTGCAGCGTTCACAACAAAAAGGCTTGAATAGTTGTTCAGCTACCCAGGCAACAGCCTTTTTGCAAGTGGGGCATTTTACAATAAGGGCTGTGTTGTTTTTCGACATTAGAATAAACAGCAAGTTAACTTGAAAGGGACGTCGTTTATAGTTTGGATTGGGCGCTTATCGTCGAGTGAGGGTTCCATGAAACGTATCGTGCAACGGTGCTTTCCGCCACTGATTTCTGCAAAGTAGGGTAATGATTTATCTAGGCTTATTTTGATCAGTTGAAAAGCCTGGCTTTGGTCAAGAGGTAGCTGAAAAAATCCCGCCTTAGCTATTTCATTGCTTGCTGAGCGGCTATTGCGAATAAAATCAAGTATAAATTCTATGGCGGCATAGATGTCATTGAAGGAGCTACTCCAATGTAGTAAATCTTTAGAGCGGATAGATTCATCTTGTTCTAGCCAGTAATGGTATTCGGGCAAATCAAAGGAATAAGTGCCGCCTGGAATTGAACTGCGTTGGGCGATGCTTTGAAATAAATGACTTTCTAAGATATGCCCGCCTATTTTTCCAGTGATAGCATAGAGTTTTTCATTTGTTTTGGTCAGTTGAGCTTGAATTTCTTGCAACCTTTCTCTATCAACGCCTTTGCTGTTGGCTATTTTATTAAGGTTGCTGGCTTGGCGGTCTAGTTCTTTTAATAGTTCTGATTTTAGGTCATTACGTTTAAAAAGAGTCATTAAATCAAGTATTACAGTGATGGCTGCACGTTTTTCAGCAACGCTTTCTCCTAATGATAATAAGAAGAATTGTTTAAATAGTTGCTCGAGTCTTATGAAAACACGGATGCGTTCGTTCAGTGGGAATTCATAAGTTATGGTGTTATTCACAAACAATTTTATCCTGGTTGGCGCATAAAGAAATGTATGAATTGTGCAGTTTTTTGATGGATTCTGCAAGTTTGTCGTTGGCTATTGAGGTGTCAATGAGGTCATGAGCATGACTTCTTCTGTAAGTTCTGGATACTTGGTTAGCAATGATGGCTTGTATTTGTGCTAATGGCATAGCGTCTCTTTTGAGTACTCGCTCAATTTGGGTTTGTTCGGGGCAATCAATCACTAATATTCTGTCGACTAAGTCGATCATATTAGTTTCAAACAATAAAGGAATACTAATAATGCAATAAGCCGAATCTATTGATTTAAGTGCTGTTTGTATCGCTTCATAAATTAGAGGGTGGAGTATGGCTTCTAATTTTTGTTTTTGTCGGCTATCTGAAAAAATAATTTGGCTAAGCTTTTTTCTATTTAACGAGCCATCAACATTGAGCATATCAGTGCCAAATGCTAGTGCTATTTCTTTGAGTGCGGGTTGATCAATTTCTACCAGTTGATGAGCTAGGATGTCAGCATCAATAACCTGGATGTTTAATTGTTCGAACAGTTTTGATACCGTAGTTTTTCCGCAACCTATGCCGCCAGTGAGGCCAATTTTTAACATGTTTTATAAGCCTGCGTAGCTTAAATAAAGTTGATTAAGTTCATTGCCCCATAATAAAGCAATCCAACCGGCACTCGCTAAATAGGGGCCAAAAGGAATGGGCTTATTATGATGCTGTTTAGTAAAAACAATTAAAATTATACCAATTACAGCGCCTACCATTGATGATAATAAGATAATGACAGCTAAATATTGCCAGCCTAACCAAGCTCCAAGTGCTGCTAGTAATTTAAAATCACCATAACCCATGCCTTCTTTACCAGTAGCTAATTTGAAGGTTAGGTAAACCGTCCACAGTATCCCATAGCCGCTAATCGCGCCTATGATGCTGGTTTGAGAATTAGTATAAATTTCAAATAAGCTTAAAAATAGACCCAGCCAAAGTAACGGTAATGTGATGTTGTCAGGAAGTAATTGATGATCGATATCAATGAAGCTGAGAGCTATGAGTGACCAAGTCAGCAGCAATGCAAATAAAGTTTGGGCCGTATCGCCAAAATGATAAGCCACAACGGCTGAACTGATAGCGGTTAGTATTTCAATGAGCGGATAACGGATAGCAATAGCTTTATTACAACTGGCGCAGCGACCTTTCAAAAGAATATAGCTGATAACAGGTATATTTTGATGGGGTTTGATGGCTGCGTGGCAGTGTGGACAGCTAGATAAGGGCAGGGCAAGATTAAAGGGTTTAGAAAGCTCTTTTTCATCGAGTTCAATTTGTAGATAGTCGGTGCATTCTTTACGCCAATTGCGTTGCATCATGACAGGTAAGCGATAAATAACCACATTAAGAAAGCTTCCAACCAATAGTCCGATGAGTGCTACCAAACTAATAAGTATATAGGGTGTTGCTAAGGCGTTATTTAATGTTTGCAGCATGGCTATTGTGAAAGATAGGTGTTTTTATAGCTGACAGAATACGTGGTTTTGTTATTTTATTCTAGTTGCTCGGTCTTTATGTTAGATTGCTTCAGTATATGATGCTTTTAAATTCAATTCTTAATTCCCTCCAATAAATTTGATAGTTATGACTATAGAGAATAGGCCTGCTAATATTATTGTAAATTGTAACGCGCCTTTTTTAGAAATTGTCATCGAAGGTGATTGGCTTTTAGATGTTGAGATTCCTAATCTAGAGCTTGTTTTAGCTAAATTGAGCGATGGGTCAGAGTTTAAGCAAGTTGTTTTTTCTACAGTATCATTAGGGCGCTGGGATAGTTTGCTAATGACAGAGTTAATAAGGCTAATAGCTTATAGCGCTGAGAAAGGTATTTCTGTTGATATAAAAACCTTACCTGCTGGGATTCAGGGCTTATTAAGTTTAGTTGCCGCTGTTCCAGAGCGTGCGGGTGATAGGCGTCAAACACTTCATGTTTCGTGGTTAGAAATCATTGGCAATTGCGGATTGCACTTACTGAATGATGTTAATGCCTTAATTATGTTTGTCGGTAACTTAACGATAAGTGTCACTGCTTTTTTTAGAGGTAAGGCGCATTTTCGTTGGATAGACTTATGGCGAAATATTCAAGATTGTGGACCTTCTGCATTACCCATTATTACTTTAATTAGTCTGCTAGTAGGTTTGATATTGGCTTTTGTTGGTTCTGTTCAGTTGTCATTATTTGGTGCTCAACTTTATATTGCTGATCTGGTTGGTTTGGGCATGTCCCGAGAAATGGGCGGCTTAATGACGGCGGTTATTATGTCGGGTCGCACTGCTGCTGCTTATGCGGCACAATTAGGCACTATGCAGGTTAATAATGAGATTGATGCATTAGAAGCGATGGGGTTTGATCCTATGGAGTTTTTGGTTTTGCCTCGTGTTCTTGCCTTGATTTTTGTTATGCCTTTGCTTTGTTTGTATGCGGACTTGATGGGCGTCATAGGTGGAGCCTTAGTTACTGTAAATTTTTTTGAGGTATCTTTAGTTGAATATTTAAGTCGCACCGTGAATGCGATTCATGTGACTGACCTTTCGGTCGGTATTTTTAAATGTGCTGTTTTTGGTATCTTGATAGCTTTGTCTGGTTGCATGCGTGGAATGCAGTGTGGTCGTAGTGCTTCAGAAGTCGGCGATGCGACGACTTCTGCGGTAGTGACGGGGATCGTCTTTATAGTTATCGCCGATTCGTTGATGACTATTATCTGTAATCGTTTGGGAATTTAATTAATGAGCAGTCCGTATCTTAGTGTCAAGGATATGACCATGGCTTATGGTGATTTCATTATTCAACGTGACCTCAATTTTACTATTAATCGTGGTGATATCTTTGTCATTATGGGTGGTAGTGGTTGTGGCAAGAGTACTCTGTTGATGCATCTTATAGGCTTACATAGGCCGCTTGTCGGTGATGTGTTTTATGGTAAGGAAAGTCTTTGGCAGGCTGATTATAAAACTCGGAAAAGTTTATTGCGACGAACTGGGGTGCTGTTTCAAAGTGGTGCTTTGTTAAGTTCTATGACTTTGGCTGAGAATGTGGCTTTACCATTAACCGAACATACCCGATTAAGTGCTCAGCATATACGACGGTTAGTTTCTTATAAATTAGCTTTGGTAGGGCTGGCGGGCTTTGAAGATTATTATCCTGCTGAGCTGAGTGGTGGTATGCAAAAACGTGCAGGATTGGCGCGTGCTATGGCGCTGGATCCTGAAATTTTGTTTTTTGATGAGCCTTCTGCAGGACTCGATCCTGTTAGTGCTAAGTTGTTAGATGATTTGATTCGAAGTTTACGTGATCATCTAGGAGCAACGATCGTTATTGTTACACATGAGCTGGCGAGCATTTTTGCTATAGGGACTTATTCTGTTTTCCTTGATATGGAAACTAAAACTATGATCGCCAGCGGCCCTCCTAAACAACTATTGGCTGAATCCAATGATCCCAAAGTATTACGTTTTCTTACCCGAGGTGCATCAGAAAACTCGAGTATTTCCGCAATAAAAAATCAGCGAGCATGAGTGTTTATGAGTAAACCCGTTAATCCTTATAGTATAGGTGCTTTTCTGTTGGGGTCTGTGATCTTAATAATAAGCGCTATTTTGATTTTTGGTGGAGGCCAGTTATTAAAAAACAAGTCTCAGTATGTCATTTATTTTGATTCGGCCTTAAATGGATTAAATATAGGTGCGCCAGTTAAATTACAGGGTGTGCAGATAGGTATGGTTAAGGAGATCTCTATCGAGCTTGATCAAAATGCCACGCGTATTACTAAGCCAGTGATTATTGAAATTGATTCGGAAAAGGTTTTAGATTTTGGTGGTCATCCTTTAAAGGTAGCCAGTTCTTTGGAGCAACGTCAGAAAAATACTAAGCAATTGATTGATGCCGGTATTAAAGCCCAGTTGCAATCTCAAAGTTTATTAACGGGTCTATTATATGTGGAACTCAATTTTTATCGCGATGCGCCACTAAATTTGACAGGGCTTAATTATAAAAATCTTCCTGAGTTGCCTGCTGTGCCGACTACGGCTGATCAAATCAAAAATACGGCTGATGAAATCATAACGAAATTTAGGCAATTACCTATTGAAGATATGGTTAAAGATTTGGCTGCAACCTTAAAAGAAATACGCGAAATAGCGGCTTCTGACGAGCTTAAAAAGAATCGGGCGGTCTTAGCTAAAACGCTAGATGAAACTGAAAAGTTGGTCGCTAGCTTGAATCAAAACCTTACTCCATTACTGATTAATATGAATGGCACAGTCGTTGATACGCGGTTGATGGTACAGAGCTTCAATCATGAAATACACCCAGTGTTAGTGTCTACTGAAAAGACACTAAATACCGCTACTGAAGTATTAAAAGAGTCTAAGCAATCATTAGCTTCAATAGAGGCTTTTGCTTCTTCAGATGCGCCATTATGGCAATCATTGGAATCATTGCGAGATGCCGCGAATTCAATGAAAACATTGGCAGATTATCTTGAGCGTCATCCAGACTCAATTATTTATGGAAAGGAATAAGTGCTAATGAGAGGAAAAACTATGTATCTATTGTTTGCTCTAATGCTAGTGTTGTTTCTTAGTGCTTGTATGCGTAGTAATAAGTCAGTGCAGTTTTATAGGCTTAATGCTAGTGCTGCAATGGTTGATATTATTCAAGAACCTGAGTTAACTAATCAAGCCTTAATAGGCTTAGGGTCTATACGTATTCCTGATTATTTGAATAGGCCGCAAATGGTTATTGCTATTAGCGATAACCAGTATCAGCTATCGGAAGAGCATCGTTGGGCAGAACGTTTGGATGAAAATATTTCTTTGGTATTGACTAAACTTTTGTCTAGTCAGTTAGGTTCGAATCGAATAGTGCGTTATCCATGGTCGCTACGTCAGGCGGTTGATTACCAAGTCAGTATTGATATTATCGAGTTTCATATTGATGCGCTAGGACAGAGTCGGTTAATAGCGCAGTGGCTAATTAAGCGTAAAGATCAGTCTATTTTCAGTCGGAGATTTAATTACCAAGTTTCTGCATCAACAACTGACTACGAAATAATGGTTAGTGCTCAAAGCACCTGCTTAACAAAGTTGGGGCAAGATATAGCAGTTACACTAAAGCAGTTAATCAAAGAAGAGGCTGGTAATTAAAGTGTTGCCTGAACGCTTAGGCTACCCGCTTAAGGCATAGCTATTCAAACAAAGTTTAATAAAGTACCTTAGCGTAGGATGGATAGGTACTAGGGGCTTTGAAATATTTTTCATAATCATCAAAAACGATATCATTTACCCTGAATACTACCTCACCACAACCTTTATTATCATTAAGTTGAGTATTAAGGAAGGAATGATGTTGCTTTTTTAATTGTGTAGATGCCTATGCTTGAAAAGGTGGAGGCTTTAAGGATTAAGCTGTTTGTGTAAAATAAGCTCTAATACTAATTTACTGCCAAAGTAAGCCAATAAAAGTAACACAAAGCCAATAAGCGTCCATTGGATGGCAGTTTTTCCTCGCCATCCATAGCGACTGCGTCCCATTAATAAGCCTGAAAAGATTATCCATGCCAATATAGATAATACGGTTTTATGAACTAGATGTTGTGCAAATAAGTTCTCTATAAATAAAAAGCCACTGATCAATGAAATGCTCAGAAATATTAAGCCAGTGGCCAGCATTTGAAATAAGAGGGCTTCCATGGTTTGTAGTGGTGGCAGTGATAAGACGAAGCGTTTAGGAGGGTGGCTTCTTAATTGTTGTTCTTGTATAGCTAATAAAATGGCTTGTAATGCTGCTATGTTTAATAAGCTAAAGGCAACAATAGACGTCAAGATGTGAGTGCTCATAGCCAAGTTGTGCTGGGTGATGGTGCGTGTTTCATCTGAAAAATTGACGGCTAGTCCTAGCATTAGAGCTGCAATAGGAAATAATGCGATACCCAATTTTTCTACTGGCTTATTGATGACGGCAATTAATAACAATAATGCGACTATCATGGCGATCAAAGAGCCGGTACTAAAAAAACTAAAGCTAAAGCCATTGCTCTGTAGAAAAATGATGCCGATATAAGATAGGTGGCTCAATACCGCTAACCATGCCAGATAAAATGGATGTTGAGGCATTTGACTTTGATTGATATGTCTAATAATCAACGCTGTGCTAATCAAGTAAGAACTGATAGACAGGGTAGCGATTGCTGTTGTGATCATTGGGTTTGGGTCCATTTTCTAGCTGGATAATTATAGGCTGATAAGCTCTATCTGATCTTAATCGTAATAAAGCGTTGTTGTTGCTAAGGCGTGCAAAGATTTTAATGAATATGGTAATATACCCCGCTCAATAGTCCTAGTGCATTTGCACTACAGTAGCCTTAGTGCATTAGCACTTTAATAGCCCTAGTGCATTAGCACTATCAGGCAGTTTACCTATATTAATAATAAAGACCTGGATATGTTTGATAATTTAACCGATCGATTAAGTCTTACACTTAAAAAACTCAAGGGTCAGGGACGTCTGACTGAAGATAATATCAAGGAAACCCTGCACGAAGTGCGGACGGCTTTACTTGAGGCCGATGTGTCCTTGCCAGTTGTTACGGACTTTATTGAACGTGTCAAAATAGGTGCTTTAGGTCAAGAAGTGCAAGCTAGTCTTTCACCTGGCCAATCTTTGATTAAGCTCGTTCAGGCAGAGTTGGTTAAGGTGATGGGTGAGGCTAATGAGGCACTGAATCTTCGTGCGACTCCCCCTGCAATTATTTTAATGGCTGGATTACAAGGTGCTGGTAAAACCACATCGGTAGCTAAGCTAGGTCGTTGGCTGCAAGAAAATCAAAAGAAAAAAGTAGGCGTGGTCAGTACTGACGTCTATAGGCCTGCGGCTATTAAGCAGTTGCAAATGTTAGCCAATGAGGTTTCATTGGATTTCTTTGAAAGTGATATTAGTCAGCAGCCGGTCGATATAGCACGCAATGCGATTGATGCTGCTAAAAGGAAGTTTTTAGACGTTATCATTATCGATACTGCAGGTCGTTTGCATATCGATGATGAAATGATGGGTGAAATTAAAGCGCTGCATGCAGCGATTAATCCTATCGAAACTTTATTTGTTGTTGATAGTATGACTGGGCAAGATGCCGCGATTACTGCAAAAGCTTTCAATGATGCGCTGCCATTAACAGGTGTTATTTTAACTAAAGCCGATGGTGATGCTCGTGGTGGCGCGGCATTATCAATCCGTCATATTACTGGCAAACCCATTAAGTTTATTGGTGTTGGTGAAAAAACTGATGGTCTAGAACCTTTCTATCCTGATCGTATTGCTTCCCGTATCTTAGGTATGGGCGATATGCTAAGTCTTATCGAAGAGATTGAGCAAAAGGTCGATAAAGAAAAAGCAGAGAAGCTAGTTAAGAAAATTCAAAAAGGCCAGGGCTTTAATCTTGAGGATTTTCGTGAACAGTTGCAAGAAATGCAACGTATGGGTGGTGTCGGTTCGATGCTGGAAAAATTACCAGGTATGAATGCAGTGCCTTCTGACATGAAAGCACAAATTAACGACAAAATGCTTGCTAGGCAGATTGCGGTCATTAATTCAATGACCATGCAAGAGCGAAAGTACCCTGATTTGATTAAAGGCAATCGTAAAAAACGTATTGCTGCTGGTTGTGGTCAAGAATTACATGATGTTAATCGCATGTTAAAGCAATTCTTGATGATGCAAAAAATGATGAAAAAATTTAAATCCGGCAATGTAGCCAATATGGTGCGTGGTATAAAAAATAACGTTCGCGGTATGAGACGATAACTTTATATTATTAGCAATAATTTCGTTATAAGTTCGCATTGTTTTTGTTTTTTTTCTAATTTGTACTTCACTTAAAGAAAAAATCGCGTAGAATAGGCGGATTAATAATGACCCAATGTTTTAAAGGAACTTAGATGGTAACTATTCGTCTTTCAAGAGGCGGCGCAAAGAATCGCCCTTTCTATCATGTAGTTGTAACCGATAGCAGAAGCGGCCGTGATGGTCGATATATTGAACGAATTGGCTTTTTCAATCCACTAGCACGTGGTAATGAAGAAACTTTGCGTTTAGATTGTGCACGTGTTGATTATTGGAAAGCCAATGGCGCCCAACCTTCTGATCGCGTTGCTAAACTAATTAAAGACGCTCAAAAGGCTGCTGCGTAATCTTTTGACTAAGCAAGCGCTAGTTAACGTTGGAAAAATATCCGGTGTTTTTGGTGTTAAAGGCTGGGTTAAAGTGTTTTCTTTTACCGATTTTAGAGAGAATATCTTAAGTTATTCTCCTTGGTTGTTAATGAAAGACGGTGAAAGCAAGCAAGCTAAAGTCGTTGATGGCAAATTACAAGGTAAAGTAGTCGTTGCGCAGTTAGAGGGTGTCAACGATAGAGATTTGGCAGCCAGCTTAATAGGGTGGGATATTTTTATAACACCTGAGCAATTGCCAAAATCAGCTCAAGGCGAATATTACTGGTCTGACTTAATAGGTTTGCACGTTGAAACCGATTTAGGTGTGTCATTAGGCATTGTTGATGGCTTATTAGAAACCGGTGCTAATGATGTTGTTATCGTCAAAGGTGAACGGGAGCGGGTTATTCCGTTCTTACAAGGACAAACGATAAAAAACATAGATCTAGATGCCGGTCGCATGATTGTCGATTGGGATCCTGATTTTTAAGACTTATTATGCGTTTTGATGTTGTCACTTTATTTCCCGATATGGTTAGCGCAGCGGCAAGTTATGGTGTAACTGGCCGAGCAATAGAGCGAAATATAGTTAGTTTGTCTGTATGGAATCCACGAGATTATACTCAAGACAGACACCGAACGGTTGATGATAGACCTTACGGTGGTGGCCCTGGAATGGTCATGAAATATCAGCCTTTGCATGATGCAGTTCTCAGTGCAAAGCAAGTAGGTCATTGCAAAGCAAAAGTTGTTTACTTAAGCCCGCAAGGCAAACTGATTACTCAAGCAATGTTAGCTGAAGCCTGTGATATTTCTCAGCTAATTTTAGTTGCAGGTCGCTATGAAGGTGTTGATGAACGTTTTGTCGAGCTAGATTGCGATGAAGAATGGTCTATTGGTGATTATGTTATTAGTGGTGGCGAACTGGCTGCCTTGATAGTCATCGATGCAATAACGAGATTATTGCCGGGTGTGCTAGGCGATGAAGCTTCGGCTCAGCAAGACTCACATGCTGATGGTTTGTTAGATTGTCCACATTTTACTCGCCCAGAACAGTTAGAAGGTCATGCTGTACCTGAGGTTTTACTGGGTGGTAATCATGCCGATATAGACCGATGGCGCATGAAACAGGTAGTCGGCAGAACGTGGCAAAGACGACCAGATTTATTAGAAAAAAAGAATTTAAGTGCAGAGCAGGAACATCTGCTGCAACAATTTAAAAGTGAAGTTGAATAGGGTGTGGTTATGAGCAATATTATTGATGAATTAGAAAGAGAACAACTAAGACAGATTCCTGATTTTAATCCAGGAGACACTGTTGTTGTTCAAGTTAAAGTAAAAGAAGGCGAGCGTGAACGTATTCAGGCTTTTGAAGGGATCGTGATTGCAAAACGTAATCGTGGTTTAAATTCTGCTTTCACCGTAAGAAAAATTTCTCACGGCACAGGTGTTGAGCGTGTTTTTCAAACTCATAGTCCTATTATTAGTGAGATTGCAGTTAAACGTCGTGGTGATGTTCGTAGAGCTAAATTGTATTACTTACGTGACTTGACTGGTAAGGCAGCTCGTATTAAAGAAAAGCTGTAAGCTTACTTTATCGAGTTACATAAAAAGGCAGTAGGGACAGGTTATGACTTGTCCCTACTGCCTTTTTTATGCGCGTTTATTTAAGTGTTAAGATACAATCGCTGTACTATAAAAAGATTCAAGTGCTACTATCAATAAGGCTAGCAACTTATGGCGTGATAAATACTAGGCTTATCTTTCGCCTTTCGCCCTTTGTCTGCGCTTAGGACAGCCACAGCCCTGTCTAAAAGTGAACGATTAAGCTAAACTGTCCCGTTTTAAATTGGTAGCCATAAATAATGAGCAAGCAAGAAAAATACTTAACGATGACGGTACTTATGACACCAGACATGGCCAATTTCTCTGGGCATGTGCATGGTGGTGCTTTGCTAAAATTATTAGATCAAGTGGCTTATGCCTGTGCTGCAAAGTATTGTAAAAGTTATGTAGTAACAGCAGCTCTTGATCAGGTGTTTTTTAAGCAGCAAGTCAACGTTGGTGAGCTAGTAACCTTTGATGCGCGAATCAATCATGTCGGTCGATCCTCAATGGAAGTTGAAGTCAGTGTAGATGCCGAGCATTTAAGAACTCAAGAAAAGCGACATACCACCTCCTGTTTTTTTACAATGGTTGCCATCGATGAACAAGGAAAGTCAATTGAGGTGCCTAGTTTATTACTAGAAACCGATGCAGAAAGAAAGCGTTATCAAGAGGCCGAACAACGTAAGATTTTGCGGCATGCTAGTTTAAATAAAAAACTAAAATATAGTATTAAGTCATCAGAAGGTAAGTTTTAAATGGGACTGCAAGAAAACTTCGAACAATTACCTTTAAAGGATTTTGCTGAGAAAGCTTACTTGGATTATTCCATGTATGTGATACTCGATCGAGCCTTGCCACATATTGCCGATGGTTTAAAGCCCGTACAGCGACGAATAGTCTATGCCATGTCTGAGCTAGGCTTAACAGCTCTCGCAAAGTATAAGAAATCTGCACGTACGGTCGGTGATGTTTTGGGTAAATATCATCCACATGGGGATTCTGCGTGTTATGAAGCCATGGTGTTAATGGCACAAAGCTTTTCATATCGCTATCCTTTGGTTGATGGTCAAGGTAACTGGGGTTCGCCTGATGATCCTAAGTCTTTCGCTGCCATGCGTTATACCGAATCTCGGCTTACCGCTTATGCGCAAACCTTACTGAGTGAATTAGGGCAGGGTACCGTTGAGTGGGCAGATAATTTTGATGCGACCTTAAAAGAGCCCATTTTAATGCCAGCCAGATTACCCAATATTCTGCTGAATGGCACGATGGGTATCGCCGTTGGTATGGCCACCGATATTCCCCCGCATAATTTGCGCGAAGTCGCTAACGCTTGTATACAATTATTAGATGAGCCAGATAGTAGTCTAGAAACCTTATTCACTTTTATTAAAGGTCCTGATTACCCAACGGATGCAGAAATTATTACATCTGCTGAAGATATACAAAAAATGTACTCAACAGGGGGTGGCTCGATAAAAATGCGCGCCATTTACGAAACTGAAGATGGCAATATCGTTATTACTGCCTTACCTCATCAGGTCTCTGGTTCAAAGTTAATGGAGCAAATTGCCGCACAAATGCTGGCAAAAAAGCTACCGATGATAGAAGATTTACGTGATGAATCAGATCATGAAAATCCTACCCGTTTATTAATTATCCCCAAGTCAAAACGCATTGATGTTGATGCAGTTATGTCGCATTTATTTACGACAACTGATTTAGAAAAAAGCTATCGCGTCAATATGAACATGATAGGCATGGATGGTAAACCTAAGGTAAAAAGCTTAAGAGACATCCTTGTAGAATGGTTAGCTTTTAGGACGGAAACAGTCAGACGACGTTTACAATATCGTTTAGATAAAGTCGTGGCAAGACTACACATATTAGATGGCTTACTGATCGCGTATTTAAATATTGACGAAGTGATTGCCATTATTCGTACTGAAGATCACCCTAAACCTGTATTAATGCAGCGTTTTGGTTTAACCGATATTCAAGCCGAAGCTATATTGGAATTAAAGCTGCGCCATTTGGCAAAGCTAGAAGAGATGAAAATCAGGGGTGAGCAAGACGCCTTAGAAAAAGAGCGCGCTGCTCTTGAAAAAACTTTAGGTTCACGTTTGTTATTAAATCGTTTGATCCGCAAAGAAATTGAGCATGATGCCGAGCAATATGGTGATGATCGACGCTCACCTATCGTTTCAAGAGAGGCTGCCTTAGCCTTAGATACCACCGCCTTAATTAGTAATGAACCACTCACTGTTATATTGTCAGAAAAGGGCTGGATACGCGCAGCCAAAGGCCATGATATTGATGTAGAAAGCCTCAATTATCGTTCAGGTGATAGCTTCTTAGATGCCGTTAAAGGTCGTTCAACTCAAGCTATTTATTTATTGGATTCTACCGGTAGAGCTTACAGTACTTCAGCCCATGATTTACCCTCTGCGCGTACCCAAGGCGAACCTTTAACAGGTCGACTTAATCCTCCAGCAGGCGCCTTATTTAGTCATTTGTTGACCGGAAATCCTGATGATTGGTATGTTGTTGCTAGTCATTATGGTTATGGTTTTAGGGTGCAATTAAAAGAACTACTGAGCAAAAATAAAGCCGGTAAGGTTTTACTTAATTTGTCAGCAGGTGCTCAAGTACTTAAGCCCGCAGCCATCACAAATGACTCTGATTTATTGGCAGTCGTAACTTTACAAGGTCGATTATTAATATTTCCTGTTGCTGATCTTCCTGCCTTAACAAAAGGTAAAGGCAATAAACTCATACAGATACCGACAGCCGATCTTAACAAAGATAATGATTGTGTGGTCGCAGTGTTGGCCATTGCAGAGCAAGGCTCGTTAAAAATTGTATCAGGCAAACGCTTCTTAACCTTGAAGTCTATAGATATAGCGCATTATAAAGGTGAAAGAGCCAGGCGTGGCTTAGCGCTACCAAGAGGCTTTCAGCGGGTTGATGGATTGTTGAATGAATAAGAGCATTCTGGAGAATGCTATGCACTTTAGTGTAGCAAACTTTCAGTATAGATAATATTTGTAGGCATTGTAGAGTGAAGATCCTATATGCCAAGAGTTTTGAGTGTGCTATCACTAATTCCATGCAGGCAGAAAAACAAGTCTGTCAGCATGGAGCTTAGATTAACCTTTCATTGATTAGGGCACCATCTTTTCAACGGGATCAGAAAAGTTGTAGATACCTGTTTTATTCGACTCAGTGCTCATAGCAGCAGCTTTAAATACATGTTTAATTTCACTTTTTAGATGTATCAGCGCACTTTAAATCACACCCCATCATCGCAGACTTTTCAAAGATAGTCGCATTATCAAACGTTTGAGGCAGAGTTATAAACCCCCGTCTCGCTTGGTCATAACGATAGGCCTAAAGCATAATGAATCTAGTTGTCACTCCTACAGATTATTTGCTTTTCCCCCAGCCCTTAACTTAATGAAATTGGGGGTAGGGGGATTTTTAAAATTATTAAGCTCAATTGTGTCGTGCGCACTCCTAACGGAGTCAAAACTCATGAGTTTTGTTTAACAACGAATACTTTGAAGCATCGAAGGGTCGCGACCTGTCCCTACATACAATCTAAAGTTGGTAGGCGGAGTTTCAAACCTCACCCCGCTTATGTTTAAAACAATAGCCTACGCAGGATACCGATCTTTGGGTATAATCACCCAAAAATTAATGAGGTTTGTATGACCGAACAAGACGAGCATTTTGTTAGCATAGAAACCTTTGTTGATGATTACGACAGTCCGTGGAAAGAAGCCGTTGAGCATTATTTCCCCGAGTTTATCGCCTTCTATTTTCCAGAGGCTTTTGCTAAGATTGATTGGTCAAAGGAACATGTTTTTCTGGATCAAGAACTAAGGGCGGTCGTTCAAGATGCTGAGCTAGGAAAGCGCTTTGTTGATAAATTAGTCAGAGTGACATTACTTAATGGTGATGAAAAATGGATTTATATTCACGTTGAAGTACAAGGAACTCGGCAAGCTGAATTTGCTAAACGCATGTTTGTCTATAATTACCGTATTTATGACCGCTACGATAAACCGGTAGCCAGTTTCGCCGTACTGGCCGATGAACATATTAATTGGCGACCGGATAATTTTAGTTACAGTGTGTTGGGCAGTGAAACTGCTATCCATTTTCCCATTGCTAAACTGGCCGATTATCATAATAAGGTGGATGAGCTGCTGAAAATGGATAACTCGTTTGCTGTGGTTACGGCCACGCATATTTTGACGCAACAAACACGTAAAAACGCGGTTGAGCGCTATAAAGCCAAGCACTTATTAGTTCGATTGCTTTATCAACGACAGTGGGATAAACAAAGGATTATCGACTTGTTTGGCGTAATTGACTGGATGATGCGCTTACCCGAAGAGCTTGAGCAACAACTATGGCAAGACATTGATATCCTTGAGGAGACTGAGAAAATGCGATATGTAACAAGCATAGAACGATTTATAATTGCCAAAGAACGACAAGCAGGATTGTTAGAAGGCTTGCAAGAAGGTCGACAAGAAGGTCGACAAGAAGGATTGCTAGAAGGATTGCTAGAAGGAGAAGCTGAAATGCTTGGCTTAATGCTTAAGCATCGTTTTGGTGATTTATCTGATGCTGTTGTCAAAAGATTAAGACAGGCTAATGAAGATCAGCTTAAACAGTGGCTGATTAGCGCGATCTCAGCAGCAAATTTGGATGCTGTTTTCAATGATGACACAACCCACTAAAACTTAAGTCCGTAATTAAAGGGCGGTTACGCGACAGCAGACCGCCGCCAAAAACATTCGAATAAAAAACTCACGAGCAAGCTTCCATGTGTGGTTTAGTTTATAGCAGCGTTTGTGGTGGACTATCCTCTATTGTTTTAATGAGTGAGAGACAGTATCACCCAATGCCGGTTGGGGTTTGTAGCCCCCGATCGAAACGTTTGGATGAGTTTAAGCGTTGCTATATAACCAAAAGTAGGAATACACTATTGCAGATTTTTCAAAGATAATCGCAATAACAAAAGTTTGAGACGGGGGTTATAAACCTCGTCTCGCTTGCAACTAATCACACTGGCCTCACCAAGCACTATTAACGACAGGTTTAGCTGTTATTAAAAACGCCTGTCAGATTAAATCGCTCTTTTTTGATATCCATACCCGCTTCTTTAATACCCATCCAGAAGGTTTTAATGCAAAAACGGCGGTTTTAGATACATAAAACTCCGGTTTTTATACCTAAAGCGCAGATTTAGACACTAATAACTGCGCTTTTAATACATAAACCCCGCTTATAGGTATCAAAAACTACCGTTTGGATACGAAAAACTCACAATTAGCTATTAAAACGAACGATTTTTATAGCTCATCGGTTTTTTTTAATATCAAAAGCCCATTTATAGATACAAAAACCAGAAATTTTCGTATGTAAAACCGCCTTTTTTATACGATAAAGTGTTGTTTTTGTATCTTAACCTCGGTTTTTAATACCTTGCCGAAGAGGTTTTGCAACTCCAGTCGAAATGTTTGGTTGCGCACAAGCGTTGCCATATAAAATAAATTATCGCAGATTTTTCAAAGATAGTTTCTATCTAAACGTTTGAGACGGGGGGTTATAAACCCCGTCCCGTTTGGAGAATAAAGTGGAGTCAAAACTCACGAGTTTTGATGGCAAAAAAAGCGAAGCCGGTCGGGATTTGCAAGTCCCGATCAAAACCTATGGGATGGGGTTAAAAACTCCATCCAACGTACGAATCAAAACTCGTGAGTTTTGACTCCAACTCCAACCCGCTGACAGTCGTAGGCCGGAATAAGACTTTACGAGCGCAAGCGAGAAAAGCGTTTCCGGCATCGGCATAGCGAATAAAGTGGAGTCAAAACTCACGAGTTTTGAAGGCAAAAAAAGCGATGCCGGTTGTGATTTGCAAGCCCCGATCAAAACGTTTGGGATGGGGTTAAAAACACCATCCAACGTACGAATCAAAACTCGTGAGTTTTGACTCCAACTCCAACCCGCTGACAGCTGTAGGCCGGAATAAGACTTTACGAGCGTAAGCGAGAAAAGCGTTTCCGGCATCGGCATAGCGAATGAAGTGGAGTCAAAACTCACGAGTTTTGATAGCAAAAAAGCGATGCCGGTCGGGATTTGCAAGCCCCGATCAAAACGTTTGGGATGGGGTTAAAAACACCATCCAACGTACGAATCAAAACTCGTGAGTTTTGACTCCAGTTTCGACCCGCTGACAGTTTAAAGTTAAATAAACACAGAGACCGAAGCGGGTCGGGGTTTATAACCCCGACGGAAACGTTTAGGTGCTTCAATAATTTCGAAACCTTAAACGTAAGGAACAGGGTTATAAACCTCGACTCGCGTAAGGTTACTTTCCCGGCTCAACACATGATATTTTGGGGTTCGCTTTGCTTCACCCCAACCTACAATTGGTCAGCCTAAGTCCGTAAGTCTCTAGTGCGAATCAACCCTACGCGAATATTCTATATAGATTAATACGCCGTACGGCTGTAGAAAGTTTGGTTGATTCCATAATCATTGATTATGGATGTAAGAAAAATAAGATCTTGGGTGAATTAAATCTTTTGCAAAGCTATATAAATTAGCAACCTTGTACCAATATCCAAGGTTTAACCACCACTGCCCAGACATCGGCATTAGCTTCTAGCCAAGTGAGGGCTTGCGCATCTGATACTAAGGCCACTTGTTGATTTTGCATCCATTTTTCAACTTGGTCTTTATTATCAATAGAAAATTGATGAGCTACTTCTATCAAATCCAGTTCTGATGCTACAAATACGGCTGCGCCACTGGCAAAAAAGCGCTGAAGTTCTTGCCAAGCAATTTTAGAGGTTTCTAGGTTAACTTTATCTTTATTAAGCGTGTCGATGTTCGGGTCGATCATAGTGAATTAATATTTAATGTTGTTGTAATAGGGAGTGCTGGTATCTCTGAAGCTGAGCGGGGGATGCTTCAATGGTTTTTGTAAGCTGAGTAACGGGGGTATGCCATAGGTGTCAACTTAAGACGGGGCAGTATGAATAATGGTATTAGGTGTAGGTTGGGTTAGCGATAGCGTAACCCGACACGATCGTCATGTGTCGGGTTACGGCTAGCGCCTAACCCGACCTACGTTATCTAAGATCCTATTAGCTTGCTTTACCCGCTTCAGTCGCAGCAGGCACTTCAATTAAACGGCCAGTAGAGCATTCATAAATATAGCCATACACAGGAATATCTGAAGGTACTAAAGCATGATTCTTAATGCGTAATACATCTTCTAAAACGCTTTCTTGTTGATCTTTAATGGTCAGCCAGTTGATATATTTGCCTTCTGCTGAGCCATGGCCTTCACAGCAATCGTGCCAACCGTTAGCATCGATAGACGCAGTTTTTAGGCTGCTATTTAATAAATCGCCCATGATTTCATTATTGAATAATTCCATGCCACAGTTGGTGTGGTGGATAACAAACCATTCTTTAGTGCCTAATAATTTATAAGAAATAACGAGTGAGCGGATAGCATCATCACTGGCACGTCCACCTGCATTACGAATAACGTGAGCATCACCTTCTGATAAACCTGCATATTTTGCAGGATCTAAGCGTGCATCCATACAAGTTAAGATGGCAAAATGTCTGCCAGGAGGTAGGGGTAATTCGCCTTTATCACCGAAATCATTTACGTAGTCACGGTTTGCAGATAATACTTCGTTTAAAATTTTGCTCATAAATACCTCTTAATTATTATTGGGTTATAAAAAAACCGCCTGTTGATAGCTTTCCTTTTGAACTAAAGTGCAATGGAGGAAAGCGATCTCCATTACAAAGTAAGCGCGTTGAAGTTTACCCTAAAAAATGAATGATACAAATAGTATTTCAGTTTATGAGATATAACAAATACAGGGCTAAGCAGTTAAGAGAAGAGTCCTGATAATGAGCTATAGCTATCTACACAAGTAATAATCACATTATCGGTACATTTCAAACCGTAGTAGGGACGTCCTTGCGTTACGATCGACATCTACTTATAGTTTTTAGGGTGGATAATGAGTGAAAGCTTTATAAGTTAAATGTAAAGCGTTAGTAAATCTATTTATGTCTGCAGGTCTTTTAATTAGTAGTATTACCGTGTATAAACATTTATTTAATAAGGTTTCTATATTTTATAAATGACAGCATTAACATCCTCAAGCATATCGACTACTAAAAACACTGTTACGTGTACAAACTGCAATCTTGATAAATTCTGTATTCCTAAAGGACTTGATCGATTTGAGGTAGGGGAACTAGCCTTATTGGTTAATCGAAATAATATACGTCAAAAAGGCGAAGCCATTTATCATGCGGGTAGCCCTTTTAGGGGCATGATTGCTCTTCGATCTGGCAGTGCAAAATTAGTAAGTTTTGGGCAGCATGGTAATGAGCTCATTGTTGATTTTATATTACCTGGTGAGGTTTTAGGTTTTGATGGTTTGGCTACGCAAACTTATAATTGCACCGCCATTGCCTTGGAGACCGTTAATTATTGTCATTTACCTGCGCATAAAATCGATGAATTGGTTACTCAGAAATCATGCTTAAATCACTTATTGTTACAAAGATCTTGTAGTCAATTTGATGCTCAAGTTGAAAGGATGATGTTAAATAGGCGCTCTGCTGAAGAGCGTATTGCAAGCTTTATTTTGCAAATATCAGAGCGATTAAAGCAACGAGGCTATTCTGAAATGGACTTTCGATTAAGTATGACTAGGGACGAAATAGGTAATCATTTAGGAATTGCTCACGAAACAGTGAGTCGTATCTTTCATTTGTTTCAGTCTAAGCAATTGATAGAGGTTAAATCTAAACACGTTAAGATTATTGATAAAAAAGAGCTGTTTAACTTTTACACCACGTATTCGTTAAACAGCCCAAAATAAAGAGGATTTTGAAAGGCAGCGCATAATAAATTACAATTTGTTATGCGTTTTAGACGATATAAACAATAAAAAAGTTACTTATTTTCTGACTTATGAGCAACATAGCCAGCATCTTCAGCGATGGCTTTTGCTGTTGTTTCATATTTGCCATGTTCATTACCTTTTATAAGTACCACAGTTAGAACAACCGCTGCAACAACACCGCCAATAATAAGCCAGAAATTATCTTTTTCTTGTGTTTCTGTGATCATGTTAATTCTCCACTAATAATTTAATTTGGAAAGCTGTTGAGTAATGTCAACAGGTCGCTATTTAACCAAAGGGAAAAATTAAAAAGTTGAGCTAGATCAAGAAATAGTCTTTTTCAGTATTTATTGGCTAGGTTTTTATCATTCACAGGCTTTGCTTCACTTCCCATAATTAATGATTAGAAAAACTGTAGGGGCGAATTCATTCGCCCTGTACCCTTGATTTTTGAGTTACTGGGCAAATGAATTCGCCCCTACAAAGTACTCGCTTTTGAAATCTAGATAGCCCTTGCCATGCTTAGCCTTCAGGCATAATTATTTGTCTAGATACCCTATGCCGGTCTGGGCTTGGATTATCTAATAATTTTCGAAACGATAAACGATAGTAACGGGGTTAAAAACCCCGTCCCGCTTGATTTAGTTTTGAGGATTAAATCGTTTTGGCTAGTTGCTCTGCATAGCCGATGTAAGTGCGTGGTGTTAATGCCAATAAGCTTGTTTTGGCATCGTTGGGTATGTCGAGTGCTTCAATAAAGACTTGCATTTGTTCTGGGGTAATACGATTGCCACGAGTCAATTCTTTTAGTTTTTCGTAAGGTTTTTCTATGCCGTAACGACGCATGACTGTTTGTATGGGTTCTGCTAGTACTTCCCAGTTGGCATTCAGGTCGGCTTCGATGGCATCAACATTAATTTGTAATTTTGAAATACCTTTCAAGCTAGCTTGGATAGCAATGCTGGTATGGGCAATGCCAACACCAATATTTCTTAAAACAGTGGAATCGGTTAAGTCACGTTGCCAGCGCGATACGGGTAATTTTTCTGCCAAAAAGCCAAACAAGGCATTGGCAATACCTACGTTACCTTCTGAGTTTTCAAAATCAATAGGATTAACTTTATGCGGCATGGTAGAAGAACCGACTTCTCCAGCAATCACGCGTTGTTTGAAATAGCCTAAGGAGATATAACCCCAAATGTCGCGATCGAAATCTAACAAGATGGTGTTAAAGCGTGACAGTGCATGAAAAAATTCGGCGATATAATCATGCGGTTCAATTTGGATGGTATAGGGATTAAATTGCAAACCTAGTGAGACTATAAAGTCTTGGGCAAACTTCGCCCAATCAACATCTGGGTAGGCAATGGCATGGGCATTATAGTTACCTACAGCACCGTTTATTTTACCTAATAAAGCTACGGCCTGAAGTTGATCTTGTTGGCGTTGCATACGTGCGACCACGTTGGCAAACTCTTTGCCTACTGTGGTGGGTGTGGCTGATTGGCCGTGGGTGCGCGACAGCATAGGTTGATCAGCTGTTTCGATCGCCAAATTTTTAAGTGCATTAATACAATCAGTGATTTGGGCTTGGATAACAACGCGACCTTCTTTAAGCATTAAGGCATAAGACAGGTTGTTAATATCTTCTGAGGTACAGGCAAAGTGTATAAACTCACTGACTTTTTCGAGTTCAGCGCAGCCCGCTATTTTTTCTTTAAGCAAGTATTCAACGGCTTTAACATCGTGATTAGTGGTTTTTTCTATGTCTTTGACACGTTGAGCGTCAGCTTCTGAAAAGTCACTGATAATGGCGTTTAGCAGTTGGTTGGCGCTGTCACTAAAGGGGCTAACTTCAGTTATTAAAGGCTGTTGAGCCAAGGCTTGCAGCCAGCGGACTTCAACCAGTACACGAAAGCGAATTAAACCATATTCACTGAATATTGGGCGTAGTGCGTCTACTTTATCGGCGTAGCGACCATCAATAGGAGAAATAGCGGTGAGGGTAAAGTTAGTCATGTTGTTTATATTAAGTGTGAAAGAGTAGCGATTTTATAGGGTAAGTGTATCAAAAAATAGGCCATAGGCCTGAGCTTTGTTTGTATTCAATGCATGCAATGAATTATTAGCGTTAGTTTGTATGAGTCATTTATATTACGTAGTAACCTTGTTTTATTCTCGTTTGCTCGCGCCGAGCACCGCAGGTTTTGTCGGGATTAGCCCGAAGGGGCGCTGCATGGATGCCGCGCGGCGGTAGGAGGGCAGGAAGCCCTCTCTACCGACCCCCGACAAAACCGAGGAGCGCAGGAAGAAGCAACAATCGAGCCGCCTTTTCTTTGGATACTTTCTTTTGGCGGAGCAAAAGAAAGTATCTCGCCCTCGGGTGCGATTACCCGATTCAAATAATTGTCGCGATAGCGATCTCATTATTTGTTTTTAACATCAGAATGGTTATGTAACATAAGTAGGCTATTACGATGCTAAACTAAAGACTTACGGTATTCGCCCACCTTTTTAGAGTCACAACATCATGCTGGATATACTACAAATTCCCGTATTAAACGATAACTACATCTATTTACTGCATGATAGTGATAGCTTAGAAACGGCAGTCATTGATCCTGCTTTAGAACAACCCGTATTAGATATATTGGCTGAGAAAGGCTGGCAACTGAACTATATTTTAAATACTCATCACCATTGGGATCATGTCGGCGCTAATTTAGCCTTAAAGCAACAAACTGGTTGTAAGATTATTGCGGCGGCATCCGATCGAGAGCGTATTCCGGGCATCGATATCGGTGTTGAGCAGGGTGATGTGTTTTCATTAGGTCAGCATCAAGCGCAGGTTATAGAGACGTCGGGTCATACCTGTGGTCATATCGTTTATTATTTTGCGGGGGATCAGGCCTTGTTCTGTGGCGATACTTTGTTTGTGATGGGCTGTGGTCGCTTATTTGAAGGTACGCCGGGGCAAATGTATGCGTCTTTACAGACTTTGAAAGCTTTGCCTCCGTCAACGCGAGTGTATTGCACACATGAATATACTTTGGCTAATGCTGAGTTTGCCTTAAGCGTAGAGCCAGATAATAGTGATTTGCAACAAAAGCAGTTGGCAGTGGCAGAACTTAGATCCATCAATAAACCGACAGTACCTTCTACCATTGCTGACGAAATAGCTACTAATCCGTTCTTTAGAGTGGAGAGTATTAGTATACAAAAAGCACTGGGCTTAGTGGGTGCTGCACCAGATGTCGTATTTGCAGCCTTAAGGCAGCGTAAAGATAATTTTTGATGATTCCCACTAAGAATGCACTGCTATCAAGTTAAGTTGGAGTAAAACAGCTTTAGCTGTTTTACAAAGCAATAGCTAAAGCTCAGCACTCCAAGTTCGTAGGCCGGATAAGCAAAGCGCATCCGGCATCAACGGTGGATGCGCTTTACTTATCCACCCTACATAACTACATAACCGCTCTTGGACAACTACTATTACTTTGAACACCGTAGGGACAGGTCGCGACGCCTAATAATTGTTATCGTTTCCACGTCCTGCAACACTGACTTTAAGCCTTAGGACGCATATGCGGAAATAACAGCACATCACGTATAGACGGCGCGTCGGTAAATAACATCACTAAACGATCTATGCCTATACCTTCGCCAGCAGTTGGTGGCATACCATGTTCTAAGGCGACGATATAATCGGCATCAAAATGCATGGCTTCATCATCTCCCGCTTCTTTTTCTTCTACTTGTTTTTGAAAACGTGCCGCTTGATCTTCGGCATCATTTAATTCAGTAAAACCGTTGGCGATTTCTCTACCACCCACAAAAAACTCAAAACGATCTGTAACATGCGGATTGTCGTCATTACGTCTTGCTAATGGTGATACTTCAACGGGGTACGCCGTGATAAAAGTTGGATTCATCAAGCGGCTTTCTACGGTTTTTTCAAAAATTTCGATTTGTATCTTGCCTAAGCCGTAACCGTCTTTAACAGGAATTTTTAAGTTTTGGGCAACGATTAGGGCTGCCTCACGGCTATCAAGGTCAGCGATTGTTAATTCAGGATTAAAATGCAGGATAGACTCAACGACGGTCATGCGATCAAAGGGCTTACCAAAGTCATAGACTTCACCTTGATAGCTGACTTCTGTTTTACCTATGACTTCCAAGGCAATGCCACGTAACATAGCTTCGGTTAAATCCATTAAGTCATGATATTCGGCATAGGCTTGATAAAACTCCAGCATAGTAAATTCTGGATTGTGGCGCGTTGATAAGCCTTCGTTACGAAAGTTACGATTGATTTCAAAGACACGTTCAAAGCCACCAACGACCAAACGTTTTAAATACAGCTCAGGTGCAATGCGCAAAAACATGTCCATATCTAGAGCATTATGATGCGTGGTAAAAGGGCGTGCCGTTGCGCCACCAGGGATGACTTGCATCATAGGGGTTTCAACTTCTAAGAACTGGCGTTCGATCAAGAATTGGCGAATATAAGCGACTATTTTTGAACGGATTAAGAAAGTATCACGCGATTGTTCGCTCATGATTAAATCTAAATAACGTTGGCGATATTTGATTTCTTGATCGGCAAGGCCGTGAAACTTTTCAGGTAGAGGTCTTAAGGCTTTAGTTAAGAGCCGGATATCATCGACTTTAACACTTAATTCACCAGTTTGAGTGATAAAAAGCACACCTTCTGCACCGATAATGTCGCCAATATCCCACTTTTTAAACTGTTCGTTATAAAAGTTTTCAGGCAACGTATCTCTAGTCACATAAAGTTGAATCTTGCCCGACATGTCTTGGATATGAGCAAAGCTGGCTTTACCCATAACTCGTCGGGTCATCATTCTGCCTGCCAGTTTAACGCGGACAGGTTCGGCTTCTAAGTCTTCTTTCGATTTTTCGCCATATTGAGCGAACAATTCCCCAGCAATTACATTGCGTCGGAAGTCAGTGGGGAAGGCGATGCCGCCGTTTTCACGGAGTTCATTTAACTTGCTACGGCGTTGTTTGATTTGTTCTTGTTCGTCTTGTTGGTTGTCTGACATGGCTTTTAGTAATTAAATGATTAAGTAAAATAGCTGTGATTGATCTAGGCAGCTTAAAGTCCGCTTTTTAGACTCGCCTCAATAAACTGATCCAAGTCACCATCGAGCACGGCTTGAGTATTGCCCGTTTCTACGCTGGTACGTAAATCTTTAATACGCGATTGGTCAAGTACATAAGAACGGATTTGACTGCCCCAGCCTATATCTGATTTGGTATCTTCCAAAGCTTGAGCCGACTCGCTACGTTTACGCATTTCCAGTTCATATAACTTGGCTTTCAACTGCTTCATTGCAGTCGCTCGGTTTTTATGTTGTGAGCGATCACTTTGACATTGAACGACGATGCCCGTTGGGTTATGAGTCATACGCACAGCAGATTCAGTTTTATTAATATGCTGACCACCCGCGCCACTGGCACGATAAACATCGACGCGTATATCAGCAGGATTAATGTCGATATCGATGTCATCATCAATTTCGGGTGAGACAAATACTGAAGCAAAGGAGGTATGTCTACGATTGCCAGAATCGAAGGGTGATTTTCTTACTAGGCGATGCACACCCGTTTCGGTACGTAACCAGCCAAAGGCGTATTCACCCTCAAAGCGAATGGTAGCGCTTTTAATGCCAGCAACATCACCTTGAGATTCTTCAATGAGTTCGGTTTTAAAACCTTTGCGTTCGCCCCAGCGTAAAAACATGCGTTCAATAATAGAGGCCCAATCTTGCGCTTCGGTACCACCTGATCCAGATTGTATATCTAAGAAGGCGTTGTTAGGATCCATTTGACCAGAAAACATACGTCTAAACTCAAGATCAGCGACTCTTTTTTCAAAATGCGCTAAGTCATCAACTACGGTAATAACTGTTTCTTCATCATCTTCTTCTACGGCCATCGTTAGCAGTTCTTCGGCGTCTGCCAAGCCACGTTCTAAGTCATTAATAGTGTTAACAATCACTTCTAATTGACCTCGCTCTTTACCTAAGGTTTGTGCTAGCTCGGGATTGTCCCAAATCTTAGGGTTTTCTAATTCTCTTAAAACTTCGACTAAGCGTTCATTCTTAATATCAAAGTCAAAGATACCCCCTAAGGGAATCGCCCCGACTTTTTAAGTCGGCAATTTTATTCTTAATTGGATTTATTTCTTGCATGGTGTTGCGTTTAACCTATGACAGTCGATTGCTAATGTCTGAGACATAGCTCGATGAAAACTTTAAAAGGGCTTGATTATAAACTATAAGCGACTTGCATTCATGTAGAACTTGGCGTGATGATATTATCTTTGGCTTGATTATAGGCATGTTATTGGTTGTAGGACAGTCTGACCTACCTAAGCTGTTAAATACTTACGCCAGCTTTTAGTTAAAACAGAGTGCAGACAAAATTCTATTGCTATCTTGTTTATAAGTTAAAATACCTAGTAAATTTGATAATAATTGATTTTTAACACATAGGCGTATTTGATGAAGATCATAGCTTTATACAGTATCAAGGGTGGTGTGGGTAAAACCTCAAGCGCAGTTAATTTGGCTTATATTTCTGCTTGCAAAGGCTATCGCACCTTGGTTTGGGATTTGGATCCACAAGGCGCTAGTAGTTATTATTTTCGTATTAAACCTAAGATAAAAGGCGGTAGCAAAGACCTTATAGCTGGCAAGCGTGATTTGGACGGCTTGATTAAGGGCACTGATTTTGAAAATCTAGACTTATTGCCAGCGGACTTTTCGTTTAGAAATTTAGATTTGGTTTTGGATACCAAAAAGAAGCCAACCTCACAAATTAGAAAATTACTTAAACCCTTGGCGGAAGATTACGATTTTATATTCCTAGATTGTCCTCCGAATATTTCGCTACTTTCAGAAGCGGTTTTTGCTGCGGCTGATATTTTATTGACGCCTATCATTCCTACTACTTTGTCTTTACGAACTTTAGAGCAACTGAAAGCCTTCATAGCAGAAAATAATCTGGATAATCTTGCTTTGATTCCCTTTTTCTCTATGGCCGACCGTAGAAAAAAGATGCATAAAGATATTATGGATGATTTAATTAAAAATCATCCTGAAATATTAACAACGGCCATTCCTTATGCCTCTGATATAGAACGTATGGGCTTGGAGCGCCAGCCTTTAGGTGGGTTTACTAATAAAGGTAAATCTATTAATGCTTATCATGAGTTGTGGCAAGAAGTCATGATGCGTGTTGATGCAGAATAAGCGTTGATTGTGGTATTGGAATAATCAATGATCACTATTATTCAACGGGTCACTGTGGCAAAGGTGACGGTTAATCATCAGGACATTGCGGAAATTGGAGTAGGGATTCTGGCTTTGCTCGCTGTAGAGAAAGACGATACAGGCAAAGAAGCCGAGCGTTTACTGGAGCGTATATTAAATTATAGGATATTTGCAGATGAGCAAGAGCGCATGAATCTAAGTTTAAGAGATATTAAGGGCGGATTGTTGATTGTCCCGCAATTTACCTTAGCAGCCGACACCCAAAAAGGTAATCGTCCTAGTTTTGTTGCTGGTGCTCCCCCAGAAAAAGCTCAGCAATTATTTAATTATCTTCAGCAAGTTGCTTTAACTATTTATCCAGCAGTGCAATTTGGACAGTTTGCTGCGGATATGCAAGTATCATTAATTAACGATGGCCCAGTTACTTTTACCTTGCGAACCTCCAAGTCGCATTGATCAGATGATCATCGATACAGGGTGTATAAATGCCGTCCTTACAAAAGCTTAACGGTGGGCGTTTACGTAGAGTTTGGAAATGATAAAAAAGTAGAAGCCATTAATGTAGGTCGGGTTAGCATAGCGTAACCCGACATTCCCGGACTATTTTGTCGGGTTACGCTATCACTAACCCGACCTACAAAAGCTGTAGGCCGGAAGAGTCTTTTGGAACTTAAGCGACAACAAGCGTTTCCGGCACACGTATCGATCTTGTGCTGGAAACGCCAGCACGCGCTGCGCTTGGCTGGTCTTATTCCTACAACGTTTTTTAATGTGGGAGAGGCTTTCATAGCCATTATCCTTAAGCCGACCTACACAAAGTTAAAGCTGATAAAACCAATTCGTCGGTGCGATGTACATTAATTTTTAATTAAAATAGAACCCTTTTATGAACACTGATCCCCTTATTGATGAAGCCTGGATGCGTTATGCTTATAGATTGGCTCAACGAGCCGAGCAGCTAGGTGAGGTGCCAGTGGGTGCTGTTATAGTTAAGGGTGAACAATGTATTGCCGAAGGTTGGAACGCGGTCATTGATCTTCATGATCCAACCGCTCACGCTGAAATAGTCGCCTTAAGAACGGCCGGTTTGGCAGTGGAAAATTACCGCTTAGGTGCTGTCACACTTTATGTCACTTTGGAGCCTTGTGTGATGTGTATGGGCGCGATAAGTCATGCGCGTATTAATCGTTTGGTGTTCGGCGCTTATGATACTAAGCGAGGCGCTGTTTGTAATGCCTTGAGTCTCGCCGACGCCAGTTTTTTAAATCATCATATTAACTGGGTCGGCGGGATTTTAGAGCAAGAGTGTTCTACTTTGTTGCGGGATTTTTTTAAAGCCAGACGCTGATTAGTCTTCTCTTAACTGTTTATAGCGATTAATTAAAGCATTGGTGGAGCAGTCATGAGTAGTGATGACTTCATTATTTTTAAGTTCTGGTAAAATAACACCAGCTAGTACTTTTCCTAGTTCCACGCCCATTTGATCAAAGGAATTAATATCCCAAACTGCGCCTTGTACAAAAATTTTATGTTCGTAAAACGCTAATAAAGAGCCCAGGTTCTTGGGTGTCATTTTACTAAAGAGAAAAGAATTTGAAGGTTTGTTGCCAGGAAATACTTTAGAAGCCACTAACAAGCTATCAGTTTGTTGTTCTGGGCTGAGTTTCGTTTTGACTTCTTCCTCGGTGAGGCCGTTCATTAAGGCTTCAGGTTGAGCTAAGAAGTTTGAAATTAAAATATCATGATGCTCAGGAAGTTTGTAATGACTGTTGGCTGCTGCTAAAAAGTCGCAAGGTATTAGTTTAGTACCTTGATGTATGAGTTGGAAAAAAGCATGTTGGCCATTAGTGCCTGGTTGTCCCCAAATGATGGGGCCGGTATTATAGTCGACTTTTTCGCCCTGTAGATTAATGCTTTTGCCATTACTTTCCATGTCACCTTGTTGAAAATAATCAGCAAAATAACGCATAGATTGATCATATGGCAATAAAGCATGAGATTCGGCATTATAAAAATTGTTATACCAAACGCCTAGTAAGGCCATAATTACGGGTATGTTTTCTTCAAAAGGCGTGTTAAAGAAGTGGCAGTCCGCTTCGTAAGCACCTTGTAGAAGTTCTTCAAAGTTATCCATGCCTATATATAAGGCAATGGATAAGCCTACCGCTGACCATAAAGAATAACGACCACCCACCCAATCCCAAAACTCAAACATGTTGTTGGTATCAATGCCAAATTCGGCGACATTTTCTGCGTGAGTTGAAATAGCGACAAAGTGTTTTGCTATCGCTTGATGATCTTGTGCTTCAGCCAGAAACCAATTTTTGGCTGATTTAGCATTCATCATGGTTTCTTGGGTATTAAATACTTTAGAGGCAATGATAAAAAGAGTCGTTTCTGGAGAAAGAGATTTCAAAACTTCAACAATATTGATTTGATCAATATTAGAGACATAATGAACTTTTAAAGAGGCTGAACTGTAGGGTGTTAAGGCCATCGAAACCATTTTTGGACCTAAGCCTGAGCCACCTATGCCGATATTTACTACGTCAGTGATTGCTTTTCCGGTATAGCCCTTCCATTCGCCTGAGCGCACAGATTTACAAAATGTACGCATTTTTGTTAATACCCGATTGATGTCAGGCATGACGTCTTGTCCATCAACATATATAGGCTGATTAGATCTATTGCGCAGGGCTGTATGGAGCACAGCGCGATGCTCGGTGGTATTGATTTTTTCGCCGGAAAATAGTGCTTTGATTTTATTATCAAGCCCTGCTTGATTAGCAAGGTCGATTAATAATGCCTTAGTTTGTTCTGTAATTCTATTTTTTGAATAATCAAAAAGAATTTCATTAAGTTGAATGGAAAACTTGCTAAAGCGGTTGATGTCTTTTTTGAAAGCATCTCGAAGACTATCATTTTTGGTTAACTCATAATGATCTTGTAAGGCAATCCACGCTTTTGAAGTTGTCAACGACGACATGTTTAAGGCTCCGTTTAAAATAGTTAGCTTAAGTCTACGAAAAGCAGGACTGGATAGCAATAGCACAATAAATGTATTGTTACTTTTGGGTTCTAGGAATGCAGTATTTTTTAATAAATAACTTATATGTATTAGCTATTTTTTAAGTAGCTCTAGAATTTTAGTAAAAATTTTTTATTTGCACAAACTATCTTATGAGTTATATCTAGTGTAGATTTTTTATTTCTGTTGCACTAAATGTCAGCTCTATAAGCAAATTAGTAGAAATTAAAAATACTATAGGATTCTATCAAGTTCTTTATTTAGCTAAAGGGGTGTGCTAGAGTCTGCAGTGCTATAACTATGGTATTTAGCTATATATATTATTTTTGGCTAAAGTTAGCTTAATAGCGCATAAAAAAATTATATAATAATAAGTATTTATCGAAACGGGAAGGTATTATGAACACAGCGCAGTTATTAAAGAAGGTCTATCTTGTACTTATGGGAGTGTTTTTCTCTGCTTCAGTATGGGCGCATGGAGGTGCAGCAGGTACCGATACGGATCAATGTAAATTTGAATTAGAACCCACTCATTGGATTCATTACACTGCTTATCAACCAAAGGCGTTTCCAGCGGAAGAGTTCTGCGGTAACTTACCAGGTACCGATACTTTAACGCAGTTGGTTTTCGATTATCAGGACATGAAATACAGAAACATGTTGGTTGAGTTCGAAGTCACAAAAGAGCCAGAAGGCACTCGTGTATTTTTCTTGCCTAGTGCTAAGCATAAAAAGGGCTCTATTAATTTAGAATTGCCAAATGGCGTGCCAGAGGCAGGTCAATACTTGATCCATATTACTTTGGTGCCAGATCCAACTGATACTGAAAATCGTACTCAAGGTCAAAGATTAGATGTGCACATGGGCTTTAAAGCGGGTGGCGGCCAACAAGTTAGCAAAAATAATTTGCTGCTATATGCATTTTTTGCCCTAGCTGGTTTATATGCATTGTATTTATCAAATGCAGGCTTCAAACGCAAAGTGAATGAAATCGTCGGTAAAGTTAAAGAATGATTAAGTCGACGTAGTTTATCTACGTGATTAACCTTGAGAGACCAGTCTTACATACAATTTTAAAGTGTGTAAGACTCGGTCTGTCTTTACTGGCTGCCGATTTTATTAAAAATCAAAGAGGAAAAATACAATGGTAAAGTTATTGTCGGTTGGTATGCTGTTGATGCTTTTTTCTGTGCCAGTATTGGCTCAGGATTACGAAGATCATGACGGCATGCTTATGAATCACGGCGATGGCCATTTGATGGACATGGCAGGCGGAATGGTAATGGGACAAAATGCCGATAATCTTCCTGGCGGCTGTGATCGTATCTCAGAAACCAAAGAAATTACTGTACATGCTGGACATAAATATGCCGAGAAATTTCCAGGCAGAATGTTCGCATTTGATACACAAGAATTTAACTTCAAGCCTTGTACCAAATTAACGGTACATTTTATTAATGAAGATAATATACGTCATCAGTGGATGATGCATGGCTTACCCAAATATTTATACCCTAAAGGTATGTTTCACCTTGAGGCTTCAGGTCCTTCAAAAATTTCAGGCACTTTGATTTTACCTCCAGGTGATAAAACTTATTTAGTGCATTGCGATATAGCGCAACACATGGAAAAAGGCATGAAAGCCCAACTTAAAGTGGGTAAAGGTGATGGTGATTTACCCAGTATTCCCGGCGTGACGGCTTATGTTATTGCCGATGATTACAAAGCTACCTTGCCTGAGTTGGCTATTAAAGCCGAGGCAGATGCGGCTAAAGCAGCAAAAGCAGCTGTAGCAGTTGCCGTAAATCCACCAGTAAAACCTGCCGTAAAAGCCGCTGTACCAGAAGAGTCAAGTATTACCGGTGTAACCGTCATTGGTTTAGCTATAGGATTGCTGTTGGCACCTTTATTAGCGCGTAAATTTAAAGGTATGAGTGCTGCAGAAGTAGTGGCTTATGTACTTGATTTACTAAGAACAAGTTTTGACTCATTACTAAAGTGGCTATCTACTTTAATGAAAATGATTCCATCTAAAAAATAAAAGAACAATTGTTTAAAAGGCCCTGCTATCTCTGGTTGCAGGGCTTTTTTTTGAGAGAAAAATGTTAGAAACATTAACGGGTATCTGGGGATTGTTTATCAGTGCCTTTATATCTTCTACCATTGCCCCTGGGGGTTCAGAAGCGCTTTTGGCTTATTTGGTATCAGAAGGTCATCACCCTATAGTTCAATTGCTAGCGGTTGCTACAGTGGGTAATACTTTAGGTGCACTGACTACTTGGGGCTTAGGTGTAATGGCGGCTAAAAAATTCCCCGTCGTTAAGTTATTACCTGAAAATAAACAAAAAGCCTTAGTATTAGTTCAAAAAAGAGGCATTTGGATACTATTTTTTTCTTGGCTGCCCATTATAGGTGACGCATTTTGTTTTGCTGGCGGTTGGTTAAAACTGCCTTTGTTGCCTGCTTGTTTAGTGATATTTTCAGGAAAGCTAGGAAGATATGCAGTGCTTGCTTGGATGTTCGCTTGATAGGGTTAGTTTGTTTATTAAATTATTAAGAGGTTGTTGTGCTTCGCCATTTTCCTATTAAAGGTATTCTCTATCCCCATAAAAAGCGCGATTATGTGATAGCCGCCTTTACTTTTTTTTGTGTAGCGGTTTGTTTAATCAGTGATGCCAGTGCTGGTATTGAAAAACAAAACGCACTCGGTGTTAGCGGTTGGGTTTTTTTAATAGCCTTATTGCTGGGTGAGAATAGAGAAGTCAGAACTCAGGTTGTAATTGCGGTTATTTTTGCAACCATTGGTGAGCATTTTGCCTCACCCTACATGGGTGGCTATACCTATCGTTTTGGAAATGTGCCCGCTTATGTGCCTCCAGGGCATGGCATGGTGTATTTAACGGCAGTGGCTTTAGCTCGTTCAGGGTTGTTTTTGCGTTATGCTAGAGAAATTACCGTATTTGTTTTAGTCGTGTGCGGATTATGGTCATTATGGGGCGTAAGTGGTATTCCTGAGCAAGGGGATTATGTCGGAGCGCTGCTGTTTTGCGTATTCTTGATTTATCTATTCAAAGGTCGTTCGCCTATGGTTTACTTAGCGGCTTTTTTTATTACTACATGGTTGGAACTCATTGGTACCGCTGTGGGGACATGGAAATGGGCAGCAATTGATCCGGTATTGCATTTGCCGCAAGGCAATCCTCCTAGTGGTGTTGCGGCTTGGTATTGTTTAGTCGATGCGGTGGCCATAGGCGGAGCACCTATTATCTTAAATGCTTTTAAAACAGCACATGAAGGTTTCCGGTCGGTCAAGGCTAGAAAAGCAGCTTATCAGAGCTTAAGTAATGATTAGCCCGTGTTACTATTGCAAACAGCATCGTTTATCTAACTGTCATTAACTTTTAAATAAGAGAAAAATATGGAACGTCGTGATTTTATGCGTTTAAGTACCGTTGGTTTAGTTGCTGGCGTTGTGACTCCTGGTATGGCGCTAGCTACTACTTATAAGCCCTTCAAAGGAACGAGTGATATCTATTACACCAAGGAAGATGCGGGTCGCTGGAGTGGAAAAGTCGCCACACATTTACCAAATATTGAAATACAAAAAGTGGCTAATGTGCTTACTGTAAAAGTAGTGACCGCTCATGAAATGAAAGGCTATGAACACTATATTGTTAAGCACGTATTATTAGATAGTAACCAAAAGTTTTTAGATGAACATTTGTTTGATCCCACTAAAGACAGCGTAGCACTATCTACTTTTACATTAAAAGACTATAGCGGTAAGCTTTATGTGCTGAGTTTATGTAATAAACATGATCTTTGGTTGAATTCAGCTGAAGTATAAATAACAGTTCATTCAATCGATGAAATTAGTTTGTTTATTCACTCAAACTAATGCTGATAAATTCTAAATAACGGACTATAAATCCTTGCCGCCTAATCCAAAGAGAATTTTAGTCATTGCAATGCGCTTTTTGGGGGACGTATTATTAACGACTCCTTTAATTCATTCATTAAAGCTTGCTTATCCTGATGCCGAGATAGATGTGCTGGTATATGCCAATACCGCTGCTATGCTTGAGGGTAATCCAGATATTAATCAAATATTAACGACGGTTAATCGTCCAACGTTTGCAGATTATGGGCGATTGGTGCCTCAGTTATTTAGGCACTATGATCTTGCTATGGTGACGCAATCAGGAGATCGTCCGTTTCTATATGGCTTGCTCGCTACTACTAAACGAGTTGCGCTTGTACCATCAAAAAACACTACTGGCTGGTGGAAACGTTATTTTGTGCAACATTGGGTTGAGTTTGATGACAACACTCACACCGTTTTGCAGCATTTAAAATTATTGAATGCACTCAATATTAAAAAGTATTTCGCCTTGATTCCGCCGCAATGTAGCGAAACTGAACAACTGTTAAAGCAATATCCTTTTATAAACTCAAATAAAGATTATGTGGTTCTACATCCGCATCCGCAGTGGACTTATAAACAATGGACGAGTGAGGCTTGGATAGAACTTGGTCATTATCTGCATGAATTGGGTTTGACCTTGGTGTTGTCGTGTGGACCATCGAAACAGGAAATTGATTATGTAGCCAATATTGAGCAGCAGTTACCTGAGGGGGCTATCAATTTGGCAGGTCAGGTTTCCTTAGCTCAATTGACGACCATTATTTCTAAAGCAAAATTATATATAGGCCCGGATACGGGTATTACCCACTTGGCTGCGGCAACAGGAATTCCAGTGATTGCTCTTTTTGGACCGACTAATCCAGTCAAATGGGCGCCTTTTCCTGTGGCTTATCAGTCAGAGGCTAATCCCTTTGATAAAATAGGCGATCAACAGGTGAATAATGTTCATTTAATACAGGGTGCGGGTGATTGTGTGCCTTGTGATTTAGAAGGTTGTGATCGTCATCGCTTAAGTCATAGCGACTGCCTCAGCAAACTATCAGCTAAAAAAATACAAATGTTAGTCTTGTCGATATTACAAAAAGATAAAAAAGCATGAATATACTTCACACAGAATGTAGTATGAATTGGGGTGGGCAGGAGTTTAGAACAGCTCTAGAAGTTAATTATCTGAATAAAAATCAGCATAAGTCATGGTTGTTTTGTCATCCAAATAGTCAGCTTTATAAGAAAGGTAAGGCATTAGGTGCTAATGTAGTGGCTATGGATTTAACTTGCTTATGGCGTATTGATATTGCGATTAAGATATGGTTTTTTTGCTTAAAAAATAATATTGATATTATTAATACCCATGGTTCAAAAGATTCAACTTTGTGTTTACTTAGTTATTTTTTGGGGATACCCATAGTTAGAAGTCGTCAAATAACCAATCCCATTAAGAAAACCGTTGCTTATAAATATGGCTGTAGACATATTATGGCCGCTGCCCATGTTATTAAAAATAGTTTGGTAAAAGCAGGCGTCAATGAAAGCAAGATTACGGTAGTTGGGGAGGGAGTTGATCCTGATGAATTTAATCCAAATGTTGATTCAGCTTATTTAAAGACAGAGTTCGCTATTGCTGATGAAGATGACGTGGTTGTTAATATTGGTATGATCCGAGAAGATAAAGGTCAAATTTATTTTCTGGAGGCTGCTCGTATTATCTTAGAGCAAAAAAAGACTATTAAGTTTTTTACTATTGGCGAAGGGGTAGGTAATAGAAAGTTAGAGAAGCAATTGCAAATGCTTATTAAGCAATACGGACTCGAAAAAAATGTTTTTATAACAGGTTATCGGGAAGATATTGCTGCATTTACTCATTTAGCAGATTTATTGGTAGTCGCTTCAATTGGTACCGAAGCGCAGTCGAGAATTGTGCCGCAAGCGTTTGCTACACGTAAAACAGTGGTTGTTACCGACGTCGGTGGCTTAACTGAATTGGTTAAAGATGAACAGAACGGTCTTGTAATTCCCCCAGAAAATGCCTTGGCAATGGCTGAAGCTATTTTGAAAATCCTGAATGACCGTACTCTTAAGCAAAAATTTGAAAATAATGCTTATGAACTGGCTAAACATTGTTTATCGTTTGACACCATGATGGATAATACCCTTGAGTTATATAAAAGCCTTTTGTGATGAGCTTAAATGTCTAATGTAATGTTTGAAAAAGTACAGGTCTTGGCGATTAAGTTCGGAGGGATTTTAACGGCTTTGTTTATCGTCGCCATTTATTTTTCAACTAGTTTGTCTACCATAATATCTATTTTATTAGCTTTGTTGTGGTTGCTTTCGGGTCAATTAAAGCTAATGCCCGTTACTTTAAAGAAAAATCCGGTTGCCGCTTGGTCGTTGTTATTATTGCTGTGTTTCATTGTTGGTTTATTTTATGGCGATGCGACACGTAGTGAAGCTCTTTCTATGTTGTCGAAATACACTGAGTTGCTATTTATTCCGATAGTAGCGGTATTTTTAAGTGTAGAGCGATTTCGTAACTGGGCTAGCAATGCTTTTATTTTGTCATCAGTACTGATATTGCTGATTTCTTATTTGATGCATTTTGGAGTTCTGGATTTAAATCATCAGGGCGACCCTGCTTTTAAAAGTCGTATTACTCATAGTATATTTATTTCATTCTTTGGATTTTATTGTGCCCAGAAAGCGTATGACGGAATGGCTTATCAAAAGGTATATTGGTTGATGTTTATTGCTTGTACTTATAACCTGTTTTTTATAGTTGAAGGCCGTACAGGTCAATTAATTGCAGTTGCTTTAGTACTATTATTTGCTGTGCAACGCTTTACTAAGCGAGGAATTTTATTAGCGGTCTTTATAGTAGGCTTATTAATGCTACTATTTCTAAATTATTCTGATAAGGCGACACGATTTAATGAAGGTGTCGTTAATATGCAATCTGATTTAAAGCCTGGCCCTGAACAATCACAAACCTCAATGGGACAACGCTATATGTTCTGGCGTTATTCTTTGAAATTGATCGCTGAAAAGCCATTGTTTGGTCATGGTACAGGAAGTTTTGCTAAAGAATACGAGCGGATTGCCAGCAATGAAACAATGAAGACAAAAAATCCTCATAATGAGTTTTTAATGGTAGGTGTGCAGTTAGGTGCTGTAGGGTTACTGGTTTATTTAGGTTTTCTAGTTAGTCAGTATTATTTATCGAAAAGATTGCCCCATCAAGAAAAGTACGTGGCTCAGGGATTGTTACTTACTTTGATTATTACCAGTCTATTTAATACGCCTATTATGGATCATACCGAAGGCCACTGGTTTCTTATGATGATAGCCTTGAGTTTTTCCTCATTATTATCCACCGATTTCAAAACTGAAATAAATCATGCTTAGCGTCATCATTATTACCAAAAATGAAGCTTTACATATAGGACGCTGCCTAGAGTCCGTTTCATGGGCAGATGAAATCATCGTGCTGGATTCTGGTAGTGCAGATAATACCGTTGAAATTTGTAAGCGTTATACTGATAAGGTGTTTGTCACTGATTGGCCTGGCTTTGGGATTCAAAAACAA
>Ga0194037_1000248_pt1 | contig 42592 bp, 26 predicted proteins | sample JunL306m_MetaG_FD_148653 | JGI IMG/M metagenome (GOLD analysis project Ga0194037, IMG submission 148653) | Anoxic zone freshwater microbial communities from boreal shield lake in IISD Experimental Lakes Area, Ontario, Canada - Jun2016-L304-6m | ecosystem: Environmental > Aquatic > Freshwater >... | reverse complement strand
CGGCCCGGCCGGCTCCCCCACCCTGGAGTTGCCGGTCCAAGCCGGCCGGGCCGGCTTGGCACAAATCCGGGCCGCCATTCGCACCGCCCACCACCTGCCGGCCCGCGACAGCGTGCGACTGGAGGAGATCCTCAACAACTTCCCGCTCACTCCTCGCGGCTTGACCGCGGTCGCACGCAACCCCGCCAACCCCTGGCACCCGGATGACCGGGGCACCGGCGCGACGTCCCATGCCGCCACCCTCGCCACCGAAACCCTGGCCTGCCCGTGGAAACCCTCAGCCTCGCTGGTGCTCGTCACCCTCCGCGGCAACCCTTTCAGCGATTGCCAAATCCAGGCCGTGTTCCGCCCCAATCCCGCCAACATCCTCCGCTGCCGCCTGCTCGGCTTCGCCCCCGTCGCCGGCCAAACCCAGCGCCCCCAAGCTCGCCAACTCGCCGCCAAAACCAGCACCTCGCTCGTCCTCGAAGTCGAACCCTCAACCGCCGCGGGCGACCTCGGCGCGATCGAATGGTCGGTCAATGGCGAACCCGCCGCCACCGTCGCCATCGCCCGCCACGGCGACACCGAACCGTCCGACGACGCCCGCTTCGCCGCCCTGGTCTGCACCTTCGCCCAGTGGCTCGCCGGCGAATCCCCCGCCCTGATTGACTCGGATCTGCTCGCCGCCCTCGCCCGCGAATCCGCCACCACCACCCTGCCCGCCGACCGCGCGGACTTGCTCGAGCTCATCGACCAGGCGTTCCAGTTGTAATTCGGATTGCCTGACGGCGCGGCTCAAGTCCAGACTGCCGCCCGATGGATCCCTGCCTGCCGAAATGGTTTCGGTTCGCCAGCCGCGTGCTGCGCGATTTCTTCTGGCGCAATCACGGCCTGTTGCTCACCGGCGCGGTGGCATTCAACATGATGCTGTCGCTCATCCCGCTCTCCGCCGTGCTGATCGTGGTGGCCTCCAACTTCTTCGATCAGCGGCTGCTGATGGAATCGCTCACCACCGAGGTTTCCCTGATCGCGCCGGGCTTTGCCGCCACCCTCACCGAGGTGCTCACCGGCTTCCTGCAAAACCGCAACATCATCGGCTGGATCGGCCTGCTCGCCCTGCTCTTCATCAGCTCGATGGCCTTCCGGGTGCTCGAGGACTCCATCGCCATCATCTTCCACCGGCCATTGCCCACCCTCAAACGCAAGTTCTGGGTCTCCGCGCTTCTCCCCTATCTGTTCATCCTCATCGTCGCCGCCGGCCTCCTCCTGGTCACCGCCGCCATCGCCGTCATCGACGCCCAAAGCCAGATCCGCCACGCCTTTCCACTCCTCGATGCGATCCTCCACAACCACATCGGCCTCATCATCTATCTCTCCGGCGTGCTGGGCATGGTCCTGCTCTTCACGCTGTTCTACAAGATCATGCCAGTGGCCAAAGTCTCGTTCCGCCGCGCCCTGGCCGGCGGCCTCACCGCCGCCATCCTCTGGGAAATCACCCGCCACTTGTTAGTCGCGTACTACACCAAGGTCTCCATCGTCAACGTCCTCTACGGCTCGATGGCCACCATCATCATCGTGCTCTTCACCCTCGAAGCCGTGGCCCTGATCCTGCTGCTGGGTGCCCAGGTCATCGCCGACCTCCAGCGCAACGCCAACGCCGGAATCCCGTGGCACGAGGATCCCGGCGACGACTTCTAATTGACTTCCAGCTCGTCCTTGGTTGGCAGGGGCGCGAACGGCTGATGGGGTTCGGTTTGATACCAGAACCCGACCGACGAGATGTCGTCCTGCAACGGCAGGTAACGGCCGTTATCCCTCCAGCCCAGCGCCTGGATCGTCACCTTGAGATCCTGGTCAAAGCGAACCGGGTCGGTGATGTGCCAGCGGTAGAGGCCGAAGCGCTGGTTGGCATGATAGGTGCCATCGGGACGGATCACCTGGTGCAGCCCGGCATACGGCGTGCAGAACTCGGTGTATTGCCCCTTGCGGTCGAAGTTATACGATCCGCAGAAATAATCCTCGGTGCCCGTGCCGCAGATGGTCGGGAATTCCTTGTCGCCATCCATGAAAAACTTGATCTCGCCCTCACCCCACCAGCCGTTGTGGTTGACCTGCCACGCCAGATAGGTCCCGACATACTGGCCCTTGCCCTTGATCCGGTCGACAATGGCGTGAACCTCCTTGTATTTGAGCGGATTGCTGCGGTGGAACTGGGCGTGGAAGTAGGCGGCGTTCTTGGGAACCTCGGTCAGGCTGTAATCTATCTGGTAGTAGACCGTCATGTCCTTCTCGTCCATGTTCTGCATGGTGATCTTGCATTTCTTGCGGAACGGCATCTGCCAATAACAATTGAACGCGCTGCCGGGATTGACGCAGACCGGCAGCGATTGCAGCGGCGCGTATTCGCCCCAGCCCATGCCGAAGAAGTCGCCCACCGGGCATTCCACCGATGGCTCCTTCTCGTCGTCCCAGTAGAACCGCAGGATCGAATAGCGCCACTTGCCGGTGGGCGTCATCCAGATGTGATTGATGGCTCCCGAACCGGTGATCTCGGCGAGGGTGAAGGTGGTCCCCTTGGCGATTCGGATGAACGGATTGACTTTCCACCCCTGGCCGAGGTCGCGGGCGGCGTTCGAGGCCGAGCCCTCGCCGAGTTTCGCCATCCCGCCGCGGCCGTTTTCCCCGGTGAGGTTTTCCGGGCTGATCGAGCGGGTCTTCGCATCGGAAAGGAGATGCAGGTTGCCCAGCTGGTTCTGCAGGCCGTCGTAGCCGGCGGTTTGGGCGAATGACAAGCCGCTCACCAGCGGCAACGTGACAAGCAGTGCGAAGGATGTTCTCATATCGGTGGGTTAGGTTGCGGGCGTGGATGCGGCTACTATCAATAATACCGCCCGGCAACGGCGGGTCTATCATCGGGTTAACCCGCAGGCGATCCAAGGTGGCGCGGCCTCGATGAGGCCTCCGTCACAGTGTGGATCGAGTGTCGCGCCCCCGCGTGCGCTCGCCCGCTAGCGGGAGGCCCCCGACAGCCACAAATCACTGCGCGCAAAATGCTATCGTCTGGACTCGCTTGCGCCACTTCCCCAGAATGCACGTGAAGCAATAAACGCGTAGCCTTAGCGACTTCCTGCGGTGCCAGTCTGGCGATACCTGCAATCATGGCGTTGCCCCCGGCACGCAACCACACACATCACGATGATCACTAAAATCGACCACTTGGGAATCGCCGTCCGCTCGCTCGACGAAGCCATGGCCTACTACGAAAACGTGCTTGGCCTGACCTGCGAAGGACGGGAAGAAGTGGAGTCCCAAAAAGTACGCACCGCGTTTTTCGCCGCCGGCGACGTTCACATCGAACTGCTCGAACCGACCTCCGACGAGAGCCCGATTGCCAAGTTTCTCGAGAAGAACGGCCCGGGCATCCACCACATCGCGTTCGCCACCGATGACATCACCGGCCAACTCGCCCAAGCCAAGGACCAGGGCGCGCGCCTGATCCACGAGGTGCCCTTTGCCGGCGCCGGCGACAAGCTCGTCGCCTTCCTGCACCCGAAATCCACCTTCGGCGTGCTCACGGAGTTCTGCCAGCCAGCCCACTGATTTTCCGTTACTCCCAACCATTCACCTCACCATTCCACCATGCCAATCGACTCATCACTGCTGGAGGGGCTCAAGCTCCGCCGCGAAGAAGCCCTCATCGGAGGCGGCATCGACCGCATCGAAAAACGCCACGAAAAAGGCGTCCTGACCGCGCGCGAGCGCCTCGCCGTGTTCTTTGACGACGGCAACTTCATCGAGTTCGGGATGCACGCCCATCATTCGTGCACCAACTTCGGCCTCGAAAAACGCAAGATGCCCGGTGACGGCGTGGTCTGCGCCACCGGCGTGGCCGACGGCCGCCAAGTCGCCGCCTTCGCCCAGGATTTCACCGTCGGCGGCGGTGCCGTGGGTGCCATGCATGCCAAGAAAATCTGTGACTTGCTCGACTTCGCGATCAAGGCCGGCATTCCGGTCGTCGGCATCAACGATTCCGGCGGCGCCCGCATCCAGGAAGGCATCGAAGCCCTCGCCGGCTACGGCCAGATCTTCTTCCGCAACGTGCTCGCCTCCGGCGTCATCCCGCAGATCTCGATCATCGCCGGTCCCTGCGCCGGTGGCGCGGCCTACTCGCCCGCGCTCACCGACTTCATCATCATGACGCGCAAAAACGCCAACATGTTCATCTGCGGCCCGGACGTGATCCGCGCCGCCACCGGCCAGACCGCCTCGCTCGACCAATTCGCCAGCGCCGACGCGCACGCCCAGGTCAGCGGCAACATCCACCTCATCGCTGATGACGACACCCACGCCATCCAACTCGCCAAGAAACTGCTCGACTACCTGCCGTCGAACAACATGAGCGATCCGCCGCACAAGATGAGCCAAGTCATCGCGCTCACCGAAGATCCGGGCATGAACGACATCATTCCGCTCGACCCGAAATCGCCGCTCGACATGCAGTTGGTCATCGACCGCCTGATGGACCCCGGCAGCTGGTTTGAAATCATGCCGGACTTCGCCCCTAACATCCTCATCGGCTTCGCCAAACTCGAAGGCATGGTCATCGGCATCATCGCCAACCAACCGATGGTCAAGGCCGGCTGCATCGACATCGATGCCTCCGACAAGGCCGCCCGCTTCATCCGCGTCTGCAACATCTATTCGATCCCCGTCCTGTCGCTGGTGGACGTCCCGGGCTTCATGCCCGGCCTCGCCCAGGAACGCGGCGGCATCATCCGCCACGGCGCCAAAATGCTCTTCGCCTGGGCCTCGGGCACCGTGCCCAAAGTCACCCTCATCTGCCGCAAGGCCTACGGCGGGGCCTACATCGCGATGTGCCCCACCGACCTGGGTGCCGACTTCGTGTTCGCCTGGCCCACCGCCGAAATCGCGGTCATGGGCGCCCAGGGCGCGATGAAGGTGCTCTACAAAAAGGAACTCGAGGAAGCGTCCGACCCGGAAGCCCTGGAAAAGGAACTGCGCGCCGCCTACACCGAGAAATTCGCCTCTCCCTATCAGGCCGCCAGCAACGGCATGATCACCGATGTCATCGATCCCGCCGTCTCCCGCAGCACCTTGGCGCTCGCCTTCCGCGGCATCATGGGCAAGCATGAATCCCGTCCGCCCAAGAAACACGGCAATATCCCACTCTAACACCACCCCATGCACCTGACTTCCTTCCTGGCTGATCAATGCGGCGCCGCCGCCCTTGATTGGATGCTACGCGCCTTCGGCGTCGCGGCGATTGTCTGGGCCTTTTTCAAGGGCCTGAAATCGCTCGTCGCCAAACCGGCCGCGGCGCTTGCGCCGCAGCCCGCGGCGCTTGCGCCGCAGCCCGCAGCGGTCCTGCCGCAACCCGCGGCTCCCGCCGCCACGGTGGCCAAAGCCCCGGCACCGGCCCAACCCGAGGGCCTCACCCCGGAAATCATCGCCATCATCGCCGCTGCAGTCACCAGCGTTCTGGGCTCCGCCCACCGCATCGTGTCCATCAAGAGCCAAAATTCCCACTGGGAAAAAGCCGGCCGCCAATCCGTTCTCACCTCACACCGCATCCGCTAATCCCACCACACCATGGAACATCTTCGCATCACCGTTGCCGGCAAAGCTTACGACGTCGTCGTTGAAAAACTCGACTCCTCCGACACCGCCACCCCTGTCGCCCCCGTCCAGGTGCGCAGTGCCGCACCCGCCGCCGCCCGCCCCGCTCCATCTGCTCCCAAGCCCGTCGCCGCGGGCAGTGGCGACGCCACCAGCCCCTTGGCCGGCATCGTCCAGGCCATCGCTCTTGAAGTCGGCGCCCCGGTCAACGAAGGGGATCTGGTCATCACCCTCGAGGCCATGAAAATGTACACCGCCATCAACGCGCCCACCAGCGGCACGATCAAGGCCATCCTGGTCAAGGTCGGCGACGCCGTCGATGAAGGTCAGGTGCTCTACACGATCGGCTGATCCCGGCCGACTCCCTAACCACCACCTCGCCGGTCGCGCGGCCCCGTCCGTGGCGCGCCCGTCCGGCACTGCCTCCATGCTTTCATGAACAGTCCATATCCCACCCTTACCGCCGACGAGGCCGCCGCGCTCATTCTCCACGACCAGGTCATCGGCTTCAGCGGGTTCACCCCCGCCGGTGCCGCCAAGGTCATCCCCACCGCCATTGCCCGCAAGGCCATCGCCGAGCACGACGCCGGCCGCGAGTTCAAGGTCGGCGTCATCACCGGCGCATCCACCGGCCCCTCGCTCGACGGCGAGCTCGCCAAGGCCGAGGCCATCAAGTTCCGCACCCCCTATCAGTCTAACAAGGATTTGCGCGCCAGCATCAACGCCGGCAAGACGCATTTCTTCGACCTGCATCTCTCGATGCTGCCGCAATACGTCCGCTATGGCTTCCTCGGCCAGGTCGACTGGGCCATCGTCGAGGCGGCGGATGTTTCCATCGACGGCAAGATCCTGCTCACCACCAGCGTCGGGGCCTCCCCCACCTTCCTCACCCAGGCCAAGCACATCCTCATCGAGATCAACAAGCGCCATCCCAAGGAGCTGCTCGGCTTCCACGACATCTACGAGCCGCAGTCCCCGCCCAACCGCCGCCCGATCCCGATCTGCAACGCCGAAGACCGCATCGGCACCCAGCGCGTCTGGGTCGATCCCAAAAAAATCGTCGGCATCGTCGAGTCCAACCACGAGGATGAAGTCAAGGAATTCACCCCGGTGACCGATGTCACCACCCGCATCGGCCAGAACGTCGCCGAATTCCTCGCCGCCGAACTGCGCTGCGGCCACATCCCCAAAGGTTTCCTGCCGATCCAGTCCGGCGTCGGCAATGTCGCCAACGCGGTGCTCGGCGCCATGGGCGATCACCCGGAAATCCCCCGCTTTCAGATGTATACCGAAGTGATTCAGGATTCGGTCATCGAGCTCATCAAACGCGACCGCTGCAGTTTCGTGAGCGGCACTTCGCTCACCGTTAGCAACGCGGTGCTGCAGGACGTCTATGACAACCTGGAGAGCTACCGCGGCCGGATGCTGCTGCGCCCGCAGGAAATCGCCAACAATCCGGAGATCGTGCGGCGCCTGGGCATCGTTTCCATCAACACCGCGCTCGAGGCCGACATCTTCGGCAACATCAACAGCACCCACGTGCTCGGCCAGAAAATGATGAACGGCATCGGCGGCTCCGGGGACTTCACCCGCAACGCCTATATCTCGATCTTCACCTGCCCGTCCACCGCCAAGGGCGGCAGCATCTCGGCGATCGTGCCGATGTGCTCGCACATGGACCACAGTGAACACTCGGTGCAGGTGCTCATCACCGAACACGGCATCGCCGACCTGCGCGGCAAGGACCCCCGCCAGCGCGCCCACACCATCATCAGCAACTGCGTGGACCCTTCCTACCGCGATCTGCTCTGGACCTACTTCCAACTCACCGAAAACGGCCACACCCCGCAATCGTTCCGGTCCGCCTTCGCGTTCCATGAGGCGTTCCTGGAAACCGGCGACATGCACCAGACCACCTTCTGAGACGACTCAAGGAGTGATGGCAGCCCGCCATCACTCTGCTTCCAACCATTCCACACCATGAGCAAGCACACGCAAGCAGAACGCTTGCTGACGGATTTCCCCGCGCACAGCTACGAACAGTGGCACCAAGCCGCGGAGGCACTTCTCAAAGGCGCTAACTTCGAGCAGCGCCTTGTCAGCAAAACCTACGAAAACATCACCATCCAGCCGATCTATCGGCGCGAGGACATCGCCAACCTGCCCCACCGCCAACACCTGCCCGGCACGGACTCGCTGGTGCGCGGCAGCCACCCGCAGGGATTCCTCAAAACCGGCTGGGATGTCTCCCAGGAACTCCTGGCCGCCACCCCCGCCGAGCTCAACCGGCTCGCCCATGAAGGACTCAACGGCGGCCAGAGCGAACTGAATATCGCCGTCGGCTGCGGCCAAGCCGAGTGCTGCAAAGGCGGCGTCACCCTCAATTCCGCCGCCGAAGTGACCACCGCCCTCGCCGGGGTGGCCGTGGACTCGATCGCCAGCTACTGGCAATCCGGGCCCGCCAGCGTGCCGGTGGCCGCCTTGGTCATCGCCGGGGCCGAACAACTCGGCGTCCCCGCCGCCCAGCTGCGCGGCGGCTTCGAGAACGACCCGCTCGGCGAACTCGTCGTCAAGGGCAAGCTCCGCCACCCGCTCACGACCCGCTTCGACCACATGGCCGCGCTAACCGACTATGCCGCGAAGCACGCACCCAAGCTGCGCACCATCGCGATCAAGGGCGACGTCTATCACAATGCGGGTGCCACCGCCACCCAGGAACTGGGTTACGTCATCGCCACCCTGGTCTGTTATATCGAGGAGATGAAAGCCCGCGGCCTCTCGCCCGCGGCCGTCCTGCCGCGCGTGCGCATCCGCCTCGCTGTCGGTTCGGACTATTTCATGGAGATCGCCAAGATCCGCGCCGCCCGCTGGCTGTGGAGCAAGGTCGCCGCCTCCTACGGGGTGCCTAACGCCCCGGTCCACGTTCACGCCTGCACCTCGAAGTGGAACAAGACCACCTACGACGCCCATACCAACATGCTGCGCGTCACCGCGGAGGCGTTTGCCGCCGTTGTCGGTGGTGTTGACAGCCTGCACATCGGCCCCTACGACGAGATCGCCGGCCACTCCGACGAGTTCTCGCGCCGCATCGCCCGCAACGTCCACATCATCCTGCGCGAGGAGTGCGGGCTCGACCACGTGATCGACCCGGCCGGCGGATCCACCTACATCGAGTGGCTCACCGACCAAATCGCCGCCAAAAGCTGGGAGATCTTCCAAGGCATCGAAGCACAGGGCGGCATGCTCGCCGGCCTCGAAAACGGCTCGGTCCAACAGTCGGTCGAGGCGGTCTGCAAGGCCAAGCTCCAGAACATCCGCCGCCGCAAGGACAAGATCATCGGAACGAACATGTATCCCGACCTCAAGGGCAAAAAGCTCGCGGTGCTCACCCCGGAATGCAAGTCCGCCCAGGCCCCAGCCTCCGCGCCACCCGCTCCAGCGCCCGCCCAGGTCACCGCCTCCGCCGACGCCACGATGGTCGAACAAGCCATCGCCGCCGCCCTCAAGGGTGCCACCCGCATGGCGCTGGCCATCGCCACCGGCCTAACCAACACCGATGGCGCCCCGTCCGTCACCCCCCTGCCGGCGCGCCGCGCCGCCGAGGAATACGAAGCCCTGCGCGATGCCTCAGCCGCCTTCGCCGAAAAAACCGGGGCCGCCCCGGCGATCCTGCAATTGAACATCGGCCCGTCCGGCCGCTACCGCCTGCGCGCCGACTGGACCGCCTCGTTCTTCGAGGCCGCCGGTTTCGCCATCGACGGCAGCCGTGATTTTGCCACCGCCGCCGAAGCCGTGGCCGCCCTCGCCGCCAGCCCGGCGACCATCGCGGTCATCACCTCGGACGACGCCACCTACCAGGAAACTGTCGCCCCGCTCGCCACCGCCATCAAGGCGGCCCGGCCCGGCGTCACCCTGTTGGTCGCGGGCGCCCCCGGCGACCACGAGGCCGCCTGGCGCGCCGCCGGCGTCGATGACTTCGTCAACGTCCGCAGCAACAACTACGAACTCAACCACACGCTCCTCGCCAAGGCGGGGGTCATCTAACTAAAAAGACACAAGACTTCAAGACACAAGACGCAAGACAAGACCACTCGCACGATCTCGTCCCTATAACTCTCCATTTCATGACTTCTCTCCTCATCACACGTCTCACCGGTCCAAGCCCGCGCCGTCCCATGCTGGCTCTGCTCTTGTGTCTTGTGTCTTGAAGTCTTGCGTCTACCCCATTTCAGTTTCTACCACCATGAGCCGCCCCAACTTCGCTGAGATTCCCTACACCGCCACGCCGCCCACCACCGGTTACGACCAGTGGCGCCAAGCGCTCGAAAACGAGCATGGTCAACCCATCGGCTCGATCGTGTGGAACACCATGGAAAAAATCCCGGTCAAGCCGCTCTACACCGAAGACGACATCGACGGCCTGGAGCACCTGCAGTATCAGGCCGGCATTGCTCCCTTCCTGCGCGGCCCCTACGCCACGATGTATTGCTTCCAACCGTGGACGATCCGCCAATACGCCGGGTTCTCCACCGCCGAGGAATCCAACGCCTTCTATCGGCGCAACCTCGCCGCCGGCCAGAAGGGCCTGTCCGTCGCCTTCGACCTCGCCACCCACCGCGGCTATGACTCGGACCACCCGCGCGTCGTGGGCGATGTCGGCAAGGCGGGCGTCGCCATCGACTCGATCCTCGACATGAAGGTGCTCTTCGACAGCATCCCGCTGGACAAGGTTTCGGTGTCGATGACCATGAACGGCGCGGTGCTGCCGATCCTCGCGTTCTACATCGTCACCGCCCTCGAGCAGGGCGCCACCCTGGAACAACTCGCCGGCACCATCCAGAACGACATCCTCAAGGAATACATGGTGCGCAACACCTATATCTATCCGCCAGGCCCGTCGATGAAGATCATCGCCGACATCTTCGAGTTCACCTCGCAGAAGATGCCCAAGTTCAACTCGATCTCGATCTCGGGCTATCACATGCAGGAAGCCGGCGCCACCGCCGACCTTGAAATGGCCTACACCCTGGCCGACGGCTGGGAATACCTCCGCACCGGCATCGCCGCGGGCATCGACATCGACGCCTTCGCGCCGCGCCTGTCGTTCTTCTGGGCGCAGGGCAAGAACCACTTCATGGAAGTGGCCAAGATGCGCGCCGCGCGCGTGCTGTGGGCCAAGATCGTCAAGACCTTCAACCCGAAAAACCCCAAGTCGCTGGCCCTGCGCACCCACTCGCAGACGTCGGGCTGGAGCCTAACCGAACAGGACCCGTTCAACAACATCTCGCGCACCTGCATCGAGGCCATGGCCGCCACCCTCGGCCACACCCAGTCGCTGCACACCAACGCCCTCGACGAGGCGATCGCGCTGCCCACCGACTTCTCGGCCCGGATCGCGCGCAACACCCAGATTTTCCTCCAGGATGAGACCTCGATTTGCCGGGTGATCGACCCGTGGGGCGGCTCGTACTACCTGGAAGCCCTCACCCACGAGCTCATCCACCGCGCGTGGGGCCACATCATGGAAGCTGCCGAACTCGGCGGAATGTCCAAGGCCGTCGAGGCCGGCATCCCCAAGATGCGCATCGAGGAAGCGTCCGCCAGACGCCAGGCGCGCATCGACTCCGGCGAGGAAACCATCGTCGGCGTCAACAAATACCGCCTCGCCCAGGAAGCTCCCATCGACATCCTCGACGTCGACAACACCGCGGTGCGCATCTCACAGATCGAACGCCTCAACAAACTCCGCGCCGAACGCGACGAGCCGAAATGCCAGGCCACCCTCAAAGCCCTGACCGATTGCGCCGGCGGCGGCGAAGGCAACCTGCTGGCCCTCGCCATCGAGTGCGCCCAGGCCCGCGCCTCGCTCGGTGAAATCTCCGACGCGATGGAAGTCCACTTCGGCCGCTACAAGGCGGTCATCCGCTCGATCTCCGGCGTCTATGGCAAGGAATTCAGCAATCAAGGCGATATGAAGGACATCCCCGACCTCATCCAACAATTCGAAGCCGCCGAAGGCCGCCGCCCGCGCATCATGATCGCCAAAATGGGCCAGGACGGCCACGATCGCGGTGCCAAAGTGGTTTCAACCGCCTACGCCGACATGGGCTTCGACGTCGATATCGGTCCGCTGTTCCAAACCCCCGAGGAAACCGCCAGGCAAGCCGTCGAAAACGACGTCCATATCGTCGCCATGAGCTCGCTGGCCGCCGGCCACAAAACCCTGCTGCCACAGCTCATCGCCGAACTCAAAAAACTCGGCCGCGACGACATCATGGTGGTCTGCGGTGGCGTCATCCCCGCCCAGGACTACGACTTCCTCTATCAAAACGGTGCCGCCGCCATCTTCGGCCCCGGCACCGTCATCCCCGACTCCGCCCGCAAGATTCTCCACCTGCTGCTTGAGCAGGCTGCGGACTGATAGAATGCAGCGGCGGTCGCCGACCGCCGCTACAAACCGGACCGCGAGGCTCCAGACTCGCCCGCGCAGCGTGTTGTGCAGGATCACTGACCCAAGGCCACTCCTCATTGGCTACCTACTGGCCGTAGCGACAGAACGCCGCCACCACGGCCAGCCGCCGGAACGCGGCAGCCACATTGCGCAGTGAGGTTGATTGCAACACGCGGGAGGCCGCCCGATCGCATTCTGACGAATGCGCCTACGGCTGAATCCGCGCTGGACTTTACCTAAAGGCAGGCCAACTTGGGTAAGACTTTGTCATGGCTACGATTCGCAAAATCACCCTCAAGGACATCGCGGAGCAAACCGGGCTCACCCGGATGGCGGTCTCGCTCGCGCTGCGCAACAAACCGGGCGTCTCCGCCACCACGCGGGAGAAGGTCATGCAGGTGGCGACCCGCCTCGGGTATGAACCGGATCCCGAAGTCTCCAACCTGATGGCGCGGATCCGGTCGACCCGCCCGGCAGAGAACAAGGCGTGCATTGCCTTGCTCTCGTCGACCCCGGCAGGTGCCGCGGACTCCACCTCCATCACCGAGCGCAAATACATGGAAGGGGTCATCGAGCGCGCCCGGCTTTATGGCTACCGGGTCGAGGAATTCGGCATCCAAGACCAGGGCATGACGCCGGAACGGGTTGGCTCGATCCTGTGGAGCCGGGGCATCGAGGGCGTCATCCTGCGCCCGCTGCAATACGGCTTGTCGGGCGGCAAGTCGCGCACGATCCGCTTTGATTTCGAGCGCTTTGCCTCGGTGGCCATCAGTGAGACCATCGTGACCCCGGATTTGGACCGCTCGCTGCACGATCAATACACCGCCATGATCATCGCGATCACCGAACTCACGCGCCTGAACTATCAAAACATCGGCTTGGTCCTCGCCGAGGATTTGCATCTGCGGGTCAATGGCCGCTGGACGGCGGCTTTCCTGCAATACTTTTACTCGCCGCACGCCAAGCACGCCACTCCGCCGCTGATTCTGGACGGCTTCCGCCCGAAGGAATTCAGCCGCTGGTTCAACCGCCACCGCCCGGATGCCCTCGTCAGCGTGGACCGCTTCGGGTTGCGCCTGGCTCAAGACTGCGGCTTGAATATCCCCGGCGACGTGGGATATGCCACTTTGGATCTCGACGAGCTCGTACCGGAATATGCGGGCATGTCGGGCATCGACCAGAATTCCCACTTGGTCGGGGCCGCGGCCGTCGACATGCTGGTGGTCTCGATGCAGCGCAAACAACGCGGCATCCCGGTGCACCCGGTGCGCGTCGAAGTCGAGGGAATCTGGCACGCGGGCACCAGCACCCTGCGCCAGCACCACACCAGTGAGCGCACGGCACCCGCCGGCTTTAGGTAAAGGTGGGGCCACCCTTGCGAAGCGATCCAAGTGCGGCTCCATTGGTTCCATCTTAACGGGTGAACGACGGGCCAGAGGGCACGCATCGCCATCCGCCAACCCAGTAGCAAATCCAGTCATGAAACATCACAGCGGACTTTGGAGCACCTGCCTGTTAGCCACCGTCTTGGCGGCAGGCGGGCTCTGCGCGGCCGAAAATTATCAGGCGTCACTCCAGGCGGGCGACGCGCAACGGCAGAGCCAACATCCGGACGCGGCGCTGACGGAATATGAGGCCGCCCTCGGGCAGGCCGCCACCGACACCGAACGAGCGCTGGCCATGGGTAAAAAGGGCTATGTGCTGGCCTTTGACCGGAAGGATTATCCGGCCGCCCGCGCGCTGGTGCTACAAGCCTTGGCGCTGGAGAACACCGCGCCGGTGGCGCAAGTCACCGCGCTCCAGGTCATGGCCGAGTGCCAGATGAAGGCAGACAAAAACTACGCGGCGGCAACCACCACGCTGGAAAAGGCCGGCCAACTCGCGGGCGTGGACTGGGCCCAACCCATGATCGCCCTGTCACTGGGTGACTGCCGGCGCTTTGCCGGACAGTTCGACCAGGCCATGGCCTCCTACCAGCGGATTGTCGACATGCCCGATGCGGACGCGACGATCAAGGCGATCGCCCATCTCAACCAGGGACTCACCTGGCAGTATGACCGCCAGGATTTCGCCAAGGCCAAGCTGGCCTATGCCGCCGCGCTGGCGCTCAAGCCCGATCTGAAGGCGGAGGTCGACGGCCACCTGGCGCGGATGTCCGCCACGGCCAACCCGTGAGCCGACGCCTCCTAATGGATCATTGCGATCATCCGCCATCATGAAAACCGCGACTGCATGCCTAACCCTGCTGGCCGCCACGTTGCTAGTTTCCTGCAACGATAAGCAGGCGGACTCCGCCAGACCCGCCGCGCATGTTAGAGAGACCGGCAAGGTGCTGCTCGTCCACTACATGCCGTGGTATGAAGCGCCGTCGATGCGCGGGAAATGGGGCAGCCATTGGACCGGCCACCAGTCCGAGCACCAACCCGGGCGCACAGGCAGCAACGGCCTGCCCGACATCTGGTCGAATTACCATCCATTGATCGGGCCGTATGACTCGACCGACCCCGACGTGCTGGAGTGCCACCTGCTGCAGATGAAACTCGCGGGCATCGACGGGGTGATCGCCGATTGGTATGGAATCAGCCAGACCGCCGATTACCCGTCCATCCATCTGGGCAGCCGCGCGCTGTTCGATGCGGCGGGGCGCTTCGGCATGAAGTTCGCGGCCTGCTATGAGGACCGCTCGGTGGAATACCTGTTGAAACTCAAGCAACTGCAACCCGACCAGGTCGCCCAGCACTTGGCCGGCAACACCCAATGGATGCAAACGAATTGGTTTGCCTACCCGCAATATTTCAGGGTCATGGGCCGCCCCTTGCTGCTGAATTTCGGCCCGATCCAAGTCCGCGACGCCGCCGCCTGGCAGCGCGCGTTCGCGGCCTTGCCCGAGCGCCCGGCGTTCTACGCCCTCCACCACCTGTGGAAGGGCGTGGGTGCCGATGGCGGCTTCACCTGGGTCCACCAGAACGCCTGGGACGGCAACCCGGATAGCGCGACGGTCCGGCAACGCCTGCATGCCACCTACTCCGCCATGTCAAAAAACCCCAATCAGGTGATTGTGTCGGCAGTGCCCGGGTTCCACGATGTCTATGAACACAGCCTGCCGGGCCTCGACTATCGTGACGGGGCGACGCTGCGCGACTCACTGCAAGTCTGCATGCAGGGGCCGTGGCCGATCATCCAGTTGGTCACTTGGAACGACTACGGCGAGGGCACCATGATCGAGCCGACCCATGAGTTCGGCTACCGGTTTCTCGAGACCATCCAGCAGGCGCGCCGCGACGAGGCTGCCGGTGAGTTTGCCTTCACCGCGGACGACCTGCGCCTGCCCGCCCTGCTGTTAGCGCGGCGCAAGGCGGCGGGAGCCACCCGCGAATCGTCGGATCAAATCTCGCAACTCTTGAACCAGGGGTCGTGCCAGCAGGCCCGGCAACTCCTGCAAGCCGCAAACCACACCCACTGAACCGCGACCTATGAACACCATCATGCCGCAGAATCTCCCAGGCAAACCAGGGCGAGCCGGCCCACCTCGGGGCAGGCACGGCTTCACCCTGGTGGAACTCTTGATTGTCATTTCAATCGTGGCGGTGCTCGCCGCGCTTTCCTTCATGCTCGCACCGCGGATGCGCCGCGCCGCGCTGACCGCAACGTCCATCGGCAACATGCGCCAAATCCACGTGATGATGATGCAATACACCGGCGAGCACAACGGCCAGTATCCGATGTCCGTTTACCAGGATGAGGCGGGCTCACCGTGCTGGCGGCGCAAAATCTGGGAAAGCATGTATGGCGCCTTCGAGGGCTCGCCACCGCAGGTGATGAGCAGCATGCAATCCTCGGCGTATAGCCGCGTGATGTGGTGCCCGCTGATGGTCAGCCTCTACGGCCAGGACCAGAATCCCGAAGGCCGCGGCAGCTACACCTTAAACCGCTTCTTCATGCCGCCCGCCTGGGGCGGCGGCATCCGGCGGCTCGAGGGACCGGAGGTCGTGGGACGGCGCGAACCCTACATCGTGGCGGGAACCTTATACAAGGACGACAAACGCTTCGGCACGTTCTATCACCTCGATTCCTCGAGATTCCCCTACGACACCTACTGGTCGAACATGAATTATGCCTACGGTGCCAGCGGCGGCCAGGCCTTGGGACTCTTCATCGACGGCCATGTCGATTCGATTGCCAAGCAGGCCGGCATGGCCCTGGACCCGCTGCTCAAGGATCCCGCCAAATTGGAATAGCCGCCGACTTTACGTATAGCATGGAATCATTGGCGTTCCCCGAAAATTTGGCGATGTTGGGAAAGTTTTACAACCCACACCCCACCAACCCACAGCATTATGAAATCAAAACAGCCGTCCAATGGAACAATTTTCGGCGGGCTCATCCTCCTGGTCCTGAGTAGCGCAACCTTAGTTCAGGGCCAGGCCGTGCTGGTGGATTTCGGCAACGCGAGCAGTTTCCGCGGTGCCACCCAGACCGGCGCGGATGCCAACGGCAACTACTGGACGAGCATTTATTCGGGTGCCTATTACTCGAACCTGGCGGATCTTTCCAGCAGCGCCACCACCTGGGGAATCGGGTTCAACGCTTCCACCGGACTCAATACCGACAGCTACAACGGTCCGTCCGGCGGTGTGGATAACAGTATCCCAGGAGATCCCACCAATCCGCCCAGCCAGGCGTTCATTAACCAGGCCAACATCAATGCCGCGGCCTTGGGCATTCTCGGCGGCTCCAAGGCGGCCGCCTTTGACTATTACACTGCGACGGATGGACGCTTCGTGGTCCAGGGCCTGAATTCCAACGAGACCTACAACCTGAGCTTCTTCGGATCGCACAAATACAGCGCGGTCAACACCACCGACTACGGGGTCTATACGGACAGCACCTATGCCACCGCAGTAAGCTCCACCACTTTGAATGTGGGGATTGGTGGTGCCAACAACACCAGCACGGTGGCGACCCTCGCCAACCTAACAGCACAGGCCGGCAACCAGATTTTTGTGCGCTTCGGAGCCAGCGGGTTCACCGCCAATGGCTATCTCAACGAACTGGCGATTGTCGGGTTCGTGCCCTACACCGCCGGCGGGAGCGTCACGCTCAGCGCCGCGAAAACCTACCCCGGCAACACGATCCTGGGCAACTCGACCACCGTCGATGCCAACTTCGCCGGCGCACTGGGCGGCGGCACGTCGGCGCTGGAACTCGGTGCAGGTGGAGGAGTGCTGAATCTAGCAGCTAATCAAAGCGTGGCCGCGCTGATCGGCGCGGGCAACCTCGCCCTGACCACCGGCAGCAACACGCTCACCCTCGTCGGCGCGACCACCGCCACCTTCAATGTGGGCGGCGGGGCCGTGGCGGCCAATGATTACACCGGGATTCTATCGGGCAGCGGGCTGATCAGCAAGACCGGCACCGGCAGCCAGACCCTCTCCGGTGCCAACACCTTCAGCGGCACCTTCAGGGTCAGCGCGGGCACGCTCAACCTCAACAACGTCAACGCGCTGCCATCCGCGACCCTGGACACCAGCTATGGGGGAACCGGAACCATCACCTTCGCCGTCGCGGGAACCAACACCTACAACGTGGCGGGCCTGGTCGGCAACCGCCCCGTCGATCTCGGTGGCAACACGCTGGAAGTGACCGCCAACACTCCCTGTTTTTATGATGGTGGCGTCGGCGGCGGCGGATCACTGATCAAATCCGGCGCGGCCACCGTGACGCTGCGCGGCACCAATACCTTGACCGGATCCCTCACCATTGCGGCGGGCACCCTGCAGATCTCCGACGACGGCCCCGCGGGCGGCGGCACGATCGGCACCACCAGCGGCATCACCAACAACGGCGGACTGGCATACTTCCTGACCAACAACGCCCGCACCTACGCCAACTCGATCAGCGGCAGCGGCTGGCTGACCAAAACCGGCACCAACACCCTCACCCTCTCAGGGATCAACAGCTACACCGGCGACACCACCGTCAACGGCGGCACACTGGTCCTGGCCGATGCCGCCCAGCTCAAGTTCAAGCCGACCACCAACCACCTCACCAACTCGATCCACGGCACCGCCACCGTGGCGCTCGACGGGGTGTTCAATGTCGATCTAACCGGCGCGGCCATCGCCGATGGCAACAGCTGGGTTTTGGTCAACGTCACCACGCTCAGCGAATCCTTCGGCACCACCTTCCGTGTGGATGGATTCAGCAAGGGCTCCCATGTCTGGACCAAGGTCGACGGCGCTAACACCTGGACCTTCACCGAGGCCACCGGCGTGCTCAGCCTGGCGGTGGCCAGCACGGCCAACTACGCGTCATGGGCGATCGACAATGGCATCACCGGCCAACCCGCTGAGGGCGACTACGACCACGACGGCCTGACCAACCTCACCGAGTACGCGCTCGGGCTGGACCCTAAAGTTTCCAGCCAACCGGTCGGCGCGGTGAGCAACGGCGGCAAGACGATCACCTTCACCAAGGGCCTCGCCGCCAAAACCAACCTCGACGTGAGCTACGCCATCGAAACCTCCACTGACCTCGGCATCAGCCCGAACCCATGGACCGTCGCCACGTCACCGGTCATGAGCGAGACGGCCGACACCATCGCCATCACCTTCCCGGACGGCCCGCTGAGGAACTTCGCCCGCCTCAAAGTCACCCAGCCCTAACCGCAGCTGCGCCGCCAGTTCCAAACCACAACCCAACAGAACCGTAGCCCGCACCATGAAGCCCTCCTTCAGAACCATCGGCCCGGGCGCTTGCGTCCTTGCGCTGAGCCTGCTGCCCCCCCTCCATGCGGAAACCGTCTTGATCGATTTCGGCAATGCCAGCAGCTACCGCGGAGCAAGCCAGACCGGAGCGGATGCCAACGGCTATTCGTGGACCAGCATTTATTCGGGGGCTTATTACTCGTCGCTGGTGGATCTTGCCAACAACGCCACCACCCTGGGGATCGGGTTCTCCGCCTCCACCGGACTCGGGACCGACAGCTACAACGGGCCTTCCGGCGCTACGAGCATTCCACCAGCTCAGGCGGAAATTGATGCCGCAAACATCAACGCTTCCTCCTTGGGCATTCTCGGCGGCTCCAAGGCGGCGGCTTTCGACTTTTACAACGCGAAGGATGGCCGCTTCGTAGTCCAAGGCCTGAATGTGAACGAAACGTACAACCTAACGTTTTTTGGCTCGAAGAAATACACCGCCGGCACCAGCACCACTGACTACGGAGTCTATACGGACAGCACCTACGCCACCGCAGTCGGATCCACCAGTCTGAGCGTCGGGGTGGTTGCCAGCGGAACCAACAACACCGGCACGACCGCCACCATCGCCGGACTCACACCGCAGACGTCCAACACGCTTTATGTGCGGTTCGGCGCCAGCGCTTACACCGCGAACGGATACCTCAACGAGATGTCGATTGTGGGCTATGTGCCCTACACCGACGGCACCACCCACACCCTGGGTTCAGCCAAGAGCTACCCTGGCAACACGCTCCTTGGCGGCACCACCACGGTGAACGCCAACATCGCCGGCGCACTGGGCGGCGGCACTTCGGCACTCCAAATGGAGGCCGGGGGCGGGACTATCGCGCTTGGCGCGGACCAGACGGTTCTCTCGCTCATCGGCTCGGGAAATCTCGCTCTGAGCACCAGCGCCAACACCCTCACGATCAACACCGGCGGCTCCACCACCTTCAGCGTGCTCGCGGGCTCCAACGGCTCCACCGTGACCAATGACTACGCCGGCATCCTCTCGGGCAGCGGCACCATCAGCAAGACCGGCAGCGGCACCCAGATTCTATCGGGTGCCAACACCTTCAGCGGTTCCGTCCAGACCAGCGCCGGCACGCTCTCTCTCAACAACGTCAATGCCCTGCAAAACGCCAAACTCGACACCCTCTATACCGGGACCGGCTCGGTGGCATTCGGCATTGCCGGAACCAACACCTACAACCTGGGCGGCCTGGCAGGCAACAAGGCCATCGCCCTGGCAACGAACTCCCTGAACGTGTCCACCGCCACTGGTGCCACCGTCTATGACGGCGCCTTGGGCGGCAGCGGATCGCTGACAAAATCCGGTGCCAACACGCTCACCCTGCGCGGCAATAACAGTTTCACCGGCGCGGTCACCATTTCGGCGGGCACCCTGCAGATTTCCGACGACGGCCCCGCGGGCGGCGGCACCATCGGCAGCACCAGCGGCATCACCAATAACTCGCTGCTCGTTTACAACCTGACAGTCAACGACCGGACCTACGCCAACGCGATCAGCGGCACCGGGACGCTCACCAAGACCGGGGGCAAATCCCTGACCTTGTCCGGAACTAACAGCTACACCGGCGCCACCACCATCTCCGGCGGCAAGCTCGCGGTCAATGGCAGCACCAACGCCGCCAGCGCGTTCACCGTTCAGACGGGCGGAACCCTCGGCGGCTCCGGAGCCATCGGCGGCACGGTCGGCGTGCAGAGCGGCGGCCACTTCGCACCGGGCAACAGCATCAGCGCCACCTTCGCCACCGGTGCCCTCACGCTGGCCAGCGGATCCTTCACCGACATCGAGCTCGGCACCGCCGGCACAAGCCACGCGGCACCGGGCACCTCGGACCGCACCGCCGTGAGCGGCAGCCTGGTCCTAGGCGGCACGCTCAACGTGACCAATAATGCCGGAGCCAACGGCGATGGCAGCATCGGTGCCGGATCCTACCAGATCTTCACCCAGACCGGAACCCCCACCGGATCATTCGCGTCGGTCGTCAACGTCGCCGGCTACCACGCCAAGGTGGACACCACCACCAGCGGCAGCATCTATCTGGACAACTATGCCCTCGCCACGGCCGGCACGATCGCCGCCCAGGATCTCGGCAAGGCCCGCGTCGGAGGCTCCTTCAGCAACAGCGGCTCACTGGGCATCTCGAATGCCACGGCGTCTAACAGCGGCTTCAGCGAAGGGCTCAACGCCACCCAAGGCACCGTCAGCGGTGGCGTCATCGCCGGTGGATCGAACGTCAGCAACCTGGCAGGCGCATCCAGCAGCACCTCGCTCACGGTGGGCTTCAGCACGGGCACCTCCGGAGCCAAGAGCGGCAGCACCACGATCCATTTTGCATCGAGCGGAAGCACCAGCGGCTACTCGGACAGTGCCATCGGCAGCCAAACCGTCGGGGTCACGGGCAACGTCTATGATTACGCCCAGGCGGTGTTCTCGCTGGCATCGGGATCGGCGGCCGGCACGCTCACACCCTCAGGAAACAACTACATCCTGGACTTCGGCGCCGGCCTGGCTCTCAACACCAATTATACCGCAACCATCCAGCTGGCCAACGGCCTGCTAGCCAACGCGTTCCAGGACAACCTCCGCGGCAGTTATGGAACCACCGGCGACAGCAGCCGGTTCTCGAGCACTGCGGGCACCTTCTCCGACCTGCTCTCCAACACCGGCAACTCGTTCACCGTCACCTTCAACACCGGCAGCGCCGGCAGCTTCACCGGCGGGCTCACCCTCAGCGGCTATAGCGTGCAATCCGGCCTGACCGACGCCGCACTCACGCCGGTCACCCTCACGCTTGCGGGGGCCGCCATTCCCGAGCCGAACGTCGCAATTCTGTTAGGCGGTCTGGGCATGCTCGCGCTGCGGCGCCGGCGCCGCTGACGCGCCGGGGGTTGCATTCCACGGAGCGGCGGAATCCGTCCGCCGATGTCCATGAAGAGTCCATGCAGTGGGCGAATGGACTTTGCATGGCCCTCACACGGACATGGGCGATCGGATACCGCCCCTCCTTGAACCCGCTCGTGTTGCTTGCCAGTGGTTGCTCACTCGACCGCGACGCGGTAGAAGGCGCGGCCAAAAGCGGGCCGCGCTTCGGTATGGGTGTTGAGCGGCGGGGTTGCGGTGAGGCCGGCGGCAACCACCGCCCATAATCCGGTTAGGTCGGCGGCCCGCTCGATGCGGTAGGATTTGCCCGCAACGCTCGACCACGTGATGCGCACCCCGCCGGTGGACGGCAGCACTTCCAGGCCGGCTCGGAATACCGAAGCAGCGGCGGTCGGGTCGGTTCCGGCCAGGAATTCCTGCCAGGCGCATTGCCCGTCGCCGTCGGCATCGGCCAGCGCGGCCGCCGCGAAGTCCGTCGTCGAGCCGTACTGGGCCAGCCACCATTCCGGCACCCCGTTGATCGTTAGATTGGCATCGAACACCGCCGTGACACTGCGGTCCTGGTCCAGGGTGAGCGTGAGAGGGTTTTGCGCTGCTTGATCCGCCGGCACGTCACCGGTCCAATGGCTCCAGTGATAATACGGGGCGGCGGCCGCGGTGACCGTCACGGCCGTGCCAGGCAGGTAGTCGCCGGCCGCCGTGCCCGTCACGCTGCCGCCGCTACCCGCGGCCGCGGCGAAGGCGTAGCGCGCGCCGACCTCCTGCACCTGCCCGTAGGTCGCGAAGGTTTCGTTGGCCAGCACGTTCTGCCAGGAGGCCCAGACCCAGTTCGCCGAGCGGCTGGCGCTGGAGACGCGCACCTCGTCCATGGTGCCGTTGAACCCGCGGGTGGTGCCGGCCTCGTCGCTGCCGCCGTATTGGTTGTTGAGGGTGGTGTCCGCCGTCACCGAACCGGTGCGGGTGCCCTGCGAGGCCAGCGCGCCGTCCAGATAGACCTTCCAATTGTTAGTACCGGAGGGGGTGTAGGTGCTCGAATAGAAATACCACTGGCCGGTCTGGATGCCGCTGGCAGAAGCCGGGGTGGTCCACCCACCCTGGTTCAACCGCGGACTCAACGCATTGCCCGCCATCGAATCACCGAAGGTGACCATCCAGGCGTTTTCGCCACGCGCCTGGAACAGCACCGGACTGGTGAGGTAGTTGCTGCTGGGTGCCACGGCATTGGCCTTGAACCAGAATTCGACGGTTAGGGCCTGCGTGCCGCCAAACAGACCGAAGGATTTCGGCAACCTCACCGCGTCGCCGGCCCCGTCAAACCGGTCCGCGCCCGCCACCATGCCGTCGGCACCGGTCGTGTTGCCCAGCGGCGTGCCGTGGCGGGCGTTGGCCGTGCTGTCATGGCGGGTGCCGCTGCCTTCGTTGGCGTGATAGACCGCCGCATAGCCTTCCGACCAGACCGCCCCGTTGTGGGTGTAGGCGGGTTGGGTCGCTAGACCGGAGGCTCCCCAGGCGGCCCAGATGCCGCCATTGCGGACAAACGACGGCACCTGCACCCAGACATAGGACGTGCCGCCCGGGTTCCATGACTCGATTTCGTAATTCAGTTCGTGGTGGTTGGCGTCGCGGAAACGCAGGTCGTCGCCCGTGGCTGAGGCAAACTGGTCGTAGGAAAACCCGGTGAGTCCCGGACTCAGCTTCACCAGCACCGGCAAATTGGTCAACACCTCGTCACGGTCATAGCCGGCGAAGCGGATTTCCATCTCATACGGGCTGGTTGCCAGAATGTCATACACCGTCAGGATATAGGCCGCGTTGCCTTGGATGATCGCGGGATCATGCTCGATGCCGGCGAGCTTGAGGTTGGCGAACACGGCGCTGCCAGCCACGCCGTATTCATTAATGGCGGCACCTGCCGGGGCGTTGAAATTATCCATGCCGGTGGTGGTGACCGTGGTGTCGGTGAAATGCAGGTCATGGCCACCGCCCAATTGGACCGCGTGGCGTGGCGAGTTGAGGATGTCGTTATTGGAAAAGTAAAGGGATTGGACTCCGGTGCCGCTGATTTCGATCGCCCCGCGGGCATTGTTCCACAGGTCCTGGCTGGTTCCGCAGCCGGTCAGGGTGTTTTCCTCGACGCGGATGCTGGAGTTGTTCTGGAAGTGATAGCCGGCGAAATCCTCGGTGAAACGCATCCCCGCGCTGGCCATCCCGTCCTTGATGACGCAATGGTGGATTTGATGTCCATAGCCGCCGAAGATCCCGACCCCGCCGGCGCGATAGTTGAACTCCACCGTGTTGTGGTGAAAAACATTGTCGTGTCCCTCCGGCGCACTGGCCGCACTGCTAGGCCAAACCGCCATGGCGTCATCGCCATTGGACCGGAAGTCACACTGCCGAACCACGCTGGCGCTGGTCCCCTGGCATAGATTGATCCCGTCGGCATAGTTGTTGCGCACGCGGTTGTAGGAGAAATCAAAGCCGGTGGCGGCCACCACCGGCGCGGTGTAGTCCGCCAGCCAGGCACCCGCCTCGAAGTGGGTGAGCCACACGTGATGGATGCCCGATCCGCTGCCAAACGAGCCGTTGAACGCCTTATAGTCCGAGACTTGTCCGGCGACGATGAAGCGCTCATTGAGGGCCGAGTTCATGAAAAAGTTCGAGAGGGTGAGATGGGTGGTGCCTTTCCCCGTTAGCACGCCGCCCGCGCCAACCGCCTTGGTGGCGAAAAACAGTTCCGTGAACCAGATGCCCGCGCCTTGAATCGAAATTCCCGAGCTTGTGCCCAGGTTCCATCTGCGGTCGAGGATGAATTTCCCTCCAGGAATATAGAGGCCGGTGCCGGCGGTTTTGGCTGCCAGCCACGCGGCATCGAAGGCCGCGCTGTCTGTTAGGCCGTCGGTTCCGTTAGCTCCGTAGTCGGCCACGGATAGGTAGCCGGCCGGCTTGGCCAACGCTGCGGGCACCTCCTCCAACTCGACGAAATCAATGCCGTATTCATAGGTGTCGCCGGTGGTTTTGGTGATTTGCAGCACATCGCCCGGCTGCAGCTTGACGGGCAGTCGGAAGTGGATTTCGTCAAAACGCGCGCTCGGCTTGGTGCCGGGGGTGTTGCTGGGATCGGTGGTGCTGAAATAGGTCCAGGCCCAGTAGGACCCTAGCGAAACGGTGGTGGCCAACTGGCCGTTGACCCTGATGCTCAGCGAACCGCTGACCCCGGTGCCCGCCGCGTTGTCTGGCAGCGTGTAGCGCAGGGTCACGCCGTCGGCGGCTTGATTCACCGGCCACTGCACGAACGAGCCAGTGACCGGCAAGCCGATGTATTGCCTGTTGGATGCCTCGGCGGCGGTGTTGGCTGGATCGAAATCCACGGCGCTGCGCAACACCGCCCCGCCACCCGCCGTTCCCGCCTCCGCCTCGTGGCGGACATAGGGCATTTCGTCGCAGCCGCGCGCCAGACCGTCGCCGGCCAGACCGCGCGTCGGAGCACACGCCGCCGCCGCGATCCACACCCAACAGGCAATTATGGAATGGCCGTCGCGCATCGTTTTGCCGCCAGCCTGGCCTTGATCTGATAGACCCGCTCCTCGGTGAGCGGGAACTTGTGCACGAAGTAAATCGAGATGGTGATGAACACCACCGGGAACACAATGTCGCAGATGCGCATCCACAGGAAGGTGTGGGCGGATTGGGCGCCACCGAGCTTCTCGTGGAAGCCGGTGATATTGAGCAGCACTCCCGAGAGCGCGAGCGAGGCCGAGAGGCCCAGCTTGACGATCCACCAGAACACCGCGCTGAAGGTCCCCTCGCGGCGTTCACCCGTCAGGAGTTCGTCCTCATCGCAGACGTCGGCCAGCATCGACGACATCAGCACCCACAAGGCGGAGAAGCCGATGCCGATGAACGGACCTGGAATCAAATTGAGGTAAGGCATCGACGGCTGATAGCAAAACCATTTGATGAGCGAGCCGAATAGCGCCAGGCTGGCACAAATGATGAAGGCGGTGCGCTTGCCGAGGTGGGTGCCCATGGCTGTCACCACCGGGATGAACACCAGACTCAGAAAACCCGCCAGTGATCCCGACCAACCGAGCAGCACGGACGAGGCCGCCTTGTTGCCTCCATAAACATAATAGATCACGAGGAAGGCGCTGAAGTTTTGAATGAGGATCAACCCGGGGAAAAACGCGAACATGGCGAAGCACAGGCAGCGCAGGCTCTTGTTTTTGAGCGAGGTGGTTAGGCCTTCAATGAACCCCATGGCCGGCTTGCCCTCTGCGGTCAATGGCTCCGCGGATTTCTTCTGGAACCGATGGATAGTCGGATCCTTGACCAGCAGGATCGGGACCATGGCCAGGGCGATGACGGCCACCCCCAGCACGATCGCCAGAACCCGCGCCCCTTGCACGCCGTCTTTGAAAATGTCCCACTGGGTGATGGCGAACATCCACGCCATCGGAATCGAGGCGATGCTGCCGATGAAATTCATCGAGCCCATCAGCCGGGTGCGTTCGTGGTAGTCGGATGTCAGCTCGAAACCCAACGCAATGAACGGCGTGACGTATAAGGTATAGCACAGATAAAACACCAGCGACATGCCCAGGAAAAACCAAAAGTAGGTCATTTCGCTCCAGCCGCGGGGAATCTGCCACATCAGGGCCAGGCAGATGCCCACCGAGATCGATCCAACCACCATAAACGGCTTGCGACGCCCCCAGCGCGAGCGGGTGACATCGGAGAGATAGCCGACCACCGGATCGATGCAGGCGTCCCACAGCCGCGTCAATCCCATCGCCAGGCCAACCAGGAAGGCACTGACGCCGAGTTCCACGGTTAATACGAATGGAGCCAGATTGACGATGGCAAGGGCGAGAATGATGTTGCTGATCTGGCCGGTGCCGTAGGCGATTTTCTGGCCGATAGGCACCCGGTCTTCCGGGGCCGTGTGATGATGGGCGTGGATTTCTTGCATGAACGTGGGCTGGGACAAATGGGGACCGGGGCGAATCAACGGACTCTAACGGGTGAGCCGTTCACATTGCCCGACGGCAACTGAGGCGACTGGATCAAGAGCAGTTCTTGAGCACTGAGGGAAGCAAGATCTGCCGCCCCGCGGCTGGCGCCAGGATGGCAGCGCGCTGAACCAACTGCCAGCACCCGCATCCCGGCGGCTAGACCCGCGTCCACTCCGGCGTCAGCATCTTCCACCACGAGACACAGCCCGGGAGCGATGCCGAGGCGCGTGGCGGCCAGCGTGAAGACTTCCGGATCCGGTTTCGAGCGGCGGATGTGAGTTCCGTCAACCACCGTGTCGAAGGCCTCGGCCAGGCCAATGGCGGCGAGAATGGTGGAGGCGTTCCTGCTGGACGAGCCGATGGCCACTGGCACGCCGTGTTGAGCGAGCCCCCGCAGGGTTGCCATGACTCCAGGCAGGATATCGGCGGCAGATAGCTTGCCGAGGGACCTTTGATAGATCGTGTTCTTCGCTTCAGCCATTTGTTGTTGCTCGTGGGCGTCAACGCGACGGTCCGACTTTTCCAAAAGGATCGCCAGTGACTCCATCCGGCTCACGCCCCTGAGACGCTCGTTGTCCGCGCGGTTAAAGGGGATGCCGTGCGTCAGGGCCAACTGTTGCCAGGCTTGGAAATGGTATTCATCCGTGGAGACAATGACCCCGTCGAGGTCGAAAATGACAGCTTTGATAGGTTGCATGGCGGGGATCTCAGGGGTGTGCGAGTTGCTCCTCAGGCGCGCTCGACCGGACCGGTGCCGCGACCCGTGCGCGCTCGTGATCCGCGGCGTAATCGTGGTGGTGGAGGTCTTCGCCACGCTGGACGATGGCGTATTCGGTGGAGTGGATCGGATTCTCATCGGGAAACAGGCGCCGCATCCAACTCATGCATTCGCTGGAAAACGTGCAGGTGGTCAAATCCGTGCGGAACGGATGATCGGTAATCGCCTCGGGAGTTTCAAATCCCAGCAGGGCGCGGCCGTCACGCTCAAGGCGCACGCGGATGTGCCCGGGCTCCGTGGGGATTCTCGTCTCGCGCAAGCCCGCAGCGATCATGCCACAATCCGTCGTGTTGATTTGCAGGCGCGCCGGCTCGGCCAGCCAGGTAATCACTTCAATGACGTCCTCCTCGGCGGTTTCCTCACGCAGCAGGCGGATTTCAAAGTCGAAGGGATCGGGCCGCACGTCACTGCGGTATTTTTTGTAGAAGGCGGCTGCCCATTCCCGGTCATTGTCCTGCGGGCGGCCCAGCCAGATGTTTTTGAAATGTTTGAGCAGCAAGGCGAAGCCGAAGTTGCGGTTGATTTCGGGGGCCAGGTGGTGGCCTTCCGGATAGTCGTTCCAGGTGACCACATTGATGATTGGCACGTCCCAGTCGACCGCGCGCTGCAGTTGCCGCCGGAACGAAGCCGAAAGCCCGCACGGCAGATAGCGTTTCCAGTAGTCGGCCACCGCCCCGTCGCGGCACTCGTCGAGTTGCAGGATCACCCGCCATTCGTCGTTCTTGGCATGAAACTTCGAGGTGTAAAAATCGTTGAAGACGCTCTGGGTGTAGAGGCGTCCGCGCTCGCGGCAGCGGGTGTGGACGCGCTCCCAGGCGTCGCCGCGGTCCGAGGTGGGCACAAAACCCCACACCGCCGGAAAATAATCGAGCGCCTCCTCGAGCAACTCCGCGTTGCCCGCCCATTCGTCGCGCAGATGATAGATGAAGGCGGCATCCAACCCGCAGGCCGCGGCGAGCCGGCCGTAGGCCACCGCCACGTCCACCATCCGCTCCGGATGCCGGTCGACCTGGCTGGCCGGCGTGACCGAGTCGGCCAGCGTCTCGGGGGCCCACAGATAGATGATGGTCCGGCCATCGGGCGTCTTCAGCCAGCTGTCGAGGCGGCGGGTGGCCGCCAGGATCCGGTTGAGGCTGACGGCGAATTCGGCGATGTTCTGCTCCTCCGTTAGGGTGTCCGGGTGGCTCGGGCAGACCGTGAGTTTGAAGCCGGGGAACTGCCGCGCGGCGACCTGCAGATAGGCGATGATGATGGCACAGGCGTCGTCGCGGGTGGAGGGGTCAAACCGGTCGGGAAAATAAAACTGGAAGCCGTCCACGCCGAGTTCGACGGCCGCCCGGATTTCGTGGGCGACGCTTTCTTCCAGGGTCGCGCTCGCGCCATAGTAGTGGGCGATCATGGGAATGTGCTGGCTCATGCCGCCGAGGTGGGCGGCGGGACCTTCGCGGCCATAGGTCGCCGGATCAAACAGGCTCTCGTTGGGACGCATGTCCTTCGAGTAGGTCATCATGGTCATGTAGTGGGCGATGACCAGCTTGCGATCCAGCAGGGGCAGAGATAGCTCCGGGCGGTTTTTCGGCAGGTGGTGGGGTTGCTCATTCATGGGCGGTTAGTTTTCACAAGGTTCCACCGACGCGTGGTCCCGGCGGATCGTCACCCGATGGCGCTGGCCGCGCCAGGTGACGTTGAATTCCATACCCTGCCAGTGGGCGGGCAGGCGGGGGGCGACCGTGAGGCCGTGCTCGCCGGCGCGCAGCCCGGCGAATCCCAACACCGCGCTCAGCCACGCGCCGCCATTGGCGGCCGGGTGGGTTCCGCCGATGTAGAGGGGCCCGACGTATTGCCTGGATGATCCTGTTAGATCCACCCGCGCGCTTTGCATGAAATAATCGTAGGCCCAGTCCGGCCGGCCGATGCGCGCCGCGACCATCGCATAGGCGCACGCGCTGAGGCTTGAGCCATGTTCGGTGCGGGGTTCGTAGTATTCCCAGTTGGCGCGGACGATTTCCGCGGGCTGATCGTCGGGAAACAAGTGGAGCATGAGCACCACGTCGGCTTGTTTCAGAATCCGGGTCGGTCCGGCCAGGCCATTGCCGCCGCCAAGGTATTCGTCGGGATTGAGCATCCGGCTCTTGAGCTCAGCCAGCGCAACGTCCTCAAGGGTGGCGTAGCCGTCGAACTGCGGAATGATTCCGCTGACCGGATCCGGGGCCGGCTGATACAGCTCGGCGCTCAATTGCCGCCACCCCATGAGCTCCGCGGCGAAATGGATGCGCCGGTCGAGTAGCTGATAGTACGCGGGGGCCTGCGCCTGCAGTCGGTCGAGCAGGTCGAGCGCGGTTTCGAGCGCGGCCTTGGCCATGCGGTTGGTGTAGGCGTTGTTGTTGACCCGCTCGTGGTATTCATCCGGACCGGTGACATCGTGCAACTCGAAGCGCTGGCGGTCCGGCATGTAGCACGCATACGAATAGAGAAAGCGGGCGCACTCGGCCACCACCTCGGCCGCCCCGTCGGTGAGAATGGCGAAATCCGCGGTGAGATCCAGATAGTTGCGGATCGCGCGGGTGATGTCGGCGCTGATGTGGATTTGTTTGTCGCGGAAATAGGTGCGCATCGGCCGACCGGTGAACACGTCCGTCACATTGAAATGCGTGCAGGCATCGTCGCCGGTGTCCTGGCTCTCCCAGGCGTAGAACGCGCCGCGGAAGCCGTATTCGGCGGCTTTGCGGCGGGCGCCCGCGAGCGTGTGGAAGCGGTAGAGGATCAGGTTGCGGGCCACCTGCGGCTCGGTGAGCGCGAACACCGGGGTCATGAACATCTCGGTGTCCCAGAACACCGCGCCCTTGTAAACCTGGCCGGATAGGCCGCGGGCCGGAATCGATACCCTGGGGCTGTGGCGCGGCGCGGCCAGCTGGAGCTGATAGATGCTGTAGCGCAGCGCGAACTGCGCCGGATCGTCGCCATCGATGCGCACGTCACTGCGCCGCCAAATCGCCTCCCAGCACTCGGCGTGCGCGGCGAACAGCGCGTCAAAGCCGTGGTTGCGGGCCTCCAGGCAGGCGGCCTGCGCCGCCTCGCGCGCATCGGCGCAGTCGTCGAGCGAGGTGAACACCGCCACATATTTGCGCAACAGATAATGAACTCCGGGTGCCGCCGCGAAACTCACCGTGCGCAGACCCCCATCGACGGTGGCGTCAAATTCACACTCCAGCGCCTCGCTGACGGCCACGGTGGTCCCGAGTTCGCCGGTGCGGGCGACCGCGCTCAAGACACCCGCGCGGCAATCTAACTGAACGACCCCGAAGTGCGGGCCGTTGATGTCCCAGACCTCGGTGTCGATGCCCGTGTGAAGAGTCAGGCGCTGCGCCGTGTCGGCGCACACGCTGTATTCCAGGCACAGCAGGTGGACGTCCGCTTGCGAGACGAAGCGCCGCGAGCTCACCGTGATGTGCCCGGCCGGGGCGGCATACGTCGTGGTGCGCGCCATGCAGGCCAGCCGCAGGTCGAGCACCTGCTCGTGGGCCAGGATTTCGCCCGCGCCGGCGATGCGGGTGAATAGGCCGTTAGGAGCGTTGACCGGCTCGCGCCATTGGCCCGCGGCCTGATCGTAAACCCCGTTGAGCAGGCAGCCAACTTGCTCCGCCCTGCCGAATTCTTCCAAGGTGCCGCGATAACCCAGGTAACCGTTGCCCAGCATGAAGCGGTTGCCATTGAGCGCGATGTCTCCCGCCACCCACCCACTCACCCGCAACTGCCATGGCGATTCGCTGGGGATGGGCTGGCTTGCAGTCATGTCGATGGCTGTATCAAGCGGCTGCCTGACCCAGCAAGTCGACCACCGGCCCGACTTTACCTAAAGCCGGCCGGTGGGGGCCTATTCCGCGTAGGCGTGTGGGTAACAACACGCGCGGGGGGGGGGCTCTAACGCATTCTCACGAATGCGGCTGCTGATCCACGCGGCTACTTCGCCGGCGGTTTGGCCGTCTCGCTGACATGCTGCAGGCGCTGCAGGGTTTTCTGGATATCGGGCTTGATGTTGCTGTCGCGGGCGTTGGCGAGTTGCCCCGCCAGCGCGGGGCCGTTGCGGGTCTTGCGCAGAATGACCTCGATGTTCAACTCCGCCGCGTCACGAACGTTTTTGTTGTCGGTGGTCTCTATGAGCTTGAGGAAATCGCCGAACTGGGCGTCGCCCGACATCTGGCGCAGCGCCTGCAGCGCGGACACCACCAGCACGGGATCTTTCGAGGAGTTGGCAAAGGCCAACATCGAGGGCAGAATCACTGGCCGGTTTCGCGTTTGGAGCACCGTGCCGATGAGCACATCCGCGACATTGGCCGGGACGTCGCTGCGCTTGGTGGCAAATTCAGCGATCTGAGAGTCCACGTCGGTGCCGTCGGTGGCCTCGGCCAGGATCAGGGCCTTGCCGAGGCTTTGGAGACCGGCATCCGAGTTGTCCTTGAGCATGGCTTCCAACAGCAAGCCGAGCGCCGCTGCATTGATCGGCACGGCGTGGGTGTCCGGACGCTCCGCGAGCGCCACCATGTCGGTGAGCAGCTGTTGGTCGCGCTTGAGCCCGCTCCACTTCAAAACCAACACGCCCGCGATAACTAACAGAACCGCGGCGGACGCCATGACGGCGATTTGGGCGGATTGGTGGATTTTGAACGCGGGCTTCTGGGGCGGGGCGGCGTGGTGCGCCCGTTGCCCGGCCTGGGTGACGGCGGAGCGCTGCCCGGGCTCGGCCGCGCCGGGGGCAGCCTGGGTGGCGGTGCTGGGCAACTCCATCGGGGAAGTGTGAACGCTTGGCTTGAATCCCTCGGGCGGTGCCAACGGTTGGGGCGCGGTCTGGGTGATGCTCGCACCGGCGCTGGCCAGCGTGCTCACGGCCGAGGTCTGAACCATTTTGGCTTTCGCCAGGGTCTGCGCCGCCGATCCGGGCACGCCGGGCTTGACGCGCATGGGCGGGCCGGAGCCCGGGATGACCATGCGCGAACGCGGCGGCCCCTGCACGGGCTTGGGGATGCCCAGGCTCATCGGCGGGGCCGCGATCCGGTCGTTCTTCAGGAAAACCGAGAGCGCGTCGCGCGACGAGCCCGGTCGGTCCTGCGGATAGCGGTTGAGGTGCCACATGATCCAGTCACAGGCCCACAGCGGAATCTCCGAGCGCACCTCGCTGATCGGCTTGACCGTGTGGTGCAAATGCGCGCCCATCACCTCGTTGCCCGTGGTGCCATCAAACGGATAGAAGCCGGTCAGCGCCTGGTAATACACGCAGCCGATCGAATACATGTCCGAACGCGCGTCCAGCGGCGTCCGCTCGAACTGCTCGGGTGGCATGAAAAACACCGACCCGAACACCGCATCGAGCGATTCGAGGTCCTGATGGGTTTGCGACTGGGTCAGGGTGGCCAGGCCGAAGTCGACGATCTTGACCTGGAACTTGCCCGAGGGCAGCCAGGTGAGCATCAGATTGGACGGCTTGAGGTCGCTGTGGATCAGGTTGAGTTCCTGGGCGGCGATGAGCGCCTCCTGGGTTTGCATCGCGAGTTCGCGGAAGTCCGGCCAGGTCAGCGGCGCCCGTTCGATCAATTCGTCGAGGGTCTTGCCGCTGATCAACTCCATCACCACATACGGCCCGTCCTCGTCGGATCCCACGTCATAGATCGTCACAATGTGCGGGTGCTGGAGCGAGGCCAGCGCACCCGCCTCCTTGATCAACTGGCGGGTGGATTCCTCCTGCAATTCGACGTCGCCGCCGGCGGCGGAAATCCGCTTGATGGCGACCTCGCGGTGCATCCGCGTGTCGTAGCCCCGGTAGACTGCGCCCAGACCACCCTGGCCGATCTTCCCCCGGATTTCGTAACGGTCTTCCATAATTCAGACGGGCCTCAGTAGGCGAAAGGTAACAGGCGGCGGCAATCACGAAACGCGCCCGTTAGGACGCGGCCCGCTCGAGGCGTTCGCGCCGGTAGTGGGTGGGCGAAAGTCCCACGATGCGGGCGAAGCTGCGGTTGAACTGCGAAAGTGACTGATAGCCGATCAGGAAGGCGATCTCGGAAATGCGCGCCTCGTGCTTGAGCAGCTCGCGTTTCGCCCAATCGATGCGGCAGCGATTGACGTAATCGGTGAGGGTCAGCCCGGCGGAATCCTTGAACAAGCGGCAGAAATGCGACTCGCTGAGCCCCGCCTGGCGGGCGACCAGGCCCAGCGGCAGCGGTTGGTCGAGGTTGGAGTGGATGAATTTGCGGGCCTTGGCGATGGCGGACGGCTCGCTGCCTTCGTCGATGATGGCCAGCGATTCGGCGTATTCGCTGAGTTGTTCGGCGAAGCTCTGCAGCAGGGTGACCTTGCTCTGGTATTGCAGCGGCTGGACGAAGCTGGTCTGCAGATAGGCCTTTTTCAGCTGATCGCGCGAGGATTTGTTGAGGGACTTGCGGCCGATGGCGCCGAGGAGTTTGTTGAACTGATCTTCGGTGGGGGTTTTGCTGAAGACTTGGCCGGTTTTGAGGTAGCCGATGACGGAGGCGCCCATTTTGACCGGGATGGCCGTGGCACACAGCCCGGCAAAACAATGGCAAGTGGTCGGGCCGTTGCTCTCGGCTTCCCGCATCAGGTGGCGGTTAGTGTCCACACAGGCATCGCAGGTCTGATCGCTCTGGTTGAGAGCCTCACAGAACGGGCTGCGGTTGATCTTTTCATCGTCGAGGCACCAACCGTCGGGATCCGCGGTCACCAGTCGCAACGGCAGCCCGGTCGCCGTGCGATAGGCCTCTTGATACATTTTGTAGCGATCGGAATTTACGATGCGCTGCAGCAGTGAAGTTTCGAATTCCTGGTGGGGTTGAATAGCGGTGGTTATCATCACTTGTGCGGAAGACGGCGGGAGAGTAAGTGCCTTCCCCGGAGAATTCAACTATTGTTCGGAGAATTCCTGCGGGAAATCGTTGCGACGATCGCAATGGAGGCGATAGAGCTTAGTGGCATAAGGATTGCAGCGAGCAGCGGGCTCATTTTTCCGCTCATGGAAAACGCCACGGCGGTGAGGTTGTAGAGCAGGGCGAACCCGAAGGCGGCCCGCACCGCCCGCGCCCGGGCGGCGGCGGTGGCCAGCAGGCAAGGCAAAAAGGCCAAGCCCGATCCCAACGTGTAAAAGTCCGCCTTGGACTCCAGCAGGCTGCGGTCGACCACCGGGGTGCCGGTCACCAGCGCGGCGTCAAAGGCCAGCGAATCATTGGCCCCGTCTCCCAGATAGAGGGTGTCCTGGTGATCGAGGGCCCGCACCCGGGCGGCCTTGTCCTCGGGGCTCAGCCCGCCGAGAGCCTGGGCCTCGGGCAGTCCCAAAGCCCGCGCCATCCGGCTGACCTTGGCCGGGTGATCGCCCGAGAGGATGTGCAGCGAGAGGCCGTCACCTTCCAGGCGCCGCAACATGGCCACCGCTCCGGGACGCAGGGTTTCGGTGAAATGGAACGACGCCAGCCATTGCCCGTCGCGCCGCAGTTCGCTGCCGGAGGTTTCGGCGATGACGCCCGCCGCCCCGTCGCCCATCCAACCGGCCTTGCCCAGCGACCACGTCCCCTGCGCGGTCGTCAAACTGACCCCCAGCCCCGGAAACTCGCGGGGTTCGCCGTCGCCCCGCGCCGCTAACAACTTCTGGCCGCGGTGACCCAGAGTCTCGAGCAGGGCGCGCGCCACCGGGTGCAACGAGCCGCGGGTCAGGCGGGCCAGCGCCAGCGCCGCCGCGTCGTTGAGGCCGTGAACCGACTTCGGGTTGTCCAGCACCGGCCGCTCGAGGGTCAGGGTGCCGGTCTTGTCGAAAATGACGCGCCGCACGCGCTGCAGCCGCGGCCACAGGGTCGCGGTGCGGACAAACACCCCCAGCCGCTCCATCGCCGAGGCCGCCATGTCGTCGGCCAGCGGAATGGCCACCCCCAAGGCACACGGGCAGGACACCACGAACACCGAAATCATCGCCTGCGCGCCGGTCAGCCAGTCGCCATGCCAGCACCAGCCCGCCAGCGTCGCCACGCCCAGAACCAGCACCACGCTCAGATAGACGCGCAGCAGCCGGTCGAGCCCCGGGCTGCCCCGCTCACCGAGCGCCGGGGCCGTCAGTTTTGCTAACAACGAGTCCGCCCAGGTTTCATGCGCCTCGATGACCGCCGGGGTCCGGCTCAGCAGGATCGCCCCGGCGGGCAGCCGCGAGCCCGCGCCGATGCGCAGCGGCTCGGCCTCGCCGTGGATCCACTCCAGGGAAAAATCCGCCTCGCCGGCGGCCAGCACCCCGCTGACCGGCAGCGCCTGTCCCGGGCCTAACAAAAACCGCAAGCCCGCCACGATCTCCTCGCGGCCGACCATCTGGCCGGGGGCGTCGGCGCGCGGCACGGAGTCGGGCACCGGTTGCTGGCGGATGACGCGCCGCCGGTTGCGCTCGACGGCGGTGGTTTGCAGATACCGCCCGGCGAGCATCAGGAACACGAAGATCGAAACGAAATCAAAATACATCAGCCGCTCGCGGCCCAGGATCCAGCCGGCGATCGAGCCGAGGTAGGCGGAAATCAGGCCCAGCGCGATTGGCAGATCGATGTGCAGCGAGCGCGCCCGCACCGCCCGCCACGCCCGCTCCATGAAATACCCGCCGCCGGTCAGCATCGACAGCGTGGCGGATAGAAACGCGACCAGTTTGAACAAGCCGGCGAATTCGGAATCGGCGGGCATGCCCAGATAGATCGGCAGCGAAAACCCCATCGCGTTGAGCGCGAACGCCCCGCACAGCCCGAGCCGCGCCGCCAACCGCCGCCGCTCGTGGTCGCCCCCCGCCGCGCCGGCAGGGGCGGCCACGTAGCCGAATTGGCAAAGTTCGCGCAGGAACGGTTCCAACGTGCATTTGCCCGGCACCCATTCCAGGTGCAGACGGCCGCTCGAGGGATTGGCCGCCGCCCGCAGGCTGCCCGCGTGCCGCGCGAACAGCTTTTCCACCAGCCAGACGCAGCCGACGCAGGAGATCCCCTCCAACCCCAGGTCCAGCCTGGCAGGATCGCCGTTAGCCGTCGCCAGGCGTTCCGCGGCCTCCATTTTGGGTGCCAGCCAGGAAAAATCGTGTTCTTCGAACGGCCGGCTGCGCACCGGAGCCACCGCCAGCCCCTGTTTGAGGGCGTAAAACTGCCCGAACCCCTGCTCCGAGATCAGTTCCGCCACGTATTCACAGCCACGGCAACAGAACCGGTCGTCCGCGGCCTTGGCAGAATACTCGGTCCCACAATGTTCGCAGCTCGCCATGCGCCGCAACATGCACGCGAATCGCCGGCAGTAAAGCCCGGGAATCAGGCCACCTGTTTGTCGACGTCGCCGCGGAGGTTTTCGATGATGAACTTCTGGCGGTCCGGGGTGTTCTTGCCCATGTAGAATGCCAGCAGCTCCTTGACCCCCTTGCCTTCCTCATATTCGACCGGATCGAGGCGCATGTCCGGGCCGATCATGAAGCCGAACTCGTCGGGCGAGATTTCGCCAAGCCCCTTGAAGCGGGTGATTTCGGCGTTCTTGCCCAGCTTGGCCAGCGCCTTCTGGCGCTCGAGCTCATCGTAACAATAGATGGTCTCCTTCTTGTTGCGCACCCGGAACAACGGGGTTTGCAGGATGTGCAAATGCCCGTCGCGGATCATCTCGGGGAAAAACTGCAGGAAAAATGTCAATAACAGCAGCCGGATGTGCATCCCGTCCACATCGGCGTCGGTGGCGATGACCACCTTGTTATAACGCAGGCATTCGATGCCGTCCTCGATGTTGAGGGCGGCCTGGAGCAGCGCGAACTCCTCGTTTTCATAAACGACCTTGCGCGCCTCGCCATAGGTGTTGAGCGGTTTGCCGCGCAGCGAGAACACCGCCTGGGTTTCCACATCGCGGCTCTTGGTGATCGAACCGGACGCCGAGTCGCCCTCGGTGATGAACAGGGTGGATTCCTCGCGGCGCTTGTGCTTGCTGTCGTAACGCACCCGGCAGTCGCGCAGCTTCTTGTTGTGGACCTTCGCCTGCTTCGAGCGCTCGCGGGCGATTTTCTGCACCCCCTTGAGGTCCTTGCGCTCGCGCTCGGCGGACTGGATCCGCTTCTGGATCGTCTCGGCGACCTGCGGGTTTTTGTGCAGGTAGTTGTCGAGGTTGGTCTTGAGGAAATTGCCGATGAAGGTGCGCAGCGACTCGCCGTTGGGCACGATGGTCGTCGAGCCGAGCTTGGTCTTGGTCTGGCTCTCGAACACCGGCTCGACAATCCGCACGCTCACCGCCGCCTCAATGCCCGCGCGGATGTCCGCCGGATCATACTGCTTCTTGTAAAACCCGCGCACCACCTGGACGAGCGCCTCGCGGAACGCGGCGAGGTGCGGCCCGCCCTGCGACGTGTTCTGGCCGTTGACAAACGTATAGTATTCCTCGCTGCTCTCGGCGGTGTGGGTGAAGGCGATCTCGATGTCCTTGCCTTGCAGGTGGATCGGCGGATAGAGCGGCTCGTTTTCCATCTCCTCGCGCAACAGGTCCAACAGCCCGTCCTTGGCGCGGAACTTCCGGCCGTTGAACACGACCGTTAGAGCCGGATTCAGATAGGAATAATACTGGCACATCTTCTCCACGATGGCCTCCTTGAATTTCGCCTTGGCCGGGAAAATCGTCCGGTCGATCTCAAACGCCAGGCGGGTGCCGTTGGCGCCCTCGTCGCGCCGCGGGTGTTTCATGTCCACGGTGAGCTGGCCCTTGGAGAACTCCAGCGCCTTGGTCTCGCCGTCGCGCCACGCCTGGATCTCGAAGAAATCCGAGAGCGCGTTGACCGCCTTGATGCCCACGCCGTTGAGGCCGACCGAGCGCTTGAACGCCTCGCTGTCGTATTTCGCGCCGGTGTTGATCTGGGCCGCGCAATCAAACAGCTTGCCCAGCGGAATCCCCCGCCCGAAATCCCGCACCTCGACCCGGCCCTCGGCGTCGATGTCCACCCGGATCTCCCTGCCCGAGCCCATGATGTGCTCGTCAATCGAGTTGTCGATCGCCTCCTTGAGCAGAATGTACAGGCCGTCGTCGGGCGCGGTGCCGTCGCCCAGCTTGCCAATATACATCCCCGGGCGCATCCGGATGTGTTCGCGCCAGTCGAGGGATTTGATGTCGTCTTCGGTGTAGTCAGCTGCCATGGAAAATTTGTTTCGCCTTTCTTAATCGTTTCCCACCCCGGACGCAAGGGCGGGCATTTGCGGCAAGGTCGAATCGCGCCGCCGAGGAGCTGGCCGGGCGCGAGGCCCACCGGGACAGGGCGGAATGAGTTGCCAACCCAGGCCGGCTCACCAAGCATCCCGGCCATCCGCGCCATGAGTTATTCCCTGATCCTGACCCACCCCGGCGGCTCGCACAAAGACGAGTTTCTCGCCTGCTGCCTGCTGCTAGCCACCCACCCGGCCGCGATCGTGCGGCGGGAACCCACCCCTGCCGACCTCGCCGATCCCACCATAGCGGTGGTCGATGTGGGCGGCCAACACCAAGCGGAGTTGGCCAATTTCGACCATCACCAGTTTCCCAGGGATCATCCGCCGATGTGTGCGCTGAGCCTCGTGCTCCAGCACCTCGGGGTTTACCAGGACGCACTGGCGTTCTGCGACTGGCTGGAGCCAGCCGAGTGGCTCGACACCCGCGGCCCGCAGGAAACGTCGCGCTGGCTTGGCATCGAGCGCTCCACCCTGGCCAAACTCAACTCGCCCATCGATGTCACCCTGCTGCGGCGCTTCGCGTCCGTCACCCGCTTGACCCCGTCCGAACCGTTGTGGGAAGTGATGCGCTGGATCGGCGAGGACCTCCTCGCCTACTTGCGCAACCTGCGCCAGCGCCTGGATTTCATCGCCGCGGTCGGCGAGTTCTGGGAGATCCCCTCCCCCACGGGACCATTCCAGGTGCTGTACCTGCCGCGCACCGATCCGCTGCCCGACGAGCCCTCGGCGGGACTCGGGCGCTTCATCGACAGCCTGCCCGCAGGGCGCACGGTGGTCGGCCTGGTCTACCCCGACCGCCGGGGTTCGGGCTTCGGCATGTCGCGTCACAACGACCACCCGGGCCTGGATTTCACCCGCATCGGCGGGTGTGACGACGTGCATTTCGCCCACGCCCGCGGCTTCGTCGCCAAAACCTCGGCCACCGACCCGGCCCGGCTGCGGGAATTGCTCGCACACAGCTGGCGCTGAGCCGCCACTACCGGCCGGCGGCGGCGACCCGGCGGCAGTGCGGCGTGGCGCGCAGCTCGGCCTCCGCCACGCTCTCGCGCAGGTTCCTGATCAGGAAGCGCGGCTGCGCAACAAACCGTTCGCTGGACAGGTCGCGCAGTGGCTGATAGACCGCGGGATCGGCCAAGCCGGCCAGGCCCAGCAGCGTCTGCGAGATGTTGTCATGGCTAACAGGGCGCGTGGCGCAGGCTTGCATGGCCCGCAGGCGCTGCGGGTAGGCCGCGGCAAAGGCCCGGTTGGCATAAAACAGCAACGGCACCTCAATCTCGTAGCGGGTGAACTCCCGGCAGGCATGCTGGATGTTGCCATCGCCGAAATCGTTGAGATTTTCACCATGATCGGAAGTGTAAAACAACAGCCCAGGGGTGGGCAGGGCCGCGAGCTGCGCCATCAACCCCGCCAGCACATGGTCGGTGAAGGCGATCGAGTTATCGTAGCTGTCCACCAACTCGTTGCCACCGTGAAACCAATTGAAACTCGCGGGGTAGCGCTCGCTGTAGACGTAATGCGAGCCGAACAGATGCACCACCGCCAACTGCCGCGCTTGCGCGTCGTGGCCGAGCCAACGCCGCAGGGCACCGGGCAGTTGCTCATCGCGCGCGAGTTTCTCGATGCTAGCTGCATCATTCAACATCAGATTCACCGAGCCGTCCCAGAACTCGGAGGCCCGCACCTGGCTGCTGAGCACCGCCGTGCGGTAGCCGGCCGCGCGAAACACCCCAATGACCGACGGCTGCGCGCAATAGTTTTGAAAATCCGCGGCCGGCGTGGTGGCCAACATCGAGGGCACCGAATTCATGGTCAAGCGACCCGCCGAGAGCGCGTCGCGAAACACCACCCCGCAACCACCGGACCGACCCAGGCTTGCGGCGACTTCGGGGTTGGTCGGCCGCCCGTATCCATAAAGCGACCAACTGGCGGCGCGGGCCGATTCCCCAATCACCATCACCGCGGTCAGGGCCGGCGGGCACCGTGAGGCGTCCGGACCGGCGTAAGTATAATTCAGCCGGGAATGCATGTATTTGGCGTATTGCACCTCGCTGATAAACCGATAGCCCTCACTGACCACGTTGACGGGATACATTTGCTGCTTGTTCCAACTGCTGCCAGTGGCGAAATAGCCCATCGCACAACCCGCCATCAGCCAGTAAAGGATGACCGCCTTGACGCGGATGGGGGTGGCGGATCGGCACCTCAGCCACTGGCTGCACAACGCCCAACTCAGGATGGCAAAGGCCGCCAACACCACCGCCAGCGTCAGGGCAATGCGCGGGATGCTGACGAATCCCAGCACTTCCCCCACGGTGGTGTTGAGAATCGAGCTCACCTCGTTGTAGCCGATTTCATCGCGCTCGCTCACCACGTAGCCGACGTAAAAAAACCCGGGCAAGATCGCCGGCAGGCACCACCCCACCGCCAGCTGCCAGCGCACCCACAGCGCCGTGAGCAAAACCGTCCATAACAAATAATAGCTCAAGCCGCGGTCGATGAACTGGAACTGCCCCTGCAACAGCACCGGCAACAGCGCGCAACCCATCGCCCCCAGCACCTGCAGGCAATAAACCCGGTTGCGGAGCAGCGGCTTGGCTGTTAGCAAGGAACCAGGAAGGGACGCGCGCATCAATGGCCGGGAAATGGGTTGGAAAATGAAAGCGGCGACACGGGCAGCGTCGCTCCAGCTGACCGGACCGACTGGAAACAAGCAGATGAGAGTGCCGCCGGGGGGACTCGAACCCCCACGGCCCTTGCGGACCAACGGATTTTAAGTCCGTGGCGTCTACCATTCCGCCACGGCGGCGTTGGCTGCGGCGTCATTGGTCACGGGCATTCGGAAAATCCCCGTGACCCCCGAGAATTCTCCCCCAGGTTTGGGTGGGGAATCCCGCGGCCTAAACCTGCCGGGCGAGTCCCTGGAAACCTGTGGGCGAGGATCTCATGAAGCATCAGCGCTCCACGATTTATCCGCGGACTCAGGTGGCTGGCAAGATTATACGCCGACAGATTATACGCCACCGTCCGGCAAGGGTGAGGGTTTTCCAGCAATTTTCCCACACCGATCACAGGAAGCCGCACCTCGAGCCGTTAACACGTGCGCTTTAGCTCCGGGCAGAATGCCCGGGCCACCGTGGCGCGGGCATTCTGCCCGCCGCCTCTTTTCACACAAAGGGTCTGTCCCGAATAGCGCTAACTTAACGGTTTTGGGGAAGCATGGGGGACAGAAGATTCCGCCTGAAGGCGGTACTACATACCTCCCCATGAACGCTGATTCCAGCGTAGGTAGTCCCGCCTTCAGGCGGACTTTTCCGTCCCAAAGCAGCCTAAAGTTAGCGCCATTTGGGTCTGTCACTTTTTACGTTAGTCATTCAGCGATACCATCCGACACGAGTTTTTCAACGTTGATGAAGACAATTCCGAGATCACACACAAAGGGTCCGTGCCTTTTTTCAGGTCCGCCATGGGGCTTGCTCGCGACGGGATTGCGGTCAAGCTGCACGGGTGCGACTGCTGACGCTGGAAATCCAGGAACCCCTGCCCGGCCGGGTGCTGCCACTGATGGCCGCGGACCACGGGCCGGAGGAGGCGGCGCGCCGGTATCGCGCGATCGTGGTCACCACGCTGCGCCAGCTGCGCGGCCTGGCTGACACCCGGCTGCGGCTGCTCCCCGAGCCGGTCGACGCGGCGGAGGCGATCCGGTTCTGGCTGCTGCCGCGGCTCGCGGACCGCTGGCAGAGCACGGCCACGGTGTTCCGCGCCGACGGCTGGGAAATCGACTTCGGCGACGAGCCTCTGGACTATCAGGTGGAAGCCACCGGGGAGATCCTGTGCCCGTTTCTGT
>Ga0194037_1000247_pt1 | contig 42608 bp, 43 predicted proteins | sample JunL306m_MetaG_FD_148653 | JGI IMG/M metagenome (GOLD analysis project Ga0194037, IMG submission 148653) | Anoxic zone freshwater microbial communities from boreal shield lake in IISD Experimental Lakes Area, Ontario, Canada - Jun2016-L304-6m | ecosystem: Environmental > Aquatic > Freshwater >... | reverse complement strand
AACTCTTGGTGTGCCCCTTGATGCTTTCTTGTTTTTACTTCTAATTACTATGACGATGGGGAGTTCGCGCTCCAATGGGCCTCGAAATCAAATGAGAGCTGCCGCTGATGCCTGATCGCCAGTAGAAGAATGTTCCCGCCAATCTGCGCGTACAGCACCAAGTAGTTATCCATGATGTATTCGCGCAGCGCGTCAGGGTCTGGCGTCAGCGCCGATAACTTTGCTCGTAGCGCTTCAAGGGCATTGGTGGTCTCGACAGAGCGGGGAATCCGCGCCAGGAAAAGTCGCCCCATGTCGGGGAAGCGCTCAAGATTCTTAATCACCGTGTCCAGCAGTTCATCGAGCAGGGCATCGTAAGCGCGGGGCGCTTCGGCTGCGATCAGAAAGCGTTCGATGTCTTCGAGGTTGCGCTCGAAGTTCGCAGTGAGTTTGACGACAAGCTTCCTGGTCACAAGCGCACCGTCTCGGAAGCTAGGCGCTACGGCGGCGCTTGATCGACTGGAGCACGCTACGGGCGTCCTTCACCCGGCCAGCAGCGACATCGTCCAGCCCCTTGGACGCATCGTCGATCAACAGCAGGTGAATGCGTTCGCGCTCCAGCTGGTGGTAGTAGTCCAGCCGCCTGGAGTCGATCAGGGCGATGTAGCTTTCGCCGTTCTTGGTAATGATCTTCTCGGCACCGCCTTTGACTTCCTCGGCCAACTCAGAGAAGTTGGAGCGTGCGTGCGAGAGTGGAATGACGTCGCGTGCGGAAATGCCCATGGTTGCCTCCTGTACTACACAAGACGTGCAATATTCTGTACATGATACGCGGTGGTTGCGTTAAGGGGAAGCACTGCACTATGGTGGTGGTACTCCGGGTCGGTGCTGACAGTTTGCGCAAAATGAAGCGGTCATGCCTTGCCGATTTCCTTCAGCATTGCCTCGCGCAGGATGGCGTTAATGCGTGTCTGATAGCCTCGGCCCTGCGACTTGAGCCAAACCGGAATGTCGGAGTCAAGCCGTAAAGTAGTCGAGGTCTTGGTGGGTTTGTAGAACCAGATGTTGATCGAGTCAATTGACCTACAATGGGGCCGGTTCAAATCTTTCATCATGGGGCAACATGAATCAACTCCACCGAATCACCGTCAATCCCCATCAATGCGGCGGCAGGCCTTGCATTCGCGGACTACGCATTCGTGTAAAGGACGTCCTCGATTTGCTTGCGGCAGGGGTCCCTCGTGATGAAATCCTCGCCGACTATCCCTATCTCGAAGCCGAAGACATCACTGCGACACTGGAATACGCCGCCCGGCAATTCGATCATCCCGTCCTCCAAGCTGCCTGATGCGATTTGTAGTCGATGCGCAGCTGCCGCCTGCCCTGGCGAAATACCTTGGAGCGCAGGGCCATCAGTCAGAGCACGGCTTCGACCTCGACATGGCCGGTGCGGATGACCCGGCAATCTGGAATTACGCCATCACCATGGGTGCAGCGATCATTACCAAGGACGAGGACTTTGCCATTCGTATTTCCGTCGTGCCGACAGGCCCGGCCATTTGTGTGGCTACGCATTGGAAACACGAGTACGCAGGCTTTGCTCAAGTGGTTTGCCCCGCTGTTGCCAAGGATTGAATCGGCCTTGGCTGCAGGTGAGAAAATCGTTGAAGTGGCGTGAGTGACATCAGGTTCTGTTGTGTAAGTTATCAATGTCGTCGAGATGACCGCCGGTGTCCAACATCATCCAGCCGAGATGACGGTATCGACGACGGTATTTTTGGAGCCCTAACCATATGACAGTTGATGAATCAAGGCGTTGGACTCCAAACCCCCTGATCGGCCGCGATGCCGGACGCCTGCTGACGGCAGGCACTGCCGCGGCGTAGAATGCGCGCCTTTCCCCGACAGAGACTCCCCTGCCATGAGCATCAGCCCCGTTCTTGATATCGTCGCCGACATGCGCGCCGGCCGCATGGTGATCCTGGTCGATGAAGAAGACCGCGAAAACGAAGGTGATCTGGTGCTTGCCGCCGACCATGTGACGCCCGAAGCGATCAATTTCATGGCCAAGTGGGGGCGCGGGCTGATCTGCCTGACGCTGACCGAAGACCGCTGCCGCCAGCTCGACCTGCCGCTGATGGTGCGCGACAACAAGGCGCAGCACGGAACCGCCTTCACCGTCTCGATCGAAGCCGCGGAAGGCGTCACCACCGGCATCTCGGCGCAGGATCGCTCGCGCACGGTTGCCGCTGCAGTGGCGAAGAACGCGGCGGCCGCGGACATCGTCCAGCCCGGCCACATTTTTCCGTTGATGGCGCAAAACGGCGGCGTGCTGGTGCGCGCCGGGCATACCGAGGCCGGCTGCGACTTCGCCCAGCTGGCGGGCCAGACACCGGCGGCGGTGATCTGCGAGATCCTCAAGGAAGACGGCACCATGGCGCGCCTGCCGGACCTGCTCGAATTTGCCGCCACCCACGAACTCAAGATAGGCACCATTCGCGATCTGATTCACTACCGTTCGGAAACCGAAAAACTGGTCGAGTGCGTCGCCGACAAGCAGATCGAATGCGCGCAAGGCGCCTTCCGCCTGCGGGCCTTTGCCGACCGCAGCAGCGGCGATGTGCATCTGGCGCTTTCCTGCGGCGAGATCGTCGCCGCCGAGGAAACGCTGGTGCGCGTCCATGACTCGATCTGCGTGCTGGACTTCCTCGACAACAAGAGTCGCGGCCATACCTACAGCGTCGATCTGGCGCTGCGCTCGATTGCCGGGCAAGGTAGTGGCGTGGTGGTGCTGCTGCACCGGCAGGAAACCGGCAATGCCTTGCTGTCCGCCCTGAAGGCAGACCAGACGACGCGCCCGTCGCAAAAATGGGATCCGCGCATCTACGGCATCGGCGCCCAGATATTGCGTGAAGTCGGCGTCGGCAAGATGCGCCTGATGGGCAGCCCGAGAAAAATGCCGAGCATGGCCGGCTTCGGCCTCGAAATCACCGGCTATCTCACCCAGGCAGGAGAACAAGTGTCATGAGCGTCCGCGAAATCGAACCCGATCTGACCGGCAAGGGACTGCGCCTCGCTGTGGTGCAAAGCCGCTTCAACGAGGACATCGGCGCAGGGCTGCTGTCCGGCTGCCTGGCCGAACTGGCGCGACTGGGCGTCGCCGATGCCGACATCACCTGCACGACCGTTCCCGGCGCACTGGAAGTGCCGCTGGCGCTGCAGGCCCTGGCGCAAAGCGGCCGTTTTGATGCGCTGGTGGCGCTGGGTGCCGTGATACGCGGCGAGACCTATCATTTCGAGATCGTCTCCAACGAGTCGGCGCGAGGCATCACCGACGTGCAGTTGAACACCGGCATTCCGATCGCCAACGCGGTGCTGACTACCGAAAACGACGACCAGGCACTGGTGCGCATGGTGCAGAAGGGCACCGAGGCGGCGCAGGCCGCCGTCGAGATGGCGAATCTGCTGAAGGCCGTCAAGCAATGAGCGGCGGCAAGTCGCCACGACGACGCGCCCGCGAGTTCATCATCCAGGGCCTCTACCAGTGGCAGGTGGGCGACCAGGACGCGGCGGCGATTCAAGTCCAGGCTGAAGGCGTAGCCGGTTTCGACAAGGCCGACAACGAACTCTACGGAATCCTGCTGGCCCAGACGCGACAGGAAGCCGAGGCGCTCAAGCTCGATCTGGCGCCGTTCATCGACCGAAACTGGGACGAAATCTCGCCCATCGAGCGCTGCATCCTGCTGCTCGGCGCCTGCGAACTCAAACTGCATGCGGAAACGCCCTACCGCGTAATCATCAACGAGGCCATAGAACTGGCGAAGACCTTCGGCGGCACCGACGGCCACAAGTTCGTCAATGGCGTACTGGACAAGCTGGCCGGGGTACTGCGGCCCGGAGAAGCAAGAACCAAATAGCCACAGAGGACACAGAGGGCACAGAGAAAACCCCCTTGCTTTTCCTCTGTGATCTCTGTGTCCTCTGTGGCAAAAAGGTTTTCATGTCTTCCGAATTTGAATTGATCGATCATTTCTTCAAGCGCCCGACGCGCCACACGGTGCTTGGCGTCGGCGACGACGGCGCGCTGGTCGTGCCGACGCCCGGGCAGGAACTGGTGGTATCGACCGACCTGTTGGTCGAGGGCACGCATTTTCTGGCAGACACCGATCCGGAAGCGCTGGGCTGGAAGACCCTCGCGGTGAATGTCTCGGACATGGCGGCGATGGGCGCACAGCCGCGCTGGGCAACGCTTGCACTCGCCTTGCCGGAAGCGTCGGCCGACTGGATCGATGGATTCGCCCGTGGCTTCTTCGACTGTGCGACCCGCTTCGGCGTCGATCTGATCGGCGGCGACACCACCCGCGGACCGCGCGCCTTTTGCGTCACCATCCTCGGCGAAACCCCCGCCGGGCAAGCCTTGCGCCGCGACGGCGCCAGGCCGGGCGATTCGATCTGGATATCCGGCCGGCCGGGACGCGCGGCGCTGGGTCTGGCGCACCTGCAGGGACGCACCGCTCTGGCCGAACCCTTGCTCGCGGCCTGCCTGGCGGCACTGCATCGGCCGCAACCGAGAGTGGCGCTGGGCCTGGCCCTGCGCGGAATCGCCAGCGCTGCCATCGATGTTTCCGACGGGCTGCTGGCCGATCTCGGGCACATCCTGGAACAATCCGCAGTTGCCGCCCGCCTGCACATCGCCGGACTGCCCGCGGCAGGACTGGAGCGCGACTGCCTGCTGGCCGGCGGCGACGATTACGAACTGCTGTTCACCTCGGCAAGCAGCTTCGACAGCAGCATCGCAGCCCTGGCCGACACACTCGACCTGCCGCTGACCCGCATTGGCGAAGTCGAGCCCGGGCCACCCGGCGAACTTGTGCTCTGCGACCGGGACGGCAAGGACATCACGCCCGGCCGGCGCGGCTATGATCACTTTATGTCCCGACCCGAAGGGGGAGGGACGGTATCCTCGGATATGTCCCGACCCGAAGGGGGAGGGACGGTATCCTCGGATATGCCGCGATCCTCCCGGACCGGACCCTTGCCCTAGGACAGTCATGGCCAGACTACCTCCACCTCCGCTCAAATTCCTGCTGCACCACCCGGCGCATTTCATCGCCTGCGGCATGGGCAGCGGGCTTTCACCCTTCGCGCCGGGCACGGCGGGCACCGCCTTCGCCTGGCTCACTTTCCCGCTTTTGCGCCTGTATCTGGACAGCGACCTGGCACTTGGCATATTCCTTCTGCTGGCCTTCGCCGTGGGTGTTGCGGCTTGCCAGATCACCGGTCGCGCCCTGGGTGTGGTAGATCACGGCGCCATCGTCTGGGACGAAATCGTGCCCTTCTGGGGAGTGCTGTTGCTGACGCCGCCGGACTTCCTCTGGCAACTGGCGGCATTCCTGTGGTTCCGCTTCTACGACATCGTCAAGCCGCAGCCGGCCAGGTTCTTCGACTCCCAGGTGAAGAACGGCTTCGGCGTGATGATGGACGACGTCATTGCCGCCGGCTACACGGTGCTGACGCTGGCGGTGATCAAGGCTGTTGTCGACTCGCTGTTCTGATGGACGCCGAACTCGTCGCCCTGTCCGCAGCCGTCGGCCTCGCCTGTCGCCGCCACGGAGCCCTACTCGCCACCGCCGAGTCATGCACCGGAGGCTGGGCAGCGCAAGTGATCACTCACACGAGCGGCAGTTCCGCCTGGTTCGAGCGTGGCTTTGTGACCTATGCCAACGAGGCCAAGATCGAAATGCTCGGCGTCCGCCCGGAAACGCTGGAACAATTCGGCGCAGTGAGCCCTGAAATCGCGGCGGAAATGGCGGCGGGCGCTCTGGCTCACTCCAATGCACTGATTTCATTGGCGATAACTGGAATCGCCGGACCCGGCGGTGGCTCACCTGGTAAGCCAGTGGGGACCGTATGCTTTGCCTGGTGTCGAACGACTGAAACCGCCGGCGCAGAAACCGCAGTTTTTGCCGGAGACCGCGAGGCCATCCGCCGCCAGGCAGTGATTCACGCCTTGCGCGGCCTGCTGATCCGGCTCGACAGCGCATGACACGATCGGGTAGCGCAAAAACTGTGCCATCCATGCCATAATCGAACCAACTTCTGAAGGACGCATTCAAATGGACGAGAACAAGAGCAAGGCACTGCAGGCCGCCCTGGCACAGATCGAGAAGCAGTTCGGCAAGGGCTCCATCATGAAAATGGGCGAAGGTCTGGCGATCGACGACATCCAGACCGTGTCCACCGGATCACTCGGATTGGATATTGCTTTAGGCATAGGCGGCCTGCCGCGCGGGCGGGTGGTCGAGGTCTACGGACCGGAGTCCTCGGGCAAGACCACGCTGTGCCTGCATATCGTCGCCGAGATCCAGAAAGCCGGCGGGGTCGCCGCCTATATCGACGCCGAAAACGCGCTCGACCCGGGCTATGCGGCAAAACTCGGCGTGAACGTGCCCGACCTGCTGATTTCGCAACCCGACACCGGCGAACAGGGTCTGGAAATCACCGACATGCTGGTGCGCTCGGGCGGCGTCGATTGCATCGTCATCGATTCCGTGGCGGCACTGACGCCGCGCGCCGAAATCGAGGGCGAAATGGGCGACCAGTTGCCCGGCCTGCAGGCGCGGTTGATGAGCCAGGCATTGCGCAAGCTGACCGCCAACATCAAGCGCACCAACACCCTGGTCATCTTCATCAACCAGATCCGCATGAAGATCGGCGTCATGTTCGGCAACCCCGAGACCACCACCGGCGGCAATGCGCTGAAGTTCTACGCTTCGGTGCGCATGGACATCCGCCGCACCGGCGCCATCAAGAAGGGCGACGAGGTGATCGGCAACGAGACCAAGGTCAAGGTCGTCAAGAACAAGGTCGCGCCGCCCTTCCGCGAAGCCCATTTCGACATCCTCTACGGCGAAGGCATTTCGCGTCAGGGCGAGATCGTCGAACTCGGCGTCGAACACAAGATCGTCGAGAAATCCGGCGCCTGGTATGCCTACAAGGGCGAAAAGATCGGCCAGGGCAAGGACAACGCCCGCGAGTTCCTGCGCGAACACGCCGACATCGCCGTGGAAATCGAGAACCGGGTGCGCGAGGCCGTCGGCGTAGCGGTGCTCGGCACGGCCGAGCCGGCGAAAGGCTAGCCGCAGAGAATGCACGCCGCAAAAGGACGTTGGGCGCAAAGGCGGGGAAACACCGGGAAAGCTGCAGGCAGCGGTTTTCCTTGCGCCCTTGCGTCGCATCAACCGGGTTTGTCAGCTTGAATGACACTCGTTACGGTCACCCCGATGTCGAATGAACTGCGCCGGAAGGCCATAAGACTGCTGTCCCGGCGCGAGCACACCCGCGCCGAACTGACACGCAAACTGGCTGCCGACGGCACAAAGGAAGAAATCGAGGCGGTGATCGCCGAACTGCAGGCCTCGCAGTTGCAATCCGACAGCCGCGCCGCAGAATGCTATGTGCGTGGCAACGCGGCCCGCCTCGGCGCCTCGCGCTTGCGCCAGAACCTGAAGACCCGCGGCGTCAGCAGCGAATTGATCGAGGCGCAGCTGGCGCCGGAGGCCTTGCCCGACGAACTCGAACGCGCCCGCACTGTCTGGCAGCGGAAGTTTTCCGCGGCGCCGGGCGACGCCCGCGACTGGGCGCGCCAGGCGCGTTTTCTGCAGGGCCGCGGATTTGCCAGCGACATCATCCGCCGTTTGCTCAAGCAGCCGGCGGGAGAATTCGCCGAATGAACACCGCCGTCGCCACGCTCTCGGCGCACAACCTGCGCAAGAAGTACAAGTCGCGGACGGTTGTCACCGATGTGTCCTTCGATGTCGCCGCCGGCGAAGTGGTGGGTTTGCTCGGTCCCAACGGCGCCGGCAAGACCACCTGCTTCTACATGATTGTCGGCCTGGTCGCCGCCGACGGAGGGGAAATCCGCATCGAACACGGCGGCGAGCACCAGCGCCTGACCCACATGCCGATTCACCAGCGCGCCAAACTCGGCCTGTCCTATCTGCCGCAGGAAAACTCGGTGTTCAGAAAACTCACGGTAGCCGAGAACGTGCGCGCCGTGCTGGAACTGCAGGACATGGACGAAGCCACGGTCGATGAGCGGGAAGAAACCCTGCTGGAGGAGCTGCACATCACCCACATTCGCAAGAATCTGGCGGCCTCGCTCTCCGGCGGCGAACGCCGCCGCGTCGAGATCGCCCGCGCACTGGCCACCAGCCCGCGCTTCATCCTGCTTGACGAGCCCTTTGCCGGGGTCGACCCGATCGCCGTCATCGACATCCAGAAGATCATCCGCTATCTCAAGGAAAGCGGCATCGGCGTCCTGATCACCGACCACAATGTCCGGGAAACCCTGGGTATTTGCGATCACGCCACGATAATCAACGCCGGCGAAGTTCTTGCTGCTGGACAGCCGGCCGAGATAGTCGATAATGAAAGTGTGCGCCGGGTTTATCTCGGCGAGCATTTCAGAATGTAATGACGCAATGAGGCAAGGACTCCAGCTCAGGCTTTCGCAGCATCTGGCACTGACACCTCAATTGCAGCAGTCGATCAGGTTGTTGCAGTTGTCGACGCTGGAGTTGAACGCCGAAATCGATCAGGCCCTGCAGGAAAATCCGCTGCTGGAAAGGGATGAACCCGGCGAGCCGGCCTTCAACCCTGCGACGGATGCCATGGCAACGCCGCAGACCATCACGCCGGCTGAAAGCGACGAGCGCCAGGAACCGCGCGGCGGCGATGATGAAGGCTGGGGCATGGACTTTTCCGGCAGCCACGGCCAGCGCGATCCCAATGATGACGATCTTGACAGCGGCGAGACGCAGGCCGCCTCGACATCGCTGCGCGAGCACCTCGGGGCGCAGGTGGCCATGACCCAGTTGCCCGATCGCGAACGGGCACTGGTGGGCTTTCTGATCGAGGCTCTGAACGACGACGGCTACCTGACGCAACCGCTGGACGAGCTGATCGATCTCTTGGTCAGCGAAGACGACGAGGTGCATGAGGCCCTGCTGGAAGAGCTCGGCATCGCCCTGCGCCACCTGCAGAATCTCGATCCGCCCGGCATCGGCGCGCGCAATGCAAAGGAATGCCTGTCGCTGCAACTGAAATGCCTGCCGGACTCGGCGGCAGGCAAGCTGGCGCTGGCCATTGTCAACGGCCACCTCGAGCATCTGGCGGCCCGCGACTTTGCCCGCATCCGGAAATCGCTGGGCTGCGACGACGACGAACTGCGCATCGCGCAAACCCTGATCCGTTCCTTGAATCCGCGTCCCGGTGCGCAATACGCGCCGATCGACACGCGCTATGTGGTGCCCGACGTCGCGGTCAAGAAGCTGCACGGCCAATGGCTCGTCAGCCTCAACCGGGACGCCATGCCGCGCCTGCGCATCAACCGCCTCTATGCCGACATCCTGCACCGCCATCGCGGCGGCAACGGCTCGTCGGCCGGGCTCGCCAGCCAGTTGCAGGAAGCCAAATGGCTGATCAAGAACGTGCAACAGCGCTTCGACACCATTCTGCGCGTCTCGCAGGCGATCGTTGACCGTCAGCGCGCCTTCTTCGACCACGGCGAGGTCGCCATGCGCCCGCTGACCCTGCGCGAGATCGCCGAGACGGTCAATCTCCACGAATCGACGATTTCACGCGTGACGACGCATAAATATCTGGCGAGTCCGCGCGGCATCTATGAACTCAAATACTTTTTTGGCAGCCACGTCGCCACCGATACCGGCGGCGCGGCTTCCTCAACCGCAATTCGGGCATTGATCAAGCAATTGGTCGGTGCCGAGAACGGCAAAAAGCCGCTCTCGGACGCCCGTCTTGCGGAAATCCTCGGCGAGCAGGGCATCGTAGTGGCACGTCGCACCGTAGCGAAGTACCGCGAACTGCTCGGCATCCCGCCGGTTAACCTCAGGAAAGTTCTCTGAGACAATCCTTCTGACAAGGAGACATCATGAATCTCAACATCACCGGACACCACATTGAAGTCACCCCGGCCATTCGTGAATACGTCACGGGCAAGCTCGATCGGGTGCTGCGGCACTTTGACCAGGTGACCAGTTCGCACGTCATCCTGTCGGTCGAAAAACTGCAACAGAAGGCGGAAGTCACGCTCCACGTCAAGGGCAAGGACATCTACGCCGATGCCACCGATACCGATCTCTATGCCGCCATCGACCTGGTGGCCGACAAGCTCGACCGCCAGGTGGTGAAACACAAGGAAAAGGTCTCCAACCACAACCACGACAAGCGCCCGGAAGTCGAATAGGTCGGCGCCGCGGGCTCCAGGCCGGAAGGCAACGGCGCTAGCTGACCGTCTCCGTGCGCTTGCGCCGGAGACGGCGGCCGCCGGATAGCGTTATACTGCGCGCCGCCGTTGCCGCCACTCCTCGTCGCCCGGGTCCCGCCCCATACTTGCTCCCGCCATGAATCAGATCGCCAGCCTGCTGCCAATCCATAACGTGGTGGCCAATCTCGACGCCAGCAGCAAGAAGCGCGTCTTCGAGCAGGCGGGCATTCTTTTCGAGAATCACCAGAGTGTCGGCCGCAGCGTGGTTTATGACGCTTTGTTCGCGCGCGAGAAACTGGGCTCCACCGGCCTCGGCCAGGGCATCGCGATTCCCCATGGACGCATCAAGGGGCTCAAGACTCCCGTCGGTGCGTTTGTCCGCCTTGAGTCGCCGGTGCAGTTCGACGCCCCCGATGGCAAGCCGGTCAGCCTGATTTTTGTGCTGTTGGTGCCGGAAGCGGCCAACGAGCATCATTTGCAGTTGCTTTCCGAACTGGCGCAAATGTTCTCCGACCGGGCCTTTCGCGATCAGCTCGCCACCGCGCCGGATGCCGCGGCACTGCATGGCCTCTTCGCCAATTGGCACGCCAACTAGTCGTTTCCCAGCTGTTTGAACGCAACCGGGAGCGACTCCAGCTCTCCTGGGTCAGCGGCAGCATGACGCGGACGCTCGGCACCACCGAGCACGTGGTGTCGCCTGCCGACCTGATCGGCCACCTCAACCTGATGCACCCGGAACGCCTGCAGGTCATCGGCATGCCGGAAGCGGCCTGGTCGGCGCGCCACGCACCGGAGAAGATGGCGCATCACATGGAAGAGATCTACGACGCCCATCCGCCCGCCATCATCATTGCCGACGGCTGCAAAATAACCGACGACGTCCGCCGCGGTTGTGAGGCCTCGGGCACACCCCTGCTGCAGACGCCGCTGTCCTCGGCGTTTGTCATCGATACGCTGCGCGCCTTTGTCTCGCGCCAGTTGGCGGAAACCGGCACCCTGCACGGCGTCTTCATGGACGTGCTGGGCATGGGCGTGCTGATTACCGGCGATTCCGGCGTCGGCAAGAGCGAACTCGGTCTTGAACTGATTTCGCGCGGGCACGGCCTGGTCGCCGACGACGTGGTCGAAGTATCGCGCATCGGCGCGGATACGCTGGAGGGGCGCTGCCCGGAACTGCTCAAGGACTTCCTCGAAGTGCGCGGTCTCGGGCTGCTCAACATCCGCACTGTCTTCGGCGAAACGGCCTGCCGGCGCAAGATGCGCCTCAAACTCATCGTGCATCTGCAAAAACCGACCCCGGGCGTGCCGGACGCCGCCCGCCTGCCGCTCGATGCGCAGAATGAGACCATTCTCGGCGTGCCGATCCGGCGCGTCACGATTCCGGTTGCCGCCGGCCGCAACCTCGCCGTGCTGCTGGAAGCCGCCGTGCGCGCCACCGTGCTGAAATTGCGCGGCATCGACAGCATGCAGGAATTCCTCGATCGCCAGGAAGCCGCCCTCAGGGCTGACCCCGGCGACGACCCGGTCAACTAGGCGGGTACGGCTGCGTTAAACAGGCACGGCCGAAGAATCCATTGCGACCGCCACTAAATCAAGGAGACCACCATGCACAAACTGATTGCTGTTGCCCTTTGCGCCCTGTTCGCGGCCGGCGTCGCCATTGCTGCGCCGGAAAAAGCCGCCGCTGCAACTCCCGCCGCCGCCCCGGCCAAGGACGCGAAAGCCGCTCCGGCCAAGGCGGCTGAACCGGCAAAAGCCGCTGAAGCGGCCAAACCCGCAGCCGCAGCAAGCGACTGCGAGGCCAAGGCAATAGACAAGAATGGCAAGCCATTGCACGGCGCGGCCAAGGCCGCCTCGGTCAAGAAGTGCGAGGGCGCCGGCAAGCCGGCAGAAGCTGCCAAACCCGCGGAAGCCGCCAAGCCGGGTTGCGCAGAGAAGGCCGTCAGCAAGGAAGGCAAGCCGCTCGCCGGTGCCGCCAAGGCCACCTTCATGAAGAAGTGCGAAGCCGACGCCAAGGCCGCCAAGTAAGTCGCTTTCCCCGCCATTAAACGCCGGCCCGCAACAAGGGCCGGCTTTTTTTGTCGGATAGAATTCAGGCGTCAATTACCGGACAAGCACACCATGAGCGACGCCTACCCGCACCTGCTGGCCCCGCTGGACCTGGGCTTCACCACGCTGAAAAACCGTGTCCTGATGGGCTCGATGCATACCGGCCTGGAAGACATCGGCAACAGCCACGACCGCCTCGCGGCCTTTTATGCCGCGCGCGCCAAAGGCGGCGTCGGCCTGATCGTCACCGGTGGCTTTGCGCCCAACAAGGACAGCGTCGTCATGCCGGGCGCCTCGATCCTGGACAACGAGATCGAGGCGGGAAAGCACCGCGTCATTACCGCTGCGGTGCACGCCCATGGCAGCAAGATCTGCGTGCAGATCCTGCATACCGGCCGCTACGCCTACAGCAAGCGCCCGGTGGCGCCCTCGGCGCTGAAGGCGCCGATCAATCCGGCCACGCCCCACGCGCTGAGCGAAGACGAAATCCTGCAGACCATCGACGACTACGCGCAGTGCGCGGCGATGTGCCGGTTCGCCGGCTATGACGGCGTCGAGATCATGGGCTCGGAAGGCTACCTGATCAACCAGTTCATCGCGCCGCAGACCAACCACCGCGACGATCGCTGGGGCGGCAGCCTGGAGAACCGCCTGCGCTTCGGCCTCGAAGTGATCCGCGCCGTGCGGGCGCGCGTCGGTGCCGACTTCATCATCATTTTCCGCCTGTCCATGCTCGACCTGGTCGAGGGCGGCAGCACCTGGGACGAGGTGGTGACGATGGCCAGGGAAGTCGAGAAGGCCGGCGCCACCCTCATCAACACCGGCGTCGGCTGGCACGAGGCGCGCATTCCGACCATCGCCACCATGGTGCCGCGCGCCGCCTATGCCTGGGTAACACGACGCATGCAGGGCCAGGTGAAGATTCCGCTGATCACCACCAACCGCATCAACGATCCGCAAGTGGCCGAGGACGTCCTCGCCCGCGGCGATGCCGACATGGTGTCGATGGCGCGACCCTTCCTCGCCGATGCCGAGTTCGTGAACAAGGCTGCCGCCGGCCGCGCCGATGCGATCAACACCTGCATCGCCTGCAACCAGGCCTGCCTAGACCATATCTTCTCGCACCAGTTGTGCTCCTGCCTGGTCAATCCCTTCGCCTGCCACGAACTCGACGTCACGGTGGAAGCGGCGACGGTGCCCAGGCGGGTTGCCGTCGTTGGCGCCGGTCCCGCCGGGCTGGCGGCGGCCACACAACTGGCCGAGCGCGGCCACCGCGTGACGCTGTTCGATTCCGCCGCCGAAATCGGCGGCCAGTTCAACCTGGCGCGGCGCATTCCGGGCAAGGAGGAATTCGGCGAAACCCTGCGCTATTTCCGCACCCGCCTGGCGGACCTCAAGGTCGAGGTGCAACTCAATCGCCGCGTCACCAGCGCCGACTTCCAGGGCTACGAACATGTCGTCGTCGCCACCGGCATCGTGCCGCGGACACCGGCCATTGCCGGCATCGACCATCCGAAAGTGACCAGTTACATCGACCTGATTGAAGGCCGCAAACAGGCCGGAAAGAAAGTCGCGGTCATCGGTGCCGGCGGCATCGGCTTCGATGTCGCGGAACTGCTGACGCATTCGCTCCCGCCGGGCGGCGCCATCGACGCCTACCGCAAGGAATGGGGCATCGATCCCGACTATCAGGACAGGCGCGGCGGTCTGGCAGCACCGCAGATGCCGGTCACGCCGCGCGAAGTCTGGCTGCTGCAAAGGAAGTCCAGCAAGGTCGGCGACGGCCTGGGCAAAACCACCGGCTGGGCGCGCCGTCTGCTGCTGCAGAAGCGCGGCGTGCAGATGCAGGGCGGCGTCGACTACCTGAAGATCGACGATGCCGGACTGCACATTGCGGTCGAGGGCAAACCGCGCCTGCTCGAGGTCGATACCGTGGTCATCTGCGCCGGCCAGGAACCGCGCCGCGAACTGGTAGCCGGACTCGAAGCCGCCGGCATCGAATACACGCTGATCGGCGGCGCCGATGTCGCTACGGAACTCGACGCCAAGCGGGCGATCTGGCAGGCGACCGAGTTCGCTGTCGAGTACTGAAAGAAGCGAAGGCTTTACCGCAGAGGCGCGGAGGCGCAGAGAAAAGCAAAAGTACGCATTGTTCTTGTCTTCCTCTGCGTTACCTCTGCGCCTCCGCGCCTCTGCGGTGGATTTTTCTCATCAGGCCAGAAACTCGTCCCATGCGCCGGGCGCGCGCGGCGGCAGCGGCTCATAGCCGGGCAAGGCGATCAGGCGCTGGCGGAAGGTGTTGCCGTGCAGTCGCGCCAGGAACTGCCGGCCTTCCAGGCTGGCCGCCGTGGCGGCGAGCATGGCAAAGCCGTAGCGCTCCCAGACCACCGGGACAAAGCCAAGGTCATAGCGCATCGCCGCCGCCTCTATGCCGAAGCCGACGTCGGCCTGCCCGGCGGCCACCGTGGCGGCGATGGCTTCGTGGGTGAATTCCTCGTGGGCGTAGCCGTCGATGCTTGCCGGCTGCAGGCCGTTGGCCGCCAGCAACTGGTCGATCAGGCTGCGCGTGCCCGAGCCGCGCTGACGGTTCACCATGCGCAGACCGCGGCGGGAAGCATCGGCCAGGGTTTGCAGGCGATGCGGATTGCCGCGCGCCACGATCAATCCCTGGCGACGGCGCATCAGCGGCATGCAGGCGTGCAGTTGCGGCTTCAGCCAGCGTCCGAGCCAGTTCGCCACCTGCCCCGCACTCCAGATTTCCGGCACATGAAAGCCGACGACATCACACTCGTCGCGCCCCAGACTCGACAGTGCTTCTTCGCTGCCACGCCAGAACAGATCGAAACTGATGCGGCGGCCATGTTCGATCCAGTCGGCCAACGCCAGATCGTGGCTCGCGGCCAGCCGCAGCCGTTCCGGAACGGCCCGCACCACGGGCGCCAGCAAGTCCTCCAGCCGGCGCTGCCATGGCGCGTGCACCGCGTCCAGTGCCAGATGGGCGGCGGCATCGAGTTGCACCAGCGAGGCGCCAAAGTCGGTCAGCCGCGTTCCCCGGCCGCGTTCCATGTTCACCAGCGCCGCCCCCATGGCCTGCTCGCAGTCGCGAAGCAAGCCCCAAGCCGAGCGGTAGGACATGCCGGCCTGCTTCGCCGCGTTGCCCAAAGCCCCCTCGGCCACAAGCGCAGTGAGCAAAGCGAGCAGGCGGCTGGTGTCGACATCCCCCAACAGAGGGCCGAAATCCCAGGCCCAGCGCAAACGGGGCAGCGAAACTTTCGATTTATGAATTCTTGTTGCAGCGGGCGACATATATGATCCTTTGTCTGCATAGCTTACGCTTGCCGGCCCATATGTAGAGCGCTGCATAGATAGCAAGTGCGGACATGCACGAGTTCAACCAACCCCTGATCACCGCCTGGCAGCTTGTCGCCGGAGCCGATGCCCGCCTCGCCGACATCGTCTTCCTCAGCCTGCGCGTGAGCCTGTCCGCCACACTGATTGCGTGTGTGGCAGGCATGCCGATGGGCGCACTGCTGGCGGTGGGTCGCTTTCCGGGGCGGCGCGTGCTGATCGTGCTGTTCAACGGCCTCATGGGTCTGCCGCCGGTGGTGGTCGGCCTGTTGGTGTATCTGCTGCTTTCCCGGGCCGGTCCGCTGGGTCGCTTCGGCCTGCTGTTCTCTCCCTCCGCCATGATCATCGCGCAGGCCATTCTGGTCACGCCGATTGTCGCGGCGCTGACCCGGCAGGTGATTGCCGATGCCTGGAGCGAGTACCGCGAGCAATTGCGCTCGCTGGGCGCCGGGCGCACCCGGGCCGCGGCGACACTGTTGTGGGACGGCTGCTTTTCGCTGACGACGGCGGCTCTCGCCGGGTTCGGGCGCGCCATCGCCGAAGTCGGCGCGGTGATGATCGTCGGTGGCAACATCGACGGCGTGACCCGCGTCATGACGACCACCATCGCCCTGGAAACCAGCAAGGGCGACCTGCCGCTGGCATTGGCGCTGGGCTTCATACTCATCGCCCTGGTGCTGGCGATCAATGCCCTGGCCTATGCGCTGCGCGGCTGGGCGCAGAGGAAGTGGGGCTGAGCATGGGCGCCTGGCTTGCAATCGATCATCTGGGCCTGACCGAGGGAGGTACGAACATCATCGACGACGTTTCGCTGACGCTCGCGGCGCAGCGTACCGTCATCCTCGGCCCCAACGGCGCCGGCAAAAGCACGCTGCTGCGCCTGATCCACGGCCTGCTCCATCCCGGCAGCGGCAGAATGCACTGGCCCGGGGTGCTGACCCAGGCCATGGTCTTCCAGCGGCCGGTGATGCTGCGCACCACGGCACTGGCCAACGTGATCTACGGCCTCAAGCTGAAGGGTCACACGGCCGCCGAAAGCGAGCAGCGCGCAAGGCAGGCGCTGGCGCGTGTCGGGCTGGAGCAGCTGGCACAGCGTCCGGCACGGCTGCTGTCGGGCGGCGAGCAACAACGCGTGGCGCTGGCCCGTGCCTGGGCGCTCGAACCGCAACTGCTGATCCTGGATGAGCCGACCGCCAGCCTCGATCCGGCGAGCAGTCGCGAAGTGGAACGCATCATCACCGACATCGCCGCCGGCGCCCGCATCCTGATGACCACCCACAACCTGGGCCAGGCGCGACGCCTCGCCGAGGAAATCGTTTTCATCGACCGCGGCCGGGTTGTCGAACAGACGCCGGTCGGGCAGTTTTTCTGTTTGCCGCAGACCGGAGCGGCGCAACGCTTTCTCAAGGAGGAAATCCCATGATCTCACGCCGCCTGTTCTGTTCCGCCCTCGCCGCCGCTAGCGTGCTTGCCGCCACGGCAAGCACGGCCGAGGAGCGCTACATCACCGTCTCATCAACCACCTCGACCGAGCAGTCGGGCCTTTTCGGCCACCTCTTGCCGGCCTTCGAAAAGACCAGTGGCATCAAGGTGCGCGTGGTCGCGCTGGGCACCGGCCAGGCGCTGGACATGGCGCGGCGCGGCGATGCCGACGTCGTATTCGTGCATGACAGGGCGGCCGAGGAAAAATTCGTCGCCGAGGGCTTCGGTCTCAAGCGCCAGGAAGTCATGTACAACGACTTCATCGTCGCCGGCCCCAAGGCCGACCCGGCCAAGGCCACGGGCAAGGACATTCTCGAAGGCCTGCGCCGCATCGAGGCGGCAAAGGCGCCCTTCGTCTCGCGCGGCGACAAGAGCGGCACGCACGCGGCGGAACTGCGCTACTGGAAGGCCGCCGGCGTCGATCTCGACGCAAAGAAAGGCGCCTGGTATCGCGATACCGGCTCCGGCATGGGACCGGCGCTCAACACCGCCGCCTCGATGAACGCCTACATCCTCGCCGACCGCGGCACCTGGCTGTCGTTCAAGAATCGCGGCGACCTCGGCATCATCGTCGAAGGTGATACGAAGCTGTTCAATCAGTACGGCGTCATCCTGGTCAACCCGGCCAAGCACCCCCACGTCAAGCAGGCCGACGGCCAGAAGTTCATCGACTGGGTGGTCTCCGACGCCGGCCAGAAGACCATCGCCGAGTACAAGATCGGCGGCGAACAGTTGTTCTTCCCCAATGCCCAGCGCTGACAGGGGAAGCCTCATGCGTCGCTCATTTCTGAAACTCGTCGTGCTCGCCGGCGCCGTTGCAACTGCGGGCCTGGTCCTCCCCGTGCTCGCCGCAGACGAAACCGGCGCCACCTACGGCGCCGGCAAGAACAGCTTTTCGCTCGCCACCGGCAGCCCCGGCGAACTGGGACTGCTCAGACTCCTGGCCGAGGAATTCGCCAGGCGCGCAGATGCCCGCATGGTATGGGTCAAGGCCGGCACCGGCACTTCGTTGAAGTTGCTGCAGGAGAAGAAGGTCGACATGGTGATGGTGCACGCACCGGCCCAGGTCGACAAGGCGATCAAGGACGGCTGGGCTGCCGGCAAGACCCTGATAGGCTCCAACGAGTTCTATATCGTCGGGCCGAAGTCCGACCCGGCCGGCATCGGTCAGGCCACCGGCGCCGCCGACGCCTACCAGCGCATCGCCAGGGCCGGCGCCCGCTTCGTTTCGCGCGGCGACAACTCAGGCACGCACCAGAAGGAAATGCAGGTCTGGCAGAAGGCGGGCATAGAACCAGCCGGTGCCTGGTACATCGTCACCAAAGACTTCATGACCGCCAGCCTAAAGCGGGCCAACGCCGAGGGCGCCTACTTCATGAGCGACTCCTCGACCTGGATCATGGAAAAGGGCGTGGCACCCGACCTGGTGATCCTCTTTCGCGGCGACAAGTTCCTGGTCAATACCTACCACGCCCTGACCGCGCCGCCTGGCGCCTCAGCGGAGCGGGACACTGCAGAGAAATTCGTCGCCTTCGTCGCCTCTCCCGATGGCCAGAAAATCATCGCCGCCTACGGCCGCGACCGCTTCGGCGAGGCTCTTTACAACGACGAGGCCTACGCCCGGCAGTTTGACCATTGAGCGGATGGCGGCCGCGTCCCGGTGCCGCGCGGGACGCGGCGGCTTTGCTAGAAAGCCAGGCTGGCCGAGACACCGGTGAGCCAATTGCGTCCCGGCATGGGTTCGAAGTAACGCTTGTTGCCTTCGTTGACGATCACCGACCCGGAAGCCCGGCGGTCACCCATGTTATCGACTCGCAGGAATTCCTTGAACTGCCAGCCGCCGGATTTTTGTTCAAAGCCAAAACGCAGGTTGGCGGTGTTATTGGCTTCTGCGGCATCGCTGTTGGCATCATCCACCCATATCTTGCTTACGCCGCGCAACTCGAGTGCCACGTTGAAGCCGCTCGGGCGATGCTTCCAGGACACCTCGGCGCTCACCGTCGACCGCGGGATGCCGGGAATGAACTTGCCGGCGAGAATGGTCGAGCCCGCCACGGTGTCGCTGTAACGCGCGGTCAAGTTGGTGTAGGCGAGCGCCAGGCCGAGACCGTTGCTCCAGCCGGCCGACAGCCCGGCCTCAAGGCCCGAGCGCCGGGTGCGGCCGCCATTGCGGTAAGTGGTGCGGCCGTTGAGGCTGGTGTCGACGACGATCTCGTTTTCGGTATGCACTTCGAATAATGCCAGGTTCAAGCTTGCATTCTTTCCCAGCATGGCCTTGATGCCGCATTCAAGATTCTCGCTGGTCGCTGCCTGCACCGCCAGATTCATTCCCGAACCGCTTGTCCGGTAGGCCAGTTCTGTCATGCTGGGCGTCTCGAAGCCCTTGCCATAGGTCGCATAGACGTTCATTGATTCGTTGGCGTGCCAGGTCGCGCCCATCACCGGTGTGACATCCGAGAACTTGACCGCGCCGCTGTCATCAAGATTGGCGCCGACAATATACTTGTCCTTTGACGCCAGACTCACCGTATTGCGACGCAGGCCAGCCATCAGCATCCATTCAGTTCCCGGCTCCCATTGCGCCTGCAGATACTGATCGAAGTTATAAAGAGTATTGTCCTCGTCACGACGAAGGGCGCCTTGCACCCCCAGCTGCGTTCCGATGAAGTTCTGGTAGCCTGTGCGCGCCTCGTCGAGGTTGTCGTAGTTGAGGCCGGCGGTAATGGTGAGCGGACCGCCGGCGACCTTTGCCGTGTGCGTCCAGTGCAGGTCGATACCCCAGTATTCACGCGCCAGCGCCGCGACGCCGCCGGGATGAGTAGCGGCTGCCTGCGTCGCCGCAGGAATCGACTGAAACGTTATGTTCTTGCGGTGGCCCAGATAAACCGCCGAATTCAAGGTATCGGAACCGCCGAAGCGCTTCTCGAAGGCGAGTCCGAGTTGCTGCTGGTCGGAACTCTTGCGCGTGTTGTAAGTGTAGGCGCTGGCCAAGGCCTGCTTCGGATTCGTCTCATAGCTGAGACGATCGAGCCCCATCGGATCCTGCAGATCGGGCATATCCACGGCATTGAACACCAGGGTCAAAGTCGAGTCTGTATCCGGACGCCAGCGCAGCTTGCTGTTCACCAGATTGCGCTCACCGGCACTATGGTCGCGATAACCGTGCGTGCGGTAGGAGGTTGCGTCGGCGACGTAGTTGAGGGTGCCATTGTCGCCGCTGACTTTTGTACCGATTCGCTGGCTGTCAAAGCTGCCGGCCGCAATGGATGGCGTGATCTGCACGCCGGGTGAGCCATCCTCCGTGAACACGGAAATCACGCCGCCGGACGAACTGCCGTAGAGCACCGAGAACGGTCCGCGCAGAACTTCCACGCGGGCCGCCGAGCCGAGATCGAAGTGCGAAACCTGACCCTGCCCGTCCGGCATCGTCGCCGGAATGCCATCGGAGTACAGCCGCAGGCCGCGCACGCCAAAGCCGGCGCGTGCGCCAAAGCCGCGTGATGAAATCTGCGTATCTCCGGCGAGGTAGTTGCGGTTATTGACCACGATGCCGGGAATGCGGGCCATCGACTCGGACAGGTTCATCTGCAGGCGTCCATCCTGAATTTGATCCTGGTTCAGGCTGTCGATGGAGACCGGCAGATCGAAGCTCGATCGCTCGCCGCGTGTGGCGGTGACCACCACCGGTGCCATCTGGAACACGGTATCGGCGGCAAGCGCCGCAGGTACGATTGCATTGGCAGCAAGGGCAACGAGCAAGGCATGGTTGCGACGGCGAAAAAACGGAAAGGCATCATGCATGGAAGGTTCCCCGATGGCGATTGGCAGTGAGGCCCGATTGTCGCCGCCACACGGCGGCGGCGTAAGAGCAAAATCGCGCGGTCTCATCTAATGATTATCATGATTAGAATCCGCGATCGACATGGCTGAAGTACTATTCCCGCAGCGGACAACTGCAGGACATTTTTCAATGCCATCGATGGCCTTCAATTGTATTTGTGCCTGAGACATGCGGCGTTGCGGAAATGACGGGGGCGGATCGCCCTTGCGGAGGATGGCGAGGGGCTCACGCTCTGACCGGCCCTGCCGTCTGCATCGCCCCGTGACGCGGATGCAGCGCCTCATGCGCTTCGGGTTCTGGCTGACGGGTTAAAAATCCATCGGGAACCTTCGGACCGACATACATGGAGAAAGAATGAGTATCTGTTGGAGACGCACCCTATCTATCCTTCCAGTGCTCTGGCTTGTCCTGCTGCCCGCTGCTTCAGCGGCCGCCGAAGCGGTGACGATCCGCGTCGGCATACTCCAGTACGGCACCGCCAACTGGGAACTGGACGTCATGGAGCGCAAGGGCTTCGCCGCTGCCGAAGGCGTGCGGCTGAAACTCGTACCCCTGGCACTGAAGGACGCGGCCAATATCGCCATCCAGGGCGGCGCCGTGGATGTCATCGTTACCGACTGGATCTGGGTCGCCCGTCAGCGTGCCGAAGGGCGCGACTATACCTTCGCCGCCTATTCACGTGCCGTAGGCGGCGTGATGGTGCGACCGGATGCGGGAGCACGGTCGATCGCGGACTTGCGCGGCAAACGACTCGGTGTCGGCGGCGGCCCGCTGGACAAGAGCTGGCTGCTGTTGCGCGCCTATGCGCGCAAGACCCAGGGCGAAGACGCCGCCACCTTGTTCAAGCCCGATTTTGCCGCGCCGCCCTTGCTCAATGCGCTGATGCTCAAAGGCGAGATTCCCGCCGCGCTCACCGCCTGGAATTTTGCCGCGCGCCTGCGGGCGGCCGGCATGAAGGAAATCCTGAACCTGGATGAAATGCTCAAGGGGCTTGGCGTCGAGGGCGAACTTCCCATGCTGGGCTGGGTATTCAGCGAAGCCTGGGCAGAGCGCAATCGCCCCGCCGTCGAAGGATTCCTGCGCGCTTCGGACAAGGCCAAGAAACTCATGCGCGAATCCGATGCCGTCTGGGATGAATTGCAGCCGTTGACGAAGGCCGAGGATGCCGCGACGCGCGCAGCGCTGCGCGACGGGTTTCGTGCGGGCATTCCCGACGCGGACAGCAGGAACAACGAGGCCGTCGCCCGCAAGGTGCTGAAAATCCTGTCGGAAGAAGGCGGTACGGCGCTGGTCGGCACCGCGTCATCCCTGCCCGCCGGCACTTTCTGGCGCGCCGGCACAAACCGTTGAACGATGGCCGCGACTACGCCGGCAATTCCGCCGTATCCGGCAGCCCGCCGCCGCTTCGCCGATCAACAATGAATTTCGTCCTGCCGCGCGAAGAAGCCACGCTGCGCGTGATTTCACTGCTGGCGTTTGTGGCGCTCTGGCAATTCGCCGCGTGGTCCATGCAGAGCCAGACGCTGCCGACGCCGGCGGTAATTTGCACGCGGGTTTACGAGGAACTGCTGTCATGGGTGCTGCCGCGCCACCTCGGCATCACGCTGGGCCGGGTGGTGATCAGCTTCCTGCTGGCAATGCTCATCGGCACAATCATCGGCGTCGCCATGGGCCGTTCGCGGAAACTGGATCTGCTGCTCGACGGCTGGCTGATTCTGGGACTCAACATCCCGGCACTGGTCACCATCATCCTCTGCTACGTCTGGTTCGGCCTCAACGACGCCACCGCCATCCTGGCGGTGGCGATCAACAAGATTCCGACCGTGGTGGTCACCGTCAGGGAGGGCGCACGGGCGGTGGACCGCGATCTGCTTCAGGTGGCCAAAGCCTACCGGCTGTCGTTCTGGACCACGCTGTCGCGCGTTTTCCTGCCACAGCTCTACCCCTACTTCATGGTCGGCGCGCGCTCAGGCCTGTCACTCATCTGGAAAATCGTCCTGGTGGTTGAACTGCTCGGCCGCAGCGACGGCATCGGCTTTCAGCTCAACATGTTTTTCCAGATGTTCGACATCGCCGGGATACTGGCGTACACGCTGGTTTTTGCGGCCATCGTGATGCTGGTCGAAGTCGCCGCGCTGCGACCGCTGGAGCGCCGGCTTACCCGCTGGCGGAACTGACATGCTCGAAGTCGAGATCAACCGCAAGAGCTACCCGGACCGCGGCGGACAGGTCCACATTGCGCTGTCCGGTTTGAGTTTCCGGGCAAGGCGGGGCGAACTTGTTTGCATCGTCGGTCCGTCCGGCTGCGGCAAGAGCACCTTGCTGAACGTCGTCGGCGGACTGGACCACGACGTCGACGGCGGCGTCACCATGGGCGGCGTGGTGCCGGAGCACAGCATCGGCTTCATGTTTCAGGAGCCGCGCCTGATGCCATGGCTGACAGTGCTGGACAACGTAATGCTGGTCGCCGGGCACACGGCCGACGACCGGCGGCGCGCCCGGGAACTGCTCACGGCGATGGAACTGGGTGACGTGCTGCACGCCTATCCCGGCAGTCTTTCCGGCGGAATGCAGCGCCGGGTTGCCCTCGCCCGCGCCTTCGTCATTGATCCGGTTCTGCTGCTCATGGACGAGCCTTTCGTCTCGCTCGATGCGCCGACCGCCAATCGCCTGCGGAACATGCTGATCACACTCTGGCAGCGCTGCAACACGACGGTACTGTTCGTCACCCACGACCTGCGCGAAGCGCTTAGCTTGGGCGACAGAGTCTGCTTTCTATCCGGCGCGCCCGGCCAACTGGTGCTCGATCTTCCGGTCAAACTGCCGCGTCCGCGTTCGGCCGATGACCCGGCCGTTCTCGCGCTGCAGAGCGAACTGCTGCAAGAGCATCCCGAACTGCTGGCCGGCCTGGCGTCGGGCAAAGACACCGGGGAGAACGACAATGCCTGACAACAGAGTCAATCCCGGCCCCCTGCTTGACCTTCGCGATGTGCGCAAGTCGTATGGCACCCGCGTCGCCCTCGACGGCATCAACCTGAGTGTCGCAGCGGGCGAGTTCGTCGCCCTGCTGGGCCCGAATGGCGCCGGCAAAACCACCCTGTTTCAACTCCTCACCGGCCTGTTCAATGCCGATGCGGGAAACCTGCAGGTTTGCGGTCATGACATCGGCCGCAATCCGGTGGCCGCACTGGCGCAGATCGGCGTCGTCTTCCAGCAGATGACGCTGGACATGGATCTGACGGTCGAGGCCAACCTGCGCTTTCATGCCCGCCTCCACGGCCTCGGCGGACAACACGCGCGCATGCGCATCGAGGACGCATTGCAGCGCCTCGGTCTGAGCCCCCGCGCCGGTGATCCGGTGCGCGAACTCAGCGGCGGCAACCGGCGCAAGGTCGAACTGGCGCGTGCCCTGGTGCATGAACCCGCCCTGTTCCTGATGGACGAGGCCACCGTCGGCCTCGATCCGGCGGCGCGGCGACAACTGCTGGATGAAGTTCTCGGCTTGCGCTCGCGCGGCGCAGGCGTGCTCTGGGCGACGCATCTGATCGAGGAGGCGGAAAGCGCCGACCGCGTCGTCATCCTGCATCTCGGGAAAGTCCTTGCCCAGGGATCGCCGCAGGAATTGACCCGGCAACTCGGCAGCGCAAGCCTGGCCGATGCCTTCCTTCGCATGACCCGTGCCAATTCCGGTGGCTGACTTTAATGACCCGCTCCCCCTTTTCAAAGGAAATGCCATGACCCGTTCCTGTCTTGCGGCCCCCTTGCTGGCGGCCTCGATTTGTTGCGCTGTTTGCGCCGGCGGTGCGCTGGCCAAAGATACCGGTTACGTCTTCGTCAGCAGCGAAAACGACAATGCCGTAACCGTCCTCGACGGCAAGAAGTTCAGTGTCGTGAAGGTTATTTCCACCGGCAAGCGGCCGCGCGACATGCGTCTGAGTCCGGACGGAAAGTCCTTGTATGTCATGACCAGCGACAAGAACCAGGCCGATGTGATCGATATTGCCCAATTGAAAGTCACGCACAGCATTCTGGCCGGGAAGGACCCCGAGAGGTTCGTCTTCAGCGCCGACGGCAAACGCATGTATGCGACCAACGAGGATGATGCGCACGTCTCGGTGGTTGATCTGGCCAGCCGCAAGATCGTCGCCAACATCCCGGTCGGCGAGGAGCCGGAGGGCATCCGGCTGAGCCCGGACGGGAAGCGCCTGTATGTTGCGTCCGAAGTGGCCAACATGACGCACGTCATCGACACCCAGACCAACAAGGTCATTGCCAATGTCATGGTCGGCAACCGCCCGCGGCGTCTGGCGCTGAATCCCGACGGCAGTGAGATCTGGGTTACGAATGAACTGGGCGGCTCGGTCAGCATCATTGACGGCACCAAAAACACCGTCAAGGCGACGGTCGAATTTCAGCCCAAGGGTTTCCGCAAGGAGGAAGTCACGCCGGTCGGCATCATCATGACGCGCGACGGCAAGACCGCCTATGTGACATTGGGGCACGCCAACCACGTCGCGGTAGTCGATGTCGCCGGGCGCAAGGTGCTGGACTATATTCTGGTCGGACAGCGGCCCTGGGGCATAACGCTCAACCGCGCCGAGAACCGGCTGTTCGTGGTCAATGGCCGCTCCGACGATATGTCGATCATTGACACGGCGACGCGCAAGGTGCTGCAGTCGGTGCCGGTGGGTCGGGTTCCCTACGGCGCGGTGATCGATGACTGATGAGTGCCCGCCAATGACCCGGCACAAGATCATTCGCCACCTGCTCGCCCTGATCGTGTTGGCGTTGGCGGCGCCATCGGGATGGGCGGCAACGCTCAAGATTGCCTATCTGGAAATCGAAAACGATGCCCGTTACGACGAGGCACGCATGTATTTCCGCAACCTGATGCAACCGCTCGGGCAGCCGTTTTCGGGTGCCGAGGTTGCCGTGCGCGAAAGCGCTTTTGCAGGGAAGACCGTAGGCATCGATTTCGCGCTGCAGCGCGTGAAGCGCGCCGACAGCAAAGGCCTGCTCGAATCAGTCATGAAGCTGCACAAGGAGGGCGTGCGCTTTTTCCTGATCGACGCCACCGCGCCGGTCGTTGCCGAAGTCGCCAAAGCCACCCGCGGCAAGGACCTGCTGCTGTTCAATGTTTCGGCGCCCGACGATGAATTGCGCCAGGAGCAATGCCAGGCGCATTTGCTGCACACACTGCCGAACTATGCCATGACAGGCGATGCAATCGCCCAGTTTCTGGTTTCCAAAAAATGGCAGTCGATCCTGCTGCTTGAAGGCCCGCTCGGCGAAGACAAGCTGCTGTCCGGTGCCTTCGTCCGTTCGGCGAAGCGCTTCGGGCTGAAGATCGCCGACAAGCGCCCGTTCGTTCTCAGCAACGACCCGCGCCAGCGCGATCAGGGCAACGTCGCCTTGCTCAGCACGGGAGCGGAATACGATGCGGTGTTCGTCGCCGACAGCGAGGGCGAGTTCGCCCGCAGCCTTCCCTACCGGACCGTGCGCGCCCGCCCGGTGCTGGGCAGCGAAGGACTGGTGGCGACGGCGTGGCATTGGTCATGGGATCGCTATGGCGCATCGCAACTTAACGGCCGGCTGGAAAAACTGGCGGCAAGGCGCATGGCCGGGCCGGACTGGGCGGCATGGATGGCGGTCAAAGCGATCGTGGAAGCCGTCGTCCGCACCAACAACGCAGGCTTTCCAAAATTGGCCAGTTACCTGAAGAGCGAGGAGATCACCTTGGATGGCTTCAAGGGCAACCGGCTCGGCTTCCGCTCCTGGGACAACCAGTTGAGGCAGCCCATTTTGCTGGCGACCCACAACGCCGTGATCGAACAAGCGCCTATTGCCGGCTTCCTGCACCAGGCCAACAACATGGACACGCTGGGATTCGACAAGCGTGACAGTCGTTGTGCCTTTTGAACATCCTCCTGGTGCAATAAACCCATGAAACTGCAACACGCCATGCTGGCCCTGCAAGCCGTCACCAGCAGGGAAATCTCCAAATTTCTGCGCCAGGGCGGGCGGCTGGCATCCGCTCTGGTGCGTCCGCTGCTCTGGCTGGTGGTTTTCGCCGCCGGCTTCCGCAACGTTTTCGGCGTGTCGATCATCCCCCCCTACGAGACCTACATTCCCTATCAGGTGTATATCGTGCCCGGCCTGCTCGGCATGGTGTTGCTGTTCAACGGCATGCAGTCATCGCTGGCCATGGTCTATGACCGCGAGATGGGCATGATGCGGCTGCTGCTTACCGCGCCGCTGCCGCGGTCCTTTCTGCTGTTTGCCAAACTGCTGGCCGGCACCCTGCTGTCTGTCCTCCAGGCCTACGCCTTCCTCGCCGTTGCCGTGCTGTTCGACGTCGATCTGCCCTGGAGCGGCTGGATCTATGCGTTTCCGGCCATCGTTCTCGCCGGCTTGATGCTGGGTGCGCTGGGCCTGCTGCTGTCGGTCCATGTCCGCCAACTGGAGAACTTCGCCGGAACAATGAACTTCGTCATCTTCCCGATGTTCTTCCTCTCGCCCGCGCTGTATCCGCTCTGGAAGCTTGAGGAGTCCGGCGCGACCGTCATACACCTGATCGCCCGCTGGAATCCCTTCACCCATGCGATTGAGACGATCCGCTTCGCGCTGTATGGACAGTTGGCCATGAGTTCGGCAGGCATCGTGCTGGCCTGCCTGGCGCTGTTCTTTTTCCTGGCGATCCGCGGCTACGACCCGCAACGGGGTCTTTTGCAGCGCGGCGGAAAACCGGACTAGCGCAATAAAGCCGGCGCCGGGGCGCCGGCGGTCTGGCCGGCTGTCAGCCGGGTTACCCGGCGACGACCGGTTGAAACATCACCGTAAGCAGCAGCAGCAGAGCGTAGAAGCCGATCTCGGCTGTCTCGGTTGCCGGCTGGATCCGGCGCCACGCGCCATAGGCATGTACCGCAATCATGCTGACGGAAACGAAATACAGCACTTCGAAGATCACCTGCTGCCTTGCCGGGTAGAAGGCGCCGAGAAATCCCATTGCGTCGATGCCGAGTACCAGCGCGCCCAGGCAGCGGCCGAAATAGACCGTGAGATCGGTCTCGCGCGGTATCCGCCACCGCATCAGGCGCGCCCAGGCAAGCGGCACCAGGAGAAGCGGCAGGGCAAAAAACAGCGTTGTTATGCTGGCCAGAACCAGCAAGTAGGTTTGGCTGTGCGCCGAATACACTCCAAGCATTCTGCATCCTTTCCGGGTCGATGATGTACCAGTCTCGGCGGCAGCAACGCTCAAATAACAGGGCCCCGCGATCGCTTGACGGCCGCGCCAGGACAGAAGAAAACAGCTACTGCTCGCCTAGGCTGGATTTTGCCCGAAGTGCTATTGCGAAAGGATCCACTGCACAAGATTCTTGATCTGCTCCATGTCCTTGGGCGGCGAGGTCTTGATGATCTTGTGCTCCTCCTCGTGACCATCGGCGAACTTGGTCGTCTCGCCGGTGGTGATGTGCTCGATGATGCGCTTTTCGGCTTCGGGCTTGTCCTTGTATTTCTCGGCAACCTTTTTGTAGGCCGGGCCATCCTTCTCCTTGCCATCCTCGATGGTGTGGCATTTGAAGCAACTGTTCTTTTTCGCCAGCGCCAGGGCGGCTTCGCCGTCTATGGCGTAAGCCGCTGGGGCAAGCAACAGGATGGCGACGCTGGCTGCGGCAGCAGCCAGGGCGGAGCGGGCAACATTACTCATGTCTTCACCTCAATGGTTTATCGGATCGTGTATCAGCCGGTGGCGGGGGCCGCCCCAAACTGATTCGGATTTTTTGAAGCAAGAAATCAGCCAAACAATTGGCGCTTGCGGGTACCGCGATTCATGGAAACAAACCGGGTTGCAGCTAATCCCATTGATACCTGAGGCCCACCCACGCCCCGCGCGGAACTCCGGGACCGCGGAATTGCTCGTTGACCGGGCTGGCAGCAGCGAAAGTCCGGCCGGGGCCGGCGAAGAAATTCGCGCCGACGAGGCCGAAGTTCGCGTAGCGCCTGTCGAACAGGTTCGCCACCCGGGCGAACAGATCCAGGCCTTTGGCAAGCGCGTACCGGCCATCCAGATTCACTACCGCATAGCCCGGTATGCGGCCATTCACATCCTGGTTGTTCTCGTCGCCCCGGGCGAAGACGCTGCTGCTGTAGAGGATGTTGGTACCGAGCGAAGCCTGATCGCCGAAATCGTATTGGAGTCGCAGCTTCAGGCTGTGCTGCGGAACGCCGGTGAGCCGGCTGCCGGGTTGCACCTGAATGGCGCCATTGCCATCCGCCGTCGAATTGCCGGGTGAGTTGAGTTCGAATGGCGACTCGAAGGTGGCCTTCACGTAGCTGTAGCGGACGGATGCGGCGAACCCATTCCGCTTCGCGTTGATGCCCAGTTCCAGCCCCTGGCGGAGGGTCTTGCCGACATTCTGGAAGTATCCGGCGTTCGTCACGGCGCCGCCGGAACTGACGAACTGAATGTCGTCGGTCAGTTCCGTCCGGTAGATCGCTGCGCTCCAATGGCTATCCTTGGAAAGCTTGCCCCGAAGACCTGCCTCCAGCGTCCGCGACACAACCATCTTGAGGGGCGGGTCGGCCAGAAAGTTGTTGGGCAGTTTGCACGGCGCCGCCGGGTCGGCACAGGCGAGCTCGATCGGTGTCGGCGCCCGCATGCCCTCGTTGTAGGCGGCATAGGCAGTGAGGTGCGTGCCGGGCGTGAAATTTATCCCGGCTGCAGTATTGAAGCGGGAGAAGGTGTGCTCGCCGTTCAATTCCGGTGTAGAGCCGGTGAGATCTTCGATCTTCACCCTTGCCCGGTTATAGCGGCCGGATGCGGTGAGCGCCCACTCCTTGTTCAGGTTGAGCGTATCGGTGAAGAACACGCCGTAGTAGCGGTTGCTTGTCCCGGCGTCGGTATCCACTTCGAAAGCCGACGTGCCGACGGTTCCCCTCTGCGCCGTGAAGGCAGCCTGCTGCGAGTCCTGGCTGAACCGCGCCTTGCCCAGGTCGGCGCTGGCGCCGAAAGTGAAGCGGTTCTCGCGCTGGGCTATTTGGCCCAACACGGTCAACTGCAACCCAAGGCCATAGCTGTCCTGGTCGATCGTCGAGCGGTCGTTGGTGGCCTGCACCGGGTCGAGGACCGGATCAAAATTGCCATTGACGTTGCTGCTGAAGTTGTCGTTGCGGTACTTGCGGTAATAAAGATTGCCGCCGAGGAGGACGGCATCGGTGAGGAAGCGGCTTCCCTTGGCGGTGAGAAGCGTCAGCTTGTTGTTGTTCTTGTCCGGGAATGTATAGGGCTGACGAATGTTGTCGAGGAAGGACACGGGCAGGGTTTGAGTGCCCTGCAGGGTGTTGTCGACCAGGGTCAGGCTGAGGTCGAAATCGGTCTTCTCGTCCTGCCAGCCCACCTTGCCGAAGAACTGCCTGACCGTGCTCGGATTGTGTTCGGCCCAACCGTGATCGCTGACATGGTTGCCGGTAAAGAAATAGTCCAGACTGTCCTTCTTGCCGCCGAACTCGAACTCGACGCCCTTGCGGCCGAATGATCCAGCGTACGTTTCGATTGCACCGCCGGGATAGTCGCTGCCGCTCTTGGTGTAGAGCGCAAGCGCACCGCCGAGCGTATTCAAACCGAAAGCCGGGTTGGATCCCGGGATGAGCTGGATGCTGGAAATGGCCGATTGCGGAATCAGGTCCCAATTCACCACGTCGCCGAAGGGTTCGTTGATGCGCACGCCATCCTGAAACACTGAAATCCCCTGGGGCGTGCCCAGCACCGGAGAGGCAGAAAAGCCCCGGTAATTCACATCCGACTGGAACGGGTTGCCCTGTGCCGAGTTGATCGTGACGCCGGTAGGATTCTGTTCCAGATAATCGCCGACATTTGTCTGGCGCTGCTGGCCGAGTTCCCTGCTGGTGAATATCTGGACGTTGGCGGGAACGTCGCGTAACGGCGTTCCCAGTCCCGGAAGAGGCGACGTGCCGATAATTTCTACTGTCGGGGTTTCCAGGATTTCAGCGGGATTGGCGGCCCTGGCGGGTTGCAGCAGCAGACCGGCAATCGCTATCCCCACGGCCATGGGCAGTGCGCCATGGCGGGCGGCGGCAGGCCGCGTCAATCTGTCCTTTGGTGCATTGACCGCGCCCCGCTGCGGCGCCGAACTTGTCCCGTAAAAACTGCGCTTCTCCCTCATTGCTGCCTTCTCCTGTATGCCATCTCCGCATTATGGGCACGGCAGGCAAGCAAGGCGCCAGCGGCAGAAACAAATCATGGAAATCATTACCCGGGGGCGGGCGCACTCACTTCAATGCGTCATCTTGCTCGGGCGAATCGTGATTGTCTTGCCCTTGCTGGCGAGCACGAGTTTCGGCACGCAGCGCGCCGCGTCGTGGTAAATGCCGACGCAGTCGAGGCACTGAAAACATTCGTCGTAGTCGATTGCGCCGCCGGGTTCGATTGCATCGTAAAGGCAAACGGCGCGACAGCGTTGGCATGGCTGACCGCAGGCTTCGATGCGCGGCAGCCAGTTCCAGCGCCGCAATTTTCCGCCGATCATCAGCGCCGCGCCCAGCGGGCAGAGAAAGCGGCAGAAAAACTTGTACACGAATGCGCCGGCCAGCAGCAGGCCGGTCGCCCATAGCAGGAACGGCAGTTCACGCTGAAAGCCGACCGTGATGGCAGTCTTGAAAGGTTCGATTTCCACCATCTTGACGGCGGCATCGGGTGCCATCGCGGCGGTGACCGCGAGCACGGCGAGGATCGCATGGCGACCGTAGGCGAGCCGTCCGGAGAGGCGCGACGGAAGTCGCAACCGAGGCAAGCGGATGGCACGGGCCAGCAGTCCGACGAACTCCTGCAAGGCGCCGAAGGGACACAACCAGCCGCAAAAAGTGGCGCGACCCCAGATCAACAGGGTAATCAGGGTAAATGCGATCAGCAGCAGGGACACCGGGTCATAAAGAAAGCTCTTCAGTCCCGCGCCGGACGCCAGTGACTTGATTGCACCGGTGATCTGTACGATTGAAAGCTGTCCCTGGGCGTACCAGCCGACGAATATCAGGGTGAAGCCGAGAAAGGCCATGCGAAACAGAAAAAGCGCGCGCGGATTTGCCGAGATTGCCCGCGGCCACAACAATACCCCGGTCAGTAACAGCAAGGCGGCGCCGATGATGACGAGTTCGGTCAGCCGCCCCTGCCAGGCCTGCAACCATTCGGGTAAGGGCTTCGGCGGGTAGTCGAAGAGTTCGGGCGGCGGGACGTAGCGCAAATCAAGCTGCTTTTGCGTCACGACGGGAAACATCTCGCCGCGGGCGCGGTTGATTGAAATCCGGAAGTTCATCGCTTGCCCCGGATCGATCCCTGCCAGCGGCGGCACGGCGAGAATCATGGCGGCATTCAGATCGGGGAATGCCGGTACTCGCGCATAGTCGCGGTTGGTGTCACGCAGTTGAACCGGCAGTTCTCCCTGCACCAGTTCAAGTCGCGGCGGCGAACTGCCCGGCACAAACGACTCGTCGACCAAGGGATAGCGGCCGCGCGTCGCGACCCAGAAAGCGGGACGGTCATCCTGCAGGTGCGACTGCAGGCTCGCCCAGGCTTCATCGCCGAGGAGGTTGCGGCCGATGTTAGGCGCGTTGAGGTAAGCGACCAATATTTCGGCGAAGAGCTCTTTGGGCTTTTGCAGGGCCTCCGCGTCGCTACCGGCGCCGTCCGTTCCGGCGAACAACTTTTCGACGTCGGCATTGCTCAGCGCCAGACGCTGCACGTAGCCGCGCCGCACCAGCGTGTCCAAGTCGAGTCGCTCGAAGGGCAGCTTCTTTGCCGAAGCCGGCGGCCCGCCCTCACCCTGACTGGCAAACCCGAGCCGGGCGCGGGCGACCACCAGCGCGGCACCCAGCACCGACTGGTTGGCGATCCGTATCGAAGCCGTGGCCTTTGTGACGCCGTCGAAGACGACGGTATTGGCTCCGCCGGCGCCGCGCTGAACACTTTGGCCGGTCGAAATCCTTATTTCCTGCCGGATGTTCTTGCCCTGGTATTGCTTGACGAACTCGGCAAAGGGCACGGGGCCAAGACCGCCGACGAACACCGGTTCGTGCTGGCGCAGCACTTCGACATCCATGAACTTGCCGCTGGAATCGATTGCCACCAGCAGATTCATCGGCGTTCCCTCGAAACCCGGAATCGGTGCCAGGTCGATCGATTCGAAGACGTAGCCGACCGGCCCGGCATCCGGCGTGAGTTCGCTGATGAGGGGCCATGCCGGAATGTCGCGCAGCTTTTCGCCGACCCGCAGGGCGCTGCCGCTGGCGCGCGCCGCGCCGACGCGCACGGCACGATCCTGGAAACGTTGTTCGATGTCGGCCTTGCTCAGTTCTCCTGCCGAAGCGCAAAAGCAGGCCAGCAATCCGAGCAGTGCCGCAAACAGTTTGCTTGTGTAACTCATCGCCCGACTTGCCGCCATGGCCTGCATTTGCGCCCGGCGACCGATGCCCGTTCCGGCGCCGGTTTGGTTCTTTGAATCGAGATCGACTGACATCCCTGCGGGTCCCTTCTCGCGACAGAAACTGGCCTCCTGTTCGCATCGCAAGTGAATTCGGGCTCAGCTTTCGCTTCGCTGTTCGAATGTTTTCGACTACCACCTGCATCTGCAAACGCCAACCGCCCCATTATGCAAGATTCAGGCCGATACGGCCTTGCTCTGGGCTGACAGAGCAGCGTATTGCTGCAACTGGAATTCGGGGGCGATGGCAGACTGCTGACGGTCCGCGTGTTAAGCTGAAGCGACCATGAGGTTCTTGACCGGCAGGCGCTGTAGATGGTGCGCGAGGCAGTCCCTCTGCCGCAACTTCCGGCCGCCTTGAGCGGAAAGATTCTCAGCGTCGATGTACCTGTCGTTTTCCGGATTACTCCGTAGAATTTGATGCGGCTGACGGTCGCTCCGCGCGGCAGACGCGTTGAGGCAGTTGATACCAGCAGGCGGTTCGCTGGAATGGGATGATAGTGATCAACAGGATACGGTACGGACGCACAATGGAAAGCATGTTCTTCGGCAAGACGAAGAACGATCCGCTCGGCAATCGCAAGGTTCGCCGATGAGTCTGCGGCTAAGGCTCAATCTCCTCATCGCGGTGCTGAGCCTGGGATTTCTTGCGACCTTGACCTGGCTCCAGATCGACAGCCACCGCAGCTTGATTCAGGAGGAAATCGGAGCGTCCCACCGCGTGACCGTGCAAATGCTCAGCACGGCGGCGCAGGCCAGTTCGGTGTTCGGCCCGGCACCTTCGGTAATGCTCGGCTTCCTGCAACGCCTGGGGCCTGTACACGCCGACGAAATCCGGCTCTACTCCGCTGATGGTGTGGTTCGCTATAGCTCGCCGTCGAGCACCTTCATGGCAGGCAGACATGCCCCGGACTGGTTCGAAGCCCTGATGCGGCCCAAGCTGGAGGCGACGGTGATCGGCCTGCAGGGCGCCCGGATCGAGATCATTCCGGACGCCTCGAGCGCGATAGTTGAGGCTTGGGGCAGCATGGCCGCGGTTTTCCTGCTTGGTCTGGGGTTCGTTACCGTACTGCACGCCGTCCTGCTGCTGTTCCTGCGACGTTTGCTGCGCCCGACCGAGGCCGATGCGCGCCGGTTGGTGGCGACGTCCCAGGAACTGGCGGAAAACCGCGAGGTGATGCGCCTGATTCAGGCCGGCATCGAGGATGAGCGCAAGCGCCTGGCGAGGGAACTCCATGATGAACTGGGCCAGTCAGTAACTGCGATTCGACTCATTGCAACGTCAATCGCGCGCAGCGGCGGCGCCCACGGCCGGGCTCAGGGCGCGGGAAAAATCAACGAGATCGCGGCCGGACTGTACGACAGCGTACATCGCATCGTGCGCGAATTGCGCCCTGCCATACTCGAGCAGCCGGATATTGCTGCCGCGCTGGTCGAACTCGGACGCGAATGGCGCGTGCGGCATCCCGATATTGAACTTACGCTGGCGCTCGATGGCGATCTTGGCGACCTTGGCGAGGCGCTGGCGCTTGCCGTGTTTCGCAGCGTACAGGAAGCCCTGACCAACGTGCTCAAGCACGCCGGTGCCGTCCGCGTCAGGCTTGCACTGACGCGTCGCGACAACCGGCTGGAGGTCGCCATCGAGGACGATGGCAGCGGACCGGCAGAAGATCTGACCGGCTCGGGGCGCGGCCTGTTCGGCATGCGCGAACGGGTGGCGGCACTCGGCGGCAGCCTCGACGCCGGCGTGCGGCCCGAGGGTGGTTTCAGCGTCAGGATCATGCTTCCCCTGCAAGGAGATTCAAGTTGAAACTGCCATTGCGGATCATGCTTGTCGACGACCATGCGGTGGTGCGCATGGGGTTTCGCCTTCTGCTCGACACCACCAGCGACCTGCGTGTTGTAGCTGAATACGGCTGCGGCGAGGAAGCCCTGAAACACTTCGCCGATGTCGATCCCGACGTGGTCGTCCTTGATCTGTCGATGGCAGGCATAGGCGGGCTGGAGACGCTGTCGCGCCTCATGGCGAAATGGCCGGCGACTCGTGTTCTGGTTCTCTCCGCGCACGAAGATACCTCGTATCCGCGGCGCGCCCTGGCCGCCGGGGCACTGGGCTACCTGACCAAGCGCAGCGCGGCCGATGCCCTGATCGATGCGATCCGGCTGGTCGCGGCGCGCAAGCTGTTCCTGGAACCGGCGCTGGCGCAGCAGATCGCCGTCGCCCAGGTGAGTGCGCCGGGGAATCCCCTGGAAGCCCTCACGGCACGTGAATTCGAGGTTTTCGTGATGCTGGCAAGAGGCAAGTCGGTGGCCGAAATTGCCGAGGTATTGTTTCTCAGCCCGCGGACGGTCGGCACCCATCTCTACAACATCAAGCAGAAGCTGGGTGCCGGCAACGGCGCCGAACTGACCCTGATCGCCATTCGCAACGGCTTGATCGACGCCTGACTCTGCCGCCGTCGCGCCGGTTTTGTACATCACCCGTCCGCGCACCTGTGTCAGACTGAGACACCTGTTACACTTTTGTACAGCGCATCTGCCGGAACGCCGGAATTTCCTTCGTCTATGGCTTTTCATGAGTTAATTGCGCTTGGTATCGCTTTTGCTTGAGAGCTGTGCGCTGTAATCGAAACGATCTAGCACGCGTAGTGGGTGTCGACCAACGGCAGCAAAAATTTAACTTCCCAGGAGGAGAAACAATGAAACGAAGCTTGAGCTACTTGATCATGGCCGGAGCACTCATCGGCCTGGCGACCGGGCCGGTTGCCGCACGAGTCACCGACAAGGACATCGAGAACGATGCGGCCACGCCGGGCGATGTGGTAACCAACGGCCTTGGCACCAAGAATCAGCGCTATAGCCCGTCCGCCAAGATCGACACCAAAAACGTGAAGGATCTGGTACCCGCATGGACGTTCTCGTTCGGCGGCGAGAAGCAGCGCGGCCAACAGTCACAGCCGCTGGTGCATAACGGCAAGATGTTCGTGACCGGTTCCTACTCCCGCGTTTTTGCGCTCGATGCCAAGTCCGGCAAGAAGCTGTGGGAATACAACCACCGTCTGCCGGAAGGCATCCTGCCTTGCTGCGACGTGATCAACCGTGGCGGTGCCCTGTACGACACGCTGTTTATCTTCGGCACGCTGGATGGTCGTCTGGTCGCTCTGGATCAGGACACCGGCAAGGTAGTCTGGAATGAAAAAGTGGGTGAGTACGCAGACGGCGTATCCATCACTAACGCTCCGTTCATCGCCAAGGGTCTGGTCATCACCGGCATGGCCGGAGGTGAGTTCGGCGTGGTCGGCAATGTCTCGGCGCGTGACGCGAAGACCGGCAAGCTGGTCTGGGTTCGCCCGACTGTCGAAGGTCACATGGGATACAAGGACGGCAAGGAGAACGGCATCTCCGGCACGACCAACGCAACCTGGCCGGGCGAACTGTGGAAGACCGGCAGTTCCACACCCTGGATGGGCGGCGCCTACGATCCCGAAACAAATCTGGCTTATTTCGGAACCGGCAACCCGGGACCATGGAACTCCCATCTGCGGCCCGGCGACAACCTGTTCTCCTGCTCCACCGTAGCCATCGATGTGGACACCGGCAAGATCGTATGGTACTTCCAGCATACGCCGAACGACGGCTGGGACTATGATTCGATGAACACGATCATTGCCTACACCGGCAAGGACGGCAAGAAGCTGGTCGCCAAGGCGGACAAGAATGGCTTCTTCTACGTGCTCGATGCCAAGACGGGTAAATTCGTGCGTGGCTTCCCCTTCGTCAAGAAGATTACCTGGGCTTCCGGGCTCGATGAGAACGGTCGTCCCAAGTTCATCGACTCGAACCGTCCCGGAGATCCGCTGAAGGGTGACGGCAAGAAGGGTTCGTCAGTGTTTTCGGCACCGTCCTTCCTTGGCGGCAACAATCAGCAACAGTTCTCCTACAACCCCGATACCGGCCTCTTCTATGTACCGTCGACCGAGTGGGGCATGGACATCTGGAATGAGCCTGTTGGCTACAAGAAAGGCGCAGCTTACCTGGGCGCCGGCTTCACCATCAAGAAGCTGGATCCGAAGGACATCGGCGGTGACTACATCGGCGCGATGCGCGCTATCGATCCCGTCAGCGGCAAGGTCGTATGGGAAGTACGCGACCCGGCTCCGCTCTGGGGTGGTGCTCTGACGACCAAGGGCGGTCTCGTGTTCTGGGGTACGCCGGATGGTCAACTCAAGGCGGCCGATGCCAAGTCAGGCAAGGTACTCTGGTCGTACCAGACCGGCTCAGGCATTATCGCTCCCCCGATCAGCTGGGAACAGGACGGCGAGCAGTACATCGCCATCGTCAGCGGCTGGGGTGGTGCGGTTCCGCTGTGGGGTGGAGACATTGCCAAGCTGACCTCCGGCATTACTCAGGGCGGCACGACCATGGTCTTCAAGCTGCACAAGAGCGGCAAGTAAGCAAGCTGCACGGGGCTTCGGCCCCTGCAGCGATCCGCACGCAAGACTGGATCGCTGTCATCGAATACCGGCGCAACGCAAGTTGCGCCGGTATTTTTTTATGTACGGCCGGAAAACAGGACAAGCAAAGGATGCCCCGCTGTTCGCCCCTCACGCCGGGCTCGCAGCGCCCAAGCCCGGGTAGCGCTGCAGTGCTGCAGCGCTGAAGTCAGCCCTGCAGCTTGCGATACAGGGTGCAGCGGCTGATGCCGAGTTCGCGGGCCGTGGCAGAAACATTGCCAAGGTTGCGCGCGATTGCAGTCTGGATCGCCAGCAGAGCGATGTCCTGCAGGCGTCCGGCCGAAGCCTCAGTGATCTCTGCCGGAGGCGGCACCAACGTCGGCGCCACGGCGGGAACGGCCTCGTGCGGCGCGGCCGCAACGGGCGGCATGGCGGCCAGGATTTGCCCGATATCTTCGATGAAGTCGTCGGGCAGGTGTTCGCGGCATATGGCCGGCTGGCCTTCCGCCATGACCACTGCCGTGCGCAGCAGGTTCGACAGCTGGCGCAAATTGCCGGGCCAGGCATGCCGGTGGAACAGGTCAAGCACTTCGGCATCAAGCAATGGCGGACGGGTGCCGCCATGTTGTCGCAGCAGCGCCCCGGTCAGGGCGACAAGGTCGGTGCGCTCACGCAGTGGCGGCAGCATCACAGTCAGCCCGTTGAGCCGGAAATACAGATCCTCGCGGAACTGGCCGCTGCTGACACTGTCGCGGATGCGGCGGTGAGTGGCGCAGATCACGAAGACGTTCACCGGGCAGGACTTGGCGCTGCCGAGCGGGATGACCACCCGCTCCTGCAGCACCCGCAGCAAGCGGGCCTGCAGCGAAAGCGGCATGTCGCCGATTTCATCGAGAAAGAGCGTGCCGCCGTCAGCCTGCAGAATGCGGCCGATGCTCCCCTTGCGCCGGGCGCCGGTGAAGGCCCCTTCCTCGTAGCCGAAAAGTTCCGATTCGATCAGCCCTTCCGGGATGGCAGCGCAATTGACTGCGACGAAGGGCTTGGCCGCCCGCGGACCGGCAGCGTGAATCGCGTTCGCCAGGAGTTCCTTGCCGGTACCGGTCTCGCCCTGGATCAGGATCGGAATATCGCGGCCGAGCACCTTCTTGATCTTGCCGATCACAGCGTCGATCTTCGGATCGCCGGTGCGCAGCCGTTCCATCGGGCAGGCCTCGCTACCGGGGGGCGGAACTGCAGCCGGTTGCCGCCTGGTCTCGGCGGCGGGCTGAACTGCTGCCGGTTCGCCATGCACCAGAGCCAGGCTCGAATGACGGCGCAGATGCATGGCACGGAAATCGGCGCGTGCCTGGACGCGAACACCGTCGTTCAGGGTGAGGACGATCGGATCCTGCGGGCGCACCAACAAATGGTCGAGCAGACGACTGATCGGTTGCCCGAACAGGGATGCGAAGCTGGCGCCGCGCAGCTGCTCCAGGCTTTGGCCGAACTGGAAGCAGGCATTGCGGTTCGCCGAGAGCAGGGCGCCGTCCTCGCCGAAGGCGGCCATTCCCTCGCACAGCGTGCCGACGAACTCGGGCCGGGCATGGAAGCGCAGGGTCAGCATCTCGGCGAAAGTCGAGGCGAACATCCGGTTCTCGATCATCTGCACCGACATGCGAACCAGGGCCATGGTATGCCGGCTGAAACTGCCGTGGTCGCCCGTGACGTCGAGGATGCCGCTCAGGCGGCCGTAGGGATCCAGGATGGGCGAGGCGGAACAGGTGAGGAAATGATTCGCGGAGAGAAAATGCTCGTCGCCATGAACAACGATTGGCGAACCGGTGACGATTGCCGTGCCGACGGCATTGGTTCCACGGCAGACTTCGGACCAGTCGGCGCCCGGTGCGAGGGCGACCTTTTCGGCCCGCGGCAGAAACTCCGGATCACCGCGACTGTGCAGGATGTAACCGGCTTCGTTGGCGAGCACGATCACATTCTGGGTGTCGACGATCTGTTCAAACAGAACATCCATGACCGGCTGAGCATGAACCAAAAGGTCGCGGCTGTTTTCCATCTGTTCAGACAGCACATCGCGTTCCAGCAGATCGAGGGCTCCGCCCCGGTCGGCGTCCAGCCCGTAATCGAGACAACGTGCCCAGGACGACTCGATCGCCGAAGGCAGCAGCCCCGGCGGTACCGAGCCGGTATTGCGCATCGCGCTTCGAGCCCTCTCGGCTGCTTCGAGGGCCCGTCCTCCACCAAGACTGGCTTCTGCCATTGACCGTCTCCTTGCTCCGGCTTCGCTACGCTTGCATGCAAGTCCGTAGGCGCCGGATTATTAATATGTCCCTGCTACAACTTCGCGCCGGGGAATTGGCACACTTTTTATAGGGCTAATCAATACCGCCAAAAACATGAAGCTCCAATTTCACTTTTTTGGCTTTGCCTGCTATTTGTTCGATCGTGATACAGCTATTGTCTCAAATTGCGACAGCCGTTTTCAAACAGCGTTGCAGTTTCTCAGATTTAATGCCCGCAGGCAAGACTGATGGCCGGAGCGCGTGCGGAAGCCACGGCCCCGGGGTTTGGCACGCTATGTGCACAGTCGAAACGGTTCAGCGCTGGCCAAGTCCCTGCGCACGTCTGACCAATCATTTCCCGGAGGAAAGCTTTCATGCACGCAGCGATTCGATTTCTTACCGCGGCGACCCTGTTTGCGGGTTTGCCGGCTTTGCCACTTGTTCATGCGCATGGCGACGTCCAGCCGCAACCGGTGGACGTCAGCACGCTTAGGCCGTTGGGGGAGGCGCTGCTCGAAGAGAATCCGTATCGGGGCGACCCCGAGGCAATCCGCGTCGGCACATCCGGCTACGCCCAGAACTGCGCCCGCTGCCATGGCCTGCAGGCCATCAGCGGGGGTATGTCGCCGGATTTGCGTGAGATGGACAGCGACAAGGAAAACGACAAGTTCTATCTCAGTGTCACGCTGAAGGGTCGGGCGCGGAACGGCAAAGTATATATGCCGCCCTACAAGGAAACCCTGTCGCAGGAAGCGATATGGGCAATCCGCAGCTATACCGAGTCGCGGCCCAAAGAATAGGAATGGCCCGCCCGTTGCAGGCGGCGTTCCGGCGCAATCAGGGCCACATAGCCTGCTTCATGGCAACGCCGGCGCGGCAGCCGGCGCAAGTAGGCGATGTCTGCAGTTGATGTCGCTTTCAAAGAAGGCCGCCAGACATTGACGGAAACAATTCCGGCCGGTCCCGTTTGAAAGAGTCGGCCAGCGACCTCGTTGGCTAGTATCATCTCCTGTTCCAACAAATCGTAAAAGGATGTCACACCATGGCTCTATGGGCATTGTTTCCGGCGCTGTTGCGCGGATTTCGTAAGGGAAGACGCGCTGCTGCCGCACTCGGAGCCCTCGCGATTGCTCTGCATGCGGCTCCTGCCGCGGCGACAGAGGCCGGCGAGAAATCGGCGCTGGACAAAATCCGGCAAAGCGGCACGCTCACGGTTGCCCTGTACAAGGAGTACGCGCCGTTCTCGGACGACGGCCGCGGCATAGACGTCGACCTGGCAACGGCCCTGGCTGCAAAGCTGGGCGTGAAAATGTCGCCCATGTGGTTCCATGCCGGCGAGAAGATGGATGACGACTTGCGCAAAATGGTCTGGAAGGGTACCCCCATCGGCTATGGACCGGCCGACGTCATGATGCATGTCCCGGTCGATCGGCAATACATGGCCAAGATCGACCAGGTGAGGATTTTCGCGCCCTATCATCGGGAACGCTTCGCGATTGGCCGCCAGGTAGAAAAACTGCCGGTGCTGGATAACCTCGAACCGTTCGAAAAGCTGTCCATTGGCGTCGAAGGCGAAAGCATGGGCGCGCTCGTCATGTTGTCCGCCGACAGCGGGCACTACCGCGAGACTCTCAAGATTTTCAAGTCTGCCGAGGAAGCCGTCGCCGCCCTCAAATCCGGCGCCGTTGTCGCCGCACTTGCCCAACAGGGAGAACTGGAGAGCGGTCTCAGAGACGATCCCCGCTTCGCGATCGACCCGCCGCCGCATCCGATTCTGAAAATGCAGCAATGGGTTGTCGGTCTTGCCGTCAAGGCAGACAGCGAGGAACTGGCAAAGGCTCTCGAAACCGCGATGAACGAACTGCTCGCCGATGGCACGGTGAAGCGCATCATGCAGCATTACGGCGTCAAATCGCGGCAACCCTGAGGCGACCCGATCCGCCGGGCGCCGAACCGCGCCCGGCCTGGAGCGTGAGAAGCGTCACATAAAGTGCCGCACCCGCTTCCTTTCCCCGTAAAACACGGCAATCGATAGTTCGGCCCGGCGGTCGGCGCGACTGCCGTGGTGGTCAAATTGCCTTGGGCGCGGAGATCCGGGAAGGCTGTCTCACTTCGGTACATCTGTGTCGTTTTGTGACGCTAAATAGGTAATCGGGGTCCTAACTCCATGAGTTGCGCGGCGAATCATGCGGCATCCTAATTGCTTTGACGAAATATGCTGTAGTTTGCTTAATTGCTTACATCATAAATCCGAGAACATTTAGAGTCAGAGGAGCTAGAAATGCAGAAATCGTTGCACATTGACCCGGGTAAATGCACCGGCTGCTTGCAATGCGAGATGGCGTGTTCCTACGAGAATTACGGAGTATTCAACCTCTCCAAGTCGCGCATCAA
>Ga0194037_1000246_pt1 | contig 42793 bp, 39 predicted proteins | sample JunL306m_MetaG_FD_148653 | JGI IMG/M metagenome (GOLD analysis project Ga0194037, IMG submission 148653) | Anoxic zone freshwater microbial communities from boreal shield lake in IISD Experimental Lakes Area, Ontario, Canada - Jun2016-L304-6m | ecosystem: Environmental > Aquatic > Freshwater >... | reverse complement strand
CGGACGGCACATCCGGAAAAACCATTACGGTAACCCGTCCCGTAAAACCGATCTTCCCGATACGCATCGATGAAAGTGCCGAACTGCCTAATGCTCGTGTTGACTTCGACACCGACGGCATAATCTACCCCCGGAGCGGCGCATCATGCATTACGTGGCCGGAATTCTGGGTTGCCATGAACCTTGATCTCCTGGAACATGTCTATGTGTTCAAACTTACCGAATTTGAGAAGGTAACAGATGAGTCAGGAGCTCCAACTAATTGGCTTGCTGATGACGTACTCTCACTTCTCATTGCAAGAAAAACTGCCAGCGACATCAAAAATGAAGCTAACGTACTGTTTTATAAGAATTTTTTGAATTTTTTCTACGGCAAGGTCACACAGGGCATACAGGAAACAGCTTCAGCTCTGAAGAATCATGATCTTGACCGGCAAATATCTACATCTGCAATGACGTGTTTTCCCATTGCATCATACATATGCGGCTTCTGTCGCTCCGTTGTCGGAGAACTACTGCAAATCAATGACTGCTACGGCATCACCACGGACGGCTTCATCACTCCCACACCAAGAGACCAACTTATTACCGGCGATTTGTGCAACCGAGTTCAAAAACGCCTCAAGACTGGCAAGGACGGCGGTTTCGGTGATAAAAAGTTCATCGGCTGTGATTATGTTGCCAACAAGTCCTTGTTCCTGAAAACACGCGGTTACATGTTTATCGACACAAACAAGCCTACCAAGGAAGATGACCGCGAATTCTCCCCCAAAAGCATGCTGCAAAAAATTGCCAAAATGGGAGCACAACTCAAAGAGCTAGAAATCGATGATCCAACTAAAACGTTCCTGGAATATCTGCAAAACGGATATTCGGATAAAAAGTATTTTGTAAAGTTAACCAAAATACGTAAAGAGCAGATAACGACGAATACTGCCACACCAGAAATGCGTAAAGCAACAGATACCGCAATTACCATGACTTATGATATGAAGCATGTACCCGTTGACCCAAAACTTAAGTATTTCGACTGGTATGGAGTTTATTACCCTTTTGTATCCTTTGAGACCGTACCCCTGGAAACAGCGGCCGACTTTCACATTCTTCGTATGATGATTGATCGTGATTATAGCGATGACCTGGTCGCTTACGCCGATCCAAGCGTCCCGGATCTCATTTTTCCGATTGGTAATGCCGAAACTGAGTACGATAAAATGCTCAATCACTGGAAAAATACTGCCATTGATATCGATGACACCAGACCATTTCCTTACAAAATAGTGAAAGGGAAAGTTGTGAGGACGGTAGTGGAATGTCCCTCAAATAAATCAAAAACCAATACACTCTTTAAATTCAAACAAGACAAAAAACGATTAACGGAGGTTCTGCTAAAACTTCGTGCAGTGCCAAAGTACCTGGAGTTGGATGACTACAAACGGCTGTTAACCGAGTTCGAGAAGTATAAGGCAGGGGAATGACATGCAGAGCAGACTGGTTGAAGTCGGCGCTGTTTGGGTGTCTGAGTTCGGCGCAAAAGCACCTATTCTCGGAATCAAGATCGAGCGCACATCATATGTGGCATTTAAAAATGCTCGACAGCTTTTCGACGAAGATCCAGATTATTATGTTTACGAACATCAGAAAAAACTCCATCCACTCCAGATACAAGCTCTCGTCTCCAGAGCTGAATTCGAAAAAATGTATGGTAAATTTCCATCTGAAAATACCGATTTCGTTGATGCTGACCTATCCACACTACCGCTAAAGCAACCAAAATTGAAAGCGGTCGGCGTCGTATGGAAACTGTATAATCGTTCAGAAGTTCAACTCAGTATCAAGATAGCTGATGAATATTATTATGGCTTACAACGGAATCCAAAAGATCCATCGCAAAAAGGTGGATTTGTAGTTGTTGCCCATAGAATCGAACCAGACGATTACATTACATCCGGTAACCTACCTCAAATGCGCAACGCGACACCATTGGCATCGTACACCGAAAAGCCGAAAAACAAATTGCGAGATAATATTGAGCGGCTTAAAAAGCTTACGCTGCCCCAGAAACCTGAGGCATCAACGTCAGACGAAGTACCCTGATCGCCGTTCCAGCGTGAGATGTTTTGAAGCGAAAAACCTGTCACTCCCGTCACCCTGGTCACCCCTCCATGGCATAAATCTGAAAAACTACCCATCACTCACGTCACTGCCGTCACTCCTGTCACCTTCATCCCCACAAAACAGAGGAAAGTACCCATCACTGGCGTCACAACAATCACCTTGCGACCTGCATGAACTGAATTCGGATATCGACATTTCGGTTATCAGCGTACCGATTACCAGCGTGCCGATTATTGGGATACCGATTATCGGCGTGTAGATAACGCCATTTTATTGTATTTTCGCATACCCAATACTATAAAGCATCATTTTAAGTTGATAATTAGTTAGTAATACCATGTGGTTATGTGTATTGTTTAAGCCTCAGAACAATTATATTATCGCTTTAATGTATTATCGGCATACCGATTACCAGCGTACCGATTATTGGGATACCGATTATCGGCGTGTCGATAACACCAATTTATTGTATTTTCGCATACCCAATACTATAAAGCATCATTTTATGTTGATATATAATTAACAATATCATGTGGTTATGTATATGTTTAATGCCTCAGAGTTATTACAGCATTACTTTAATGTGTTATCGGCGTACCGATTATCAGCATTCCGGTTATCAGCGTATCGATAGAGCCAATTTATTATAATTTTGCTTACCCGATCCAAGATGAATACGCAGGCATATCAGCACACAACTTCCACAGAGAACGAAAGAATACCGGATTCGTTGCTGTAACATATTTCAGCTTGGACTTCGGTACATTCGGCATCTCAATCAACTCTTGCTCTGGCGTAATATCTATTCACTGCATCCTCTTGCTTCTTTTTTAACTCGCGACATTCACTTTGATAGTGATTTGCTGATTTCAGCCGTCCCAACTCCAGCCGATTTTCTCAACATAATATCTGCAAGTGCACTATCAACATCTTCAGCAGTCGCAAGTCCGGTAGATATTTTTTCCGGTTCAACGGTTTCACTGACTACTGCAGCAACGCTGACCATAGGCTGCTTTCGTTTGAGTTTTTCAGTTAGCTGATGGAGTTGATCGAACTTTTCCTCAGGAGCCTTCGTAGCACTGAATGTTATTTTCATTGCTGCCAGACGGTCATCCATAGTTTTTGCATCCACAGAGTTAAAATCGGCCATCGCTTCACCGAAATCACCAGAAAGTTCTAAGCCGGTGATGGCATATGTTTCGTTTTCACCGGAGATAGCAGCCAACGATTTCAACATGGAACATTGAACCCCGTAAACTTCCGTCAGCTTAGCGTCCATGTTCTCAGACGGATTATTCCGCAAAATTTCAGAAATCCTTTCCAACCCCTGTGCTATCGCCGCCTGAGCATCACTTGCCTTGTATTCAAGTTGCAATTGCTGATTTTCTAAAGCAGGCTCAGTTCCAAGCTGAAGTGCTTCAGTTACTGGTTTGTCAACTATGATGGATGTGAGGTCGTTGGTAGATGCCGCAAGAGCGTTCAGTCGCTCAATACGTTCATTATATTCCACAGCAGCTTTCTGTTTAGCACTCCCTTCATTGAATCCTCGCATGAATTCTACGAAAAATTTGAGAAGCATTGCAGCCATAGGGGCTTCAGCCTGTAATGAATTGATAAGTCTGTCAACTTCTGCTGACTGCTTCACTTCTTCCCTCTGAATGGTTGAAAAAGCAGGGCTGATCGGGTTGTACGCATCAAACATCTTGTGCGACTGCATCAAATTTTCAGCAACGGCATAGGTCTCCAGTGCTTTTGCAACTTCAGGATTATCTTTTGCAAGTTCATGGCGCTGTAATTCATCAGAAACAATCCAGCCATGCTCATCCATAAGCCCCTGTTTTACTAGCCCGCCAAGCGCGGTTTCCCAGTCGGCTGTGATGGCTTGTTTATAATTAGCAGCCCTCTGCGCGCGATCATTGATACCAAGAGCAGCAATATTTTCATCAGCATATCTGGATTTAGGCACTGGCTGAGTGAGCATCGTTTCCTTCTGTGCGGCGTCACTCGCCACGACCAGATCACTGAACTTCCTGTAGTCATCGTTGATCACCGTGAAGGGCAACGGCTCGGCAAGCGGTTGGATCAAACCGTGCTTCAACATCTGCTGTTCAGCCCGTTCAGCACAGCCGAGCCGATATTCAAGACGCTTATCACCGTTGACTTTAGCCCAACGGTCGGCCTTGGTCAGATTCCATCCGTCCGAACCGATGAACTTAATCTTTTTCATTTCCGTCATTGACCTTTCAAACTGTTTACGAACATATTCCGGATCATCCCAGTTGTTCGCCTTGAATTGCCCTGGCTTTACAAAACTCAGCATGATGTTCTCCTTTCCACGTACATCGTTGAATATGTCGTCAGCATTACGTCACCATTCAGACCTGCCAAGTAACCGTCTTCGCCAATCCAGATACCGTCTTCTCAAATACCCGCGCTCCATAATTGCCTTTACACACAGATAAGCGATGGTAACAACCATCACACCGGTGCCGATGAGAAGAGTAGGAGTGTTCAGCTCTTCATATTTCATGAACAGGGCAACAATGGATACTCCGAACACCAGACAGATACCGACCGGTACGGAAAGGAGTGATAAATCCCTTATTGCGGCTGCAGGAGCAATGGCAGCAATTCTTGGCGCTTCAATCTTACTTCCAGTATCACAGTTATGCTCAATCGCTCCCGGTTTGACAGTGATGGCAGCTGCGGCAAGATCTTGGTCGATCGCTGTCAATGCCTCAGTTTGTTGCGGCGTCAGTCCTGCGTATTTTTTGTCCACGGTTTACTCCTCAATGAATCTGTTACCGGGTATCAGGGTCAAGTTAGCTTCTGATCGGCTGATGACCTGAACAGTTTCGAAAGAATCTGGTAATCGGTACTTGCTGCAAATTCCGGATGACCGGTACGCAGATCGCATATTTCTTTGCATAGCGTTTCAGTGGCGGCAATGATCAGCGTATGTTCATCTCTCATGTTCCGTTGGACAAACTTGGTGCCCAGAGGCTTCAGATGAGAACCGGCAACAGTGCGCCCAAGTGTGGCATCGATTGCTTGGGCAAGCAGCGCCGTGGCGATGGATGCATCATTCAGGCAATGTGCAGTGGCAAGGGCAATAATTGCCGCTGCATGGCATGTACTTACGGTCACTTCAGCCACAAACCAGCCATCTTTACGGCGGCGAAAGCGCCCGACAGTCGGTCTGCCCGGTGTACCCTTGTTCTGGTCAATCTGCAGGGTGTATTTCATAAGCTCGTGTAGTTGATCCTGTTGCACGACGATTCCTCCATTCACTGTTTTTTCGACCATCTTCTGGCCCTTTTGAGCGAGCGACCGAACTCTTCTGCAAGCAGCTCGCGGAGAAAATGGGTCATAGAAGGTGACTGCCGCACTGTTATTTCAGCTTGCAGTTGCAGAAACATCTTTGCTGTTACGAAAAAGTCGATTCGGGTGTATTCGTCCTGACTTCCACTCTTTTTGCGGACAAATTTGCGTTGAAGTTCTGCATGAGTTCCGGACGTCACTTAACATCTCCTCCCTGTGAATTCTCTGTACACTCAATAATGAAATACATTCGTAAAACTCGGATGGCAGCAGGTTCTATGGCTGGCCGCCATCATCGACCAACGAAAGCGGTCGGAGACGGCTTACCTATAGTGTCTCGCTTTGATGGTTGCAAACCGATCAAGGCGAATAATTGACTCAGCAAATCAAGATATTGGATTGTTCGGTGCGCCGTCTGACTTGAGATGCTCAGAGCAAGGCTTGCTGAGAAACCCAAAACCGGTCCATGACTGCCAGGATTAACATCATATTTTCAGGATAATTTGCTGCTGGTTATGGATCAGTTACGCAAAAATAGGCTCCATATTTTGCTGAGGATTTGGTTTACGGCTGGGCAGTTTGTCTTGCTACTAAACGATATTGCCGGAAATTTTAAATTCGGCAATTAACTGACGGTATATGCGCATAAATTGCCGAGTCAGGATGGGGGATTGCCAAGGATAAGTTGGCAGACATTTCACCGAAGAACAGCCATGGCAGTAATCCGGCGACAATGTTCAACGAACGTGGAATATCCAGATATTTTTTTGCTGCAGCAAAAAAATATCTTTTTTCGAGTGGCTGGACGGAAGCCGGGTCAGCGATCGAAAATAGCAGCTCACACGAAGTGTAATTTCAACTCGCCAAGCAACGGTTTCTGGTGCTTCGTTTATTATTTCCGCCAGGAAATAATAAAGACAGGTGCCATAGGTTCGAGTTGTCATGTTTTGAATTTTTGCTCGACTTCACGACTCTTCAGCGACTCAAGGCTGTAGTTTCTTACATGGACACGAGCACTATTTCAGCTCGGGGAAATGACGAAATTGTCGCCAATTTCGTTAAATTCGTGCCGAATTTATTTTGGTTCGGTATTCGAGTTGGTGGGCGTGTGGTGGTTTCAGACAAGCGACAGCAAAGAGATTCAAAAATTTTGCCTCGGGTGCTGTTCTCATTGGGTAAAGTTTTCCGGATCAAGGAGCTGCAAAATGCACTTTACAGGATGTAAAACGATAGGAGTTCGCAAGAAAACCGGAGAAACGTTCAAAAAACAGGCGTCAGATTTTGTCTCGTATCTAATGCGACCTGGTGAAACTGGCGTTCTGGAGATGTCTGACGTCATGCGCGACCCGCACTTTCGGCAGGCGATTGTCAATTTGAAAGCACAGCAGAAAATTGACTTCTACGCTGATCCAAAAGAGGGTGGCATGCTGGAACGGTGGAAAAATCGAGTCCTGACTGACAATGACTCTAAGCAGGTTCATGCGGCTCGGCGGCGTGTACTGGGGCGGGCTGAAGTCGTTGAAGATTCCGGCACAAAGTCCAGGCTTCGACGCAGGCCGGAAGTTGAACAAGCGTATCGGCTTGTTCATGACTTAGCTTTGACACAGTTATACCGGGAGCCTACCGTCGATAACATCGGCGAAGAATTCCTGGAACCGATTGCCCGAGAAGATCTGATGGATGACCCGAATGCCGCTGCGAAACTCAGGGCTGCTTTGGTGAATGTACGGAAAATATTCCCAGAAAATCTGCCGTTGGTGCTGACACTGCATCTTGATGGAACAGGGAAACCCCATATCCAAGGATGGTTCTCAACGAGAACCTGGAACAAAGAAAAAGCAGAATGGAACCCGCCACGGACGAAAGTGGAAAACTCGGAGTATCTGAAAAACCTTTGGCCGGAAATTGCCAAAGCCGTGACAGATGCAACCGGCACAGCGTTTAACCTGGAACGAAGCAATGATCCTCTCCGTCCGGTGATTACCGTTCGCGATAAACGAACAAGCTTCTGGGTGCAGAAGATGAGCCACGATGAGTTCTTGAATGGTGATTTTCTGAGGCATGAGAGAAGCGAGCGTGCGAGAGAAGCCTGCCAACAGTTAATCAAACAGGCAAAATATGATGATGTAATCAAAAAACGCGAACAAGAACATACGGCAAAGTGCAAGGTGCAGCAGGAGATGATCCGGTTCTATCAAGAGTTTGTGGCCAATGCCGGCCACACGAACACTACTATTCTCGGAGCATTGAAGACGGTGCAATCATCTGGTGCACGTTCTGCAGCGGTTCATACACTTGCGGTTGATACTACTGCCAAGGAAACCGGCCTCAAGCGTAAAACAGGTGACACGTCACTATCCGTGACAGTTCCAGTAACTGATTCAGTCATTGATGTTCCAGTAATAATCGTTGAACAAGCGGACGTTGTAATACCGATCGATCAGAAGGATTTAGGCACCACACAGGAAATTACCAGGGAAGATTTTGTCTCGCCATCAGTCGTCAATACTCCGCAGCGACGGAAACTAACACTTTAAAAGGAGTTGCTCCATGTTTATTCCAACATTGGTGAACCCGAATGAAGATATACGTGCACAGATCTACCAAACAAATGCGAGCACACCGCCTCTGCAACAGATGGAGCTGTCGCGCTATTTGCCACAGGGAGAAAGAGCGGACGCTTACTTAGCGCTGAAGACAGCGCCGAAGAAACAGCGGAACGCAATCCTGATCGAAACGGCAAGAAAAGCGGTGGTAGCCGCGCTTGTCACCGAACACGAACTTTCTGAAGAAGAGGCTATAACGATTACGGATATTTGCTTGCTGCTACCGGAGGCTCATCCGGATCAGGCTGTCAGTGATAAATCCATTGCCGCAGTTGATGCGTATATTCAAGAGCTGTACAAAATCGTCCGTCTGGAAATGGCTACTGCAACGATGCAGGAGTTCCGGGCGTACCATGATGTCTATGCTCCACGAAGCAAGTTCTGTCTTCTTGACCCGGCAGTCGTTATCAAACGTATGCAGAATCCTGACAAAGTTGCCACGGCGGAGGAAGCTGAGAAAGCTTTCGAAGCAGAACGTATGCAGTGTTTCAGCATTCTCTACTCAATGTCAGCATTATCTATCGCGTCAACTGTTCCGGTTCCGGCATTAAGAGATATGATGATGCCTATGGCTTACCAACTCTGGAAGAATGTCATTTTGGCTCCACCGAAGAAAGGTGAAAAGGAAACAGACGACGTGATGAAAGGCAAAACTAAAACGCTGAAGCAGTCACTGAGAGCAGGACGAGTTTGAAATCGAGATGTGAAGAGGTTAATCGTGTCTGCACGAATGTTGTGAACCGAGACATCGATGATCAGTCGTTATCACAGATGTATTAACCGGGATTCCCTGAATGATTCAGGAGAGTCCCGGTCGTTTTTAGTATATGTATATTTAGGCGAGATTTTTAGGAGTCTCTTGGGGGTTGTCAGGTTATTTAAGTCCGGCTTTCTCAGCTGATTTACCGAAGACATTGACGATATGTTTGCGTGATGATTCTTCTGAGTCTGTAGATTCTGATTGTGATGTTTTTGGTCGCCTGATCCAGCCATTTGCGACTTGCGGAGCGTTTGAAGCTTCGACAGGAGTCTCGATAGAAAGGCTATCAGATTCTGCTCCGGTTGCACGCGATACCACTGAAGGTTCTATGGTGGTGGAAGCTTTCTGCCGGTTTCTACATTTTGCTGTACCAAACTTTTTCTTGAATCCCCATGGGGGTACATCTATCGCGAATGTGAGTCTTGAGATTATACGATATAATCGCCGAACATGCTTCGGTTCGCCATATCTCCCGAAAGTAATTTGTTTATGCTTATGACCGAGAAGTGCTGAGACTAAATGTTCACGGATGTTAAGTTTCTCAAGCTCTGCAGTCACAGAATGTCGGAATGAATGATAATCGCTCTCTTCAATTTTTGCGCGTTTGCGCACAGTTCCAAACCGCTTTGAATATTTCCCGGAGTGTAAGCCATCTGCATATTCAAGATTTGGAAACACTTGCCCAGGTTTCAGCCGTTTAACATACTCAACAAAATTTAAACGAATCAACTCAGGATGAAGTGGCACATACCGACGGCTATCTTCGGTTTTTATAGACTTATCAGCTTCATCGTTATTGATGTGAATTACCCAAATATCAGCAATCTCGTGTAGATCGGTGGTAAGCAATTGACAAAGTTCATTGAGTCGAGCCCCTGTATAAAGACCGAGGAGAGGAAGAAAGTACTCAGACGGTTCACAGGACTGCCTATGGAACAAGTAATCAGCGAATAGTTGTTGGAGTTCATCGTTAGGCCAAGGGAGACGCTGGGTTATTGCTTGAGATAATTCTTTAACTGACAATCCCTCGAACGGATTTTTGGTTGTATACTCACATCTTACACACCATATGTAGAACGAAGATATATCATTTAGAGCCATGTTCACCGATTTTGGTGAGAGGGTGGGGCCTTTATTCTTTGCAGCAGCGGCGGAGATAGACAGTTTCGCAAACTGTTTCTTTTTCTTCATATTCGGAGGAAGCTTGGAGAGGATGTTCATAAATCCCAAAGCATCATCACGTGTAATTGTAGATACGTCACAATCACCGAAATGCTCAAGGCATCGGATGAGCTGTTGTTTTCGACCGTTTCTTGAATCTTTTTTCCAGCTACCACGATCAATTTTCTCCTGAACGAACTTCTCGATTAATTCAGCAAAAAACTTCTTTTTCAATAGGGAGGCAGGTGCAGCGGGGAGCTGTGCAGGTAATTGCGCAAGGCTGGATTGAGTGTTCAATACAGCTGAAGGTGTGAGACCTAACGCTGCGGCTTCTTGAAGCAGTATTATGTGCTCTTCACGTGCAGCAGCGAGCATCGCCCGGTAAGTCTTTACTTCAGAGTCAGAATGGAGTGGGTCAGTCTCAACGCCTTGGAATTGAAATCCTTGTAAGCTGACATCAACCTTAGCTACTTTGATTTCTGAAAAGTTTATGAAAGGTAACCTAGCCATGCGATATCCTTTTAAAACATCGAGACGCATTATGTAGTCTTCAACTTGAGCAGCAAGAAGCAGAGCACGTTTTTGAGCTTCCTTTAAATCGGAAGTTCGAAGCGATTTCTTGAATTCACGGCGTTTAAAGTAATCTCGGTACCGTTTTGGAACCTGCATTCTAAAATAAAAACCGTAAGGAGTGTTAAGTAAATTGCTTGGTGAGGTAAGAAATTTCTGTGGCATAAAGAAAAACCCCCGAATCCTTATGTACCAGTGATGTACCAGTAGGATTCGAGGGTTTTGCCTTAAGTTGGTAAGATGTCGGAATCATTACCATTTCGGTTTTTAGTGGTGCCCAGGGACGGAATCGAACCGCCGACACGAGGATTTTCAGTCCTCTGCTCTACCGACTGAGCTACCTGGGCAAAATTGAGCTGGATATATAACCCAACATTTCAGAACCTGTCAACTACTTATTTTCCCCTTTGTCAGTGCCCTTGCGCTGGGTGCGGACAGGAACATAATTGCAGAACGGTTCCTCCTCCATGTAGTCGCCATAAACCGCATCAGCGCGGGCGCGGCATCCGCCGCAGACATTCAGGTATTCACATTGACCACATTTGCCCTTGTAGGATTTGAAGTCACGCAAATTCTTGAATATTTCCGAATTCTCCCAGATTTCCCGGAATGGGATCTGCTTCACATTTCCAGCCGTGCGGAAAAAATACGAGCAGGGCTTCACATTGCCAAAACAGTCTATCAGACATATAGATTGAGCAGCAATACATCCTTTGCCACCGCCGGTAGAGAATGTCAGCGAACGACGCTCGAATTTGGTTCCTTCCGCTTTTGCCTTCTGCGGGACAATCCGGTAATAGTGCGGGGCACACGTTGGTCGCATAAGTATTTCATCTTCCAACTTTTCCTGCTGGTAGTGCCAGTCCAGAATTTTCTCGTAATCTTCTTTTGATATCAGTTCATGCATAATATCTTCGCCACGTCCGGTCGGGACGATCATGAACATATACCAGGCGGTTGCCTCCAGAGATTTTGCCAGCTTGAAGGTATTGGCAATATCGGACTGGTTGCGTGTGGTAAATGAAGAATTAATCAAAAATTTCTGGCCGTTTCTACGGAATAACTCCGCCGCGCGCACGACCCCTTCAAACGAACCGGGGGCCTGGCGAAAATTATCATGAACATCCGCCGTCGAGCCATCAAGAGAGAGCGAAACCATCTTGATATCGGCCTGCTGCATCTGACGGCACACGTTATCTGTCACCAGCGCTCCATTAGTGGCCATGCACATCCGCAAACCAAGCGAAGTCCCATATTCGGCCAGTTCGAAAATATCCGGCCGCATTAGCGGCTCACCACCGGAAAGAACAACCACCGGCTTCGAAAAATCTGCGATCTCTTTCAAAAGATTTTTGCCTTCTTCGGTAGTAAAATCACCCTCAGACGACGTTAACTCGGATGAGCAGCGGCAGTGTACGCAGCTTAGATTACATTTTTGTGTGGTTTCCCACGCTATCCATTTCGGTATGAATTCGGTGTCCATGCGGCTCCCATCATGTAGAGTCTGTAATCTGGTAATATTTTGCACTATGCAGTAAAAGCGTACATGAACTACTATCCAAACTCAAGAATATATTCCTGTTGCTTCTCCTCCAAAGTTGAATCGGGCGCGTTGCCGCAGTCAATATATAGTTGCAGGACCCTTATGCAAACAACCCTTGCATTCATCCGTGACGTATAGTAGTATAACCCCTTCGCCGCCTATAGCGGCGTTTTGCGTACTCACTACCAAATCTCTTCAAGGAGCAACCACGTCTATGTTGGACATCATGCGCAAACAGAAAGAATCTATCATAATCAAGATCGTTTTCGTTATCATTGTGCTTTCGTTTGTCGGAACTATTTTCCTGGTATGGGGCAAGGGGAGTGATGCCATTGGCGGCAAGGGTAACGGCTATGCTGCGAAGGTCAACGGCACCAAAATAACCTTTGAGGCATACCAGAATGCGCATCAACGAATCAGGGACATGTATCAGCAGATCTATGGTCAATCTCTTTCGGTTGAGATGGAGAAAATGATGGGCCTGAAGAAGATGGCCATCGACGGCCTGATCGACAACCTGCTTGCCGTGAAAGAAGCAAAATCCATGGGCATTAAAGTCTCGATGGATGAGGTTTCCAGCGCTATTTCCGCCATGCCGGCGTTTCAAAAAGATGGTGCTTTCAACTTTGACGCATATAATCAGCTGTTAAAGAGCAACCGGTTAACTGCCAAGGATTTTGAAGAAGGCCAGAAAACCGAGCTCCTGTTGAAGAAAACCCGTCAGTCAATCAAGGATAAGGCCGTAGTATCAGACGAAGAAGCTCTGGCACAGTACAAAAAGGAGAACGACAAGCTTGATCTTGAATATGTATCTTATTCACCTTCTGATGTCGCTGCCGAAGTCAAACTGAGTGAAGTCGACCTCAAGGATTATCTGCAAAAAAACCAGAATAATTTCAAAACACCGGAAAAAGTAGCCCTTTCTTACATTCTTCTGGATCCGTCTGCACAGACTTCGAAGCTGGCAATCTCCGAGGAGGAGATTCAGACCTTCTACCAGAAGAATATTGACCGCTGGCAGAGCAAGGACGGCATCTTGCCGCTTAAGGATGTAAAAGACAGGGTCAAGGCCGACGCTCTCAGAGAGAAGGCTGCCAAGCAAGCCTTTGAGCTGGCCGCCGACACTCTTTATAAAAATATTAAATCCGGTGATCTTAACCTGATTGCAGGGCCTCTGGGTCTGAAAATCCAGGAGACACAGCTGTTCTCGGCAAGTTCTCCCCCAACCGCCCTGACCGGTGAAGCTGCGGTAATCAAAAAAGCTCTTGAGTTGAAGCAGGGCGAACTTGGAGGACCGGTTGAAACCGCAAAAGGAATTTATATCCTGAAAGCCAGAGAACGCAAGGCCGCAGCTGTTCCGGCACTGGCCGATATCAAGTCTGCCGTTGAGGAAAAGGCCAAGGCTGCCAAAGCGGTCGAGCTTGCCAAAAAGAACGCTGAAGACGCTGCCAAACAACTTTCGTCAAAAACAGATCTTAAAACCCTGACAACCGGCAATTGCGGCTACACCGCCAGCGGCACCATACCAATAATCGGAGCATCTCCTGAAATGGCAGAAGCAGTGTTCAAACTAACAGCATCGCAGGCCCCCGCTTCACCATTCAAAGTCGGCGACCGCTGGTATGCAGTGCGTGTGAAAAGCCGCACGGAGGCCCCGAAGGCAGAATTTGACAAGGCAAAAGAAGAACTGAAAAAGAAATTGCTTCCCCAAAAACAGGAGGAAGCCCTCGCTGCCTGGACCAAGGAACTTCGCGCGAAGGCCAAAATCGAGATTAATCAGGCGCTGGCCGCCGATAAATAGGAGATACTTTGTATGTCACATCTGGTTAAGCAGACTGATTTTCCTGGTTTGAATCTGGTGGCCCGCGGTAAGGTACGTGACATCTATGATTTGGGGGAAACCCTGCTGATGGTCACATCCGACCGTATCTCGGCCTTTGATGTCGTTATGAACGAACCGGTTCCAGACAAGGGTTTTGTTTTGACCCAGATTTCGGTCTTCTGGTTCCGTCAGATAGAGGATATCGTCAAGAACCATATCATATCGACCGATGTGGCTGATTATCCTGCCTCCTGTCAACCGTATGCCGGGATACTCAAAGGGCGTTCCATGCTGGTCAGGAAGGCCAGGCCGTTACCGGTTGAATGCGTTGTGCGCGGTTACATCTCCGGTTCCGGCTGGAAGGATTACAAGGCGACCGGCTCTATCTGTGGCATCCGGTTGCCGGCTGATCTTAAAGAATCCGACCGCTTGCCGGAACCGATTCTCACACCCGCTACCAAGGCCGAGCTGGGCGCCCACGATGAAAACATTTCGTTTGAAAAAATGGTTGAGCTCTGCGGAAAGGACTTGGCGGAACAGGCCCGTGATTACACTCTCAAGATTTACAGCCGGGCCCGTGATCTGGCAGACCAGAAGGGGATCATTATTGCCGACACCAAGTTCGAATTTGGCGTATATGGCGGAGAACTGATCATCATTGACGAATGCATGACTCCGGATTCCAGCCGTTTCTGGCTCAAGGACCAGTACCGGCCGGGTGGTCCTCAACCCAGTTTTGATAAGCAGTTCCTGCGGGATTACCTGGAAACACTCGACTGGGGCAAGACGGCCCCGGCTCCGGAACTGCCACAGGAAATACTTGAAAAAACAGCCGATAAATATCGCGAGGCGCTTCTTCGTATTACCGGAATTTCTGTGTAGCATCAGGGCACATCGGCATTGAGCAGGAAGGCGGTGGCGTTTTAGTCGGCCTTCCTGTTTTTTTGTCCGGTAAACTTGACAGTCCGGCCATGTAGGATAAACTACAGATGGTTAATATTTACGTGCAGGAGACATAAAACATGAAACTTGAAGAGATCAAAGTAATCGCCAGGCAGCACAACATCAAGGTGGGTAAACTCAAAAAAGCCGAACTGGTGAAGGCCATACAGCAGGCCGAGGAGAATGAAGTATGTTTTGCAAGCGGGCAGGCTTCCAAATGCGGACAGAGCTCCTGTCTGTGGCGTGACGACTGCGACTGATCATGGACAAATGAAAAGTCGCTTGTATATTGCCGGGGCGCAGGGTTTCGCGCCCCGGTCCGTTTTTCAAGGTTTCCCGGCTTTAAGAAACGCTCCCAGCTCCATATCAACTTTTGATATGTGGTTCAACAACCATTTCAGGAGCATGTTGTTGGTTTCGACAACATTATGGGTGGAAATTCCCTTTGCCAGAGTCTCCGATTGCAGTGTGTTGATCTGATCGATAAAATAAAGGTGTTCCGCGTGATGGGCTTCATATCCCGGATAACGATGCAGGAGCTGAAGAGCTTCCTCATCACTGAAATGGGTAAACACATACTCCCCGAGAAACGCCTGTAGTTTTTTCAGCTCTTCAATCCCCTGGCCGGCTTGACACGCACTCAGTAACCTGTCAAAACGAAGCAGAAGCTCCTTATGCTGATTGTCTATAGCTTCAACTCCGATTGCTAATGAATCTCTCCACTGTATGCCCATGAGATACTCCTTACTCGTCGAATTCTGTTTTCTGTTTTTTTGAGACGACTCGTTTATTCGTTTTCGATTTTCGCTTTTGCTCCTGCAGGCGCTCCCCCATAACCTTTAGACGATCCTCAACCAGCTGATAGACAGAGCCTTTGGCAAAGTTTCCGTTTTTGCCCCGCACGCCGGCTTTATTACCCGTAAGTATCGCGATCCCCTGTTCGACAGTCTCGATACTCCAGATATGAAATGTACCGGCACTGACTGCCTGCACGACATCCTCATGCAGCATGAGATTTCGCTCGTTTGATTTTGGTATCATTACTCCCTGCCTGCCGGTCAATCCCTTGGCCCGGCAGACCGCAAAGAAACCTTCGATCTTGTGATTCACGCCGCCGATAGGCTGTATCATGCCACGCTGATTGACACTGCCGGTCACAGCTATGCCCTGTTGTATCGGCAGGCCGGAAAGTGCAGATAGAAGGGCATACAGTTCCGCAGAGGAAGCGCTGTCCCCTTCAATGCCGTCATAGGACTGCTCAAAGCAGATTGATGCCGATAACGATAAAGGACGTTTGGTGGCGAAGGTTCCACCCAGGTAGCCGGTCAGGATCAAAACTCCTTTGTCGTGTATCGGACCGGAGAGCTTGACCTCGCGCTCGATATTGACCATTCCGTCCTGGCCGGTAAAAACGCTGGCGGTTATCCGGGTCGGCCGGCCAAAAGTGTAATCACCGAGACCGATCACCGACAGCCCGTTAATCTGGCCTACAACAGCTCCTTCGGTATCAACCATTATAGTGCCTTCTTCGAACAGCTCCTGCAAGCGATCCTCAATGCGGTTGACACGGTACAGGCTCTCCTCTGCGGCGGCACGCACATCATCCCCTTCAATAACTGTCCGGCCAGCTCTGCCGGCCCAGAAACTGACTTCTCGGATGAAATCGGCAATCTCCATGAACTGTGATGAGAGCTTGTTCTGATCGTCCGCCATCCGGGCGGTATGTTCCAGCAGAGCCGCCACACCGCTTTTGTGGAACGGAAGCAGTCCCTCTGACCGGCAGTGGCTGGCAACAAACAGTGAGTAATCGTGAATGATCTCCGGTGTACGGGTCGCCCGGCTGTCAAACTCGGCCTTGACCTTGAAAAACTTTCGGTAATCCGGGTCAAGGTGAAAAAGCAGATAGTAGATCCAGGGGGTTCCGATCAGGATGATCTTGGCTCTCAACTGCACCGGTTCCGGTTTGAGCGAGACTATGGTCATGAAGCGATATTGCTCCAGCACATCCTCAATTCTGATCTCACTGTTGCGTATGCAGCGCTTGAGTGAGTCCCATACGAAAGGGTTGATCAATACCTCGCGTGCATCGATTACCAGATAGCCGCCGTTGGCCCGATGAAGGGCGCCTGCACGGATCATGGAAAAATCGGTTACCGCGACTCCGCCGTACTGCATGACATGCTCTATGCGTCCGAAGAGGTTATTGTAGGTCGGGTTCGACTCAAACACCACCGGTGCTCCGTCTGTCATCTTGTTATCGACCAGGATATTGACCTGATAGCGATCAAAGGTCGGTTCCTGGCGAGGCATTTTGATGCCCGGAATCTGCGGTTGAGGCGATTGCGGCTTGAAATCCTCCAAAGTGTTCAGGATGTCTTCCTGAACCGAATCCAGATAAGCCAGAACCTTCTCCAACCCGGCATATTTTTCACGCAGCGGGTCAAGGCGGTGCCCCAGGCAGGACATGCCCAGTTCCCTGTCCGACCTGGACAGAGCCTCCTTGGTTGCCTTTTCCTGCTCACGCACCTGGCGCAGGACTTCATTCAGCCGTTCGGTCAGTTCCTTGCCCTGCTGTTCGAGTTTCTGCCGCCTTTTCTCGGTCAGCGCCTCATACTCTTCCTGGGTAAAATTACTGCCGCTTTTCTGAGGTACGATCACCAGCCCCGAAACAGTCCTTTGCAACGCAAAGCCCAGCTTTTCGGCAGACTTCTCAAGTTCCTGGAAAAGATTGTTGGTGGTGGACTGATAGTTATCGAGCAGTTCGGCCCGTCTGCTTTCATATTCGCTGCTCTCCAGAGCTTTGGGGATGTCTTTGCGGAAGGCCTCGATCAACTCTTTCATATCAGCTGCCAGATCACTTCCCATGCCGGCCGGAAGATCAAGGGCCATAGCCGAATCAGCGTTCTTGAAGTTGTTGACGTAAACCCAGTCGTGCGGTTTCGGCTCGCTTCTGGCACGTTTGTGAAGGATACTGGCAATGGTGTGCGTGCGGCCTGTACCGGTCTCACCGGAGATGTACAGATTGAAACCCGCGGCGTCCACCCCCAGGCCGAAGTCGATCGAACGCAGCGCCCGTTTCTGACCGATAGCATCTTCAAAATCGGTGAGTTCTTCCGTCGTTTCAAAACCAAGCGATTCCGGGTCGCAGTTCCAGCGTAATTTATCAACGGGCAGCAGAAAATGTTTAGAGGGCATCGGTGGCTCCTTCATCAAAAAGTGGGAGTGGCATTGTGTAAAGCCGGTGCGGATATGTCAAGATTAATTGTGTCGGCTCCCTCCGAAAGGGAGGCAAGCGCCTTGGCCACGGCCATTTTGATATCATCACGCTCCGGCAGGGACGACGCCAGAGCAGATATGTGGCCGCGCTCGCGCAGCAGGCGACGTGATGAAGGAAAGTTCAGATCATACACCCAGGATATCTGCATCAGTTTAAAATCGTTCAGTATCCTGATGGTATCAAGTTGAACGACAGAACCACCGGCTAGGGTTTTGATGCATTCCTCCGAGACCTCATCGGGAAGGTCGGCAAACCCCAGTGTTGCCGCGGAAGCCCGTTTGTGCGGAGGCAGTGCCAATAACTCGGTGAAAACACGCCAGATGTCTATTTTATCGGCATCCCGGATCAGATTGATAAAAAGCCGGTTAGGCGACTTGACCTGTCCCGGAACTTCAAGCAGATTATGAAACCGGACCGCCTCTTCGATCAACAGCCGTTCATGATCATCACAACCATCCAGCAGCCTCTCTTCGCGGATGACATCAATTGCCAGGCGGGCATGATTGTCGGAATCACTGTCCCGGAAGGTGCGCCAGCGACGATATTGAGGGAATCGCCCCACGTCATGCAGTAATGCCACAGCACCCGCAATGCGGCTTTCCGCAGGTGAAAGCGATTCTCCCGCACAGAGAAGCAGCATAGCCTCGCATACCTTGCGGGTATGCTCAATCTTGAGTCTGATATTTCCGGCGCCCTCCTCATCAGTGTCAAGATACGGCTGGACATAGGTATCAAACCAGGCGATGAGAGAATCAAGCTGTGTCTGTTCCATTCTGGAAACGGCCCCCGTAATCGTTGAAATCGCCAGCATAATACTGTACTCTGCCCCGATGTCAAATCAATCCCGTGCAATCCCGTGAGGATACTGATGCAGCCAGCTCTTCCCGATATCATCACCTCCCTGCAGAATGCAACCGAAAGAATCGAAGAGCTTCGGCGTCTGATCGAACATCATGACCGCAGCTACTACCAGTTGGATGCCCCCGACATCAGCGATGCCGAATACGACGCCCTTTTCAGGGAGCTTGCACTCCTTGAAGAGCGATACCCCGAACTGACCAGGCCGGAATCTCCCACACAGCGGGTCGGCGGCGCGCCGATTGACCGGTTTCGCTCCGTACATCACCGCATGCCGATGCTGTCACTCGATAATGCTGCTAACGAAAGCGAAATTCGAAGCAAACTTGATGCACGGGTAAAAAAAGAGCTCGGCCTGCCGGACTGCGCATCTGTTGAGTACATGTGCGAACCGAAAATGGATGGCCTCGCAGTAGAGCTGGTATACGAAAATGGTCTGCTGACAGTCGCATTGACTCGCGGCGACGGAATAACCGGTGAAGACGTAACGGAGAATATCCGGACGCTGCGGGGCCTGCCTCTGCGTTTGAGCGGTAATGACATCCCATCGCTGCTGGAGGTACGCGGCGAGGTGTTTCTTGCGCTGACAGCTTTTCAAAAGATAAACCGTGACAGGGAGGAAAATGGAGAGCCACCCTTTGCAAATCCCCGTAACGCGGCCGCCGGCTCGCTGCGCCAGCTTGATCCCCGTATAACGGCCCGCCGCCCGCTCTCTGTCTACTGTTACGCACCCGGTCATGTCGAGGGCAGCTCTTTCATGTCTCAACGTGATTTCCTGGATGCTGTCGCAGGGTGGGGGCTCCCGGTGAATCCATTGATAAGAAAGACGGTCGGCATCGACGGAGCGGTGGCCTACTATCACGAGATGCTGGAAAAACGTGAATCACTCCCCTATGAAATTGATGGCACGGTCGTCAAGGTGGATTCGTTTGCGCTTCAGCGTGATCTGGGTGAAAAGAGCCGCTCACCCGTGTGGGCTGTGGCGTGCAAGTTTCCGCCGCGCCAATCTGAAACCGTACTCGAAAACATCCTGCTCTCAGTTGGCCGGACGGGGGTTGTCACGCCGGTGGCTCAGCTAAGGGCGGTTGATATTTCCGGAGTGACCGTCTCCCGGGCTACCTTGCACAACTGGGACGAGATCGCCGCCAAGGATATCCGCATCGGTGACACCGTTCTTGTCGAGCGGGCCGGTGATGTTATTCCGGCTGTAGTGAGGGTGGTGGCAGAGCGGCGCACCGGCGCCGAGTCTGCTCTGCCGCCACCCGAAAAATGTCCCGAGTGCGGATCCGATGTTGTCCGGATTGCCGATGAGGTGGCGCTGCGCTGCATGGGTCTCTCCTGTCCTCCTCAGATACGGGAGTCCGTCAAGCATTTTGCATCCCGCAACGCAATGGATATTGAGGGACTGGGTGATAAATTTGCAGGTCAGCTTCTCTCCCTGGGGCTTGTTCGCAACGTTGCCGACATCTATCGGCTTACGAAAACCGATTTCATGCGTTTTGACCGTATGGGGGACAAGCTTGCCTCCAATCTGCTGGCTGCAATTGAAGCGAGTAAGAGCCGTGATCTGTCCCGTTTTATCTACGCGCTCGGCATTCGCCACGTCGGAGAGCGTACCGCCAAAGCGTTAAGCCGGGCTTTCGGAAACATCGATAATCTTGAAAAAGCGACTCTTGAGGAGCTGACCAGCATTCGTGATATCGGCACTACCGTCGCCCAGAGCATCCGCACCTTTTTCGACAACCGGGAAAATCTGTCTATTATCGGACAGATGCTTGAGTTGGGGGTTACTCCGGTGTCCGGCGACAAGAAGGTCGGAGGAAAGCTGAGTGGCAAAAGCTTTGTATTCACCGGCGCGCTGGCCCGCTTCAACCGTGACGAAGCCAGAAAACTGGTGGAGAATGAAGGGGGAAATGTGGTAGGGTCGGTTTCCGGAAAAACGGATTATGTTGTTGCGGGTGAAGAAGCCGGCAGCAAACTGGTAAAAGCCCGGGAGCTTGGTGTTGCCATACTTGGTGAGGATGAATTTATTGCCATGCTCGCCAGCCCCTGATGAAAGGTATAGAGCTCATGGATAAAGTTGCAATGATGATAAAAGCTCGCAGGCTTTTCAAGGATATCATTGATCTGCCGACTATTCCGGCCATCGTATCAAAAGTAGTCTCTCTCCTCGATAACGATGAAACGGATCCCGAAGACGTTGCCGACCTGATTCTTTCCGACCAGGTGCTGGCGGCCCGGGTCATACGAGTCGTGAACTCACCTCTCTTCCGCTCGATGAATCAGATCACCACGGTCAAACGGGCCCTGGTATATCTCGGTTTCAAGAGTATTCGCGAGATGATCCTGACCAGCTATTTCATTGACGGTTTCAACAATAAAGAGCAGCCCTTCGAAATGAAACTCTTCTGGATGCACTCCTTCAGTGTCGGAGCCATGTCGCGCCGCATTGCCATGCAGGTCGGTTACGCCGATACCGAAAAAGCGTACCTGGTCGGCATCGTCCACGACATCGGCAAGGTATTCCTGGGGCATTACTGCAAAGAAGAATACGGTAAGATGCTGGTCGGAATAAAAAATACCAGCTATACCACGTATGAGGCCGAGTATGAATTCTTCGGCACCACCCACTCTGAAGTCGGCCTCTGCCTGGGGCAGCGATGGAATTTTCCTCCCCTGTATTGTGATGTGATCTCCTACCATCATACGTCTGAAATGGCTACGGAAGACCCGCTGCTGACAGCGATCGTTTCACTGGCGGATTTTTTCAGCCTTTCGCACCTGACCGCCAGCAGTGTAGCCCAGGCAAGCCTGCCGGGCCCCTCCGAAGAAAACGCCTGGAATGTCCTCAGGCAACTTACCGAGAACCCGATCCCTGATGTACTGGAGCATTTCCTTTCCGATCTGTCAGAAGATTATGAAGAGGTCAGTCGCGAGGTCGATCAACTCTTCAATACCATGACCAAAAGTTGACAGCATACCGCAGGAGGATATCCCATGTCAGAGCAAGCATCCGTCACGTGTTCCAAATGCAGCACCGTTTGGCAGAATCGCGGCACCACCAATTGCTGGAGCGGAGATCCTGCTCAGGCGCCGCCCAAACCGGGCAACTGCCCTTCAGAAGTGTATGAAGAGATAGTACAGGAATCCTTCAACGAATATCGCGGGGATAGTGAGGATGCAAATATTGCCTTTGTTGCGGCCCGGGTAGAGGGTCTCTGCTACCAGCCTGTTCCGGGGAGCGATGCTGTCAACGCCCGCTGGACGAGGGTTGAAGACACTATTGCCTTCGCTAAACTGATGGGATACAGCAAGATCGGCATGGCCACCTGTATCGGACTGCTGGATGAGTCGGAGCGGCTGTCCAAAATCCTCACTGCACAGGGTTTTGAGCCTGTCAGCGTCTGCTGCAAGGCCGGCAGCATCGACAAGCTTGAACTGGGGCTGGCCGAAACCGACAAGGTCAGACCCGGCACCTTCGAGCCGGCCTGCAATCCGATCGCCCAGGCCGAAATCTGCAACAGTATGGGTACCGACATGAATATCATCGTCGGACTATGCGTCGGCCATGACATGCTGTTCAACAAGCACTCCAAAGCGCCGGTCACGACCCTGATCGTCAAGGACCGTGTTACGGGACACAACCCGATCGCCGTGCTGTATGGACAGAATTTTTACTACAAGCGTCTGCAAAAACAGGAGATGAAGGTTTGAGGGGTTTTAAGGTTTAAGAAGGAACCGGGCGACCTTGACGGAGATGGTAAAGCAGACATCGTCTGGCACAACAAAACAACCGGCTAGGTCTACGGCATGCAGACCAACGGCTCATCCGTATATGGAACCCAAGTTTATCGAAGTTGACCGGGAAACACTGTATCTCCTGCCACCTTCAGTGCAGGATTGGTTGCCAAAGGGGCATTTGGCTCGCTTTGTGGTTGACGTTGTTGAACAACTTGACCTTCGTTCTCTGAAAGCAGCATATGCCGGGCGCAGTTCCGCCGGGACGGTGAAAGTCACCATGAGGCGGTAGATGATCTGGGCAGCATCGACGTGCCCCTTGCAGGTGAGGTGCTTTACATATACTCGTGACCCTTGGTTTTATGGCTTTGGGCCGTATTCGTCGCCCTGAAGGGTTGCGTCATGGTATGGGCGGTCATAGCGATGATCGGCAGGTGGGTAAAGCGGCTGTCTGCTCTGATGAACCGAGTTGCTTCATAACCATCCATAATCAGCATTTGAACAACGGAATCATAGCGAACAGAATAGTCGGATTTAATGGACTGATGTTGTAGGGGAAAAATAGAGGCGTTGTAGGTGTTGTCCTACCTTGGAGTGTAAATGTTTGGCAGGGAAAGTTCCTATCCAATACATCCTTCTGTTGTTACTGCCATGACAAGACCATCATGGAGATGACTCCATAGGTGTAGGCATCATGAATAACCGTGCCCTTTTCCGCTCCTGCCATGGCAACATACAGCGGCAGAAAATGTTCAGGTGTCGAGTGATTTCTTATGGCATGTGGACCCTTGTTAACATAATCAAGCAGCTCATCTGTAGCACCTTCCGAAACTGAATGCTTAAGCCAATCGGCAAATTCTTTCACATACTCCGGCGGCTGGGAGTCAATACTCCTGCCAAAAAAATCTCTCAGGTTATGGGTGGCCGAACCGCTGGCAATTATAAGTACTCCATCGTCCCGAAGCGGTTGAAGTGCCTTGCCCAGAGCCATGTGATACTCTGTCCCTTTGTGCGGCTGTATTGAAAGTTGAATTACCGGGATATCCGCTTCCGGGTACATCAGCATCAACGGGGCCCAGGCACCATGGTCATACCCTCTGGACATATCCTTTTCTCCGGTAATCCCCTGATTGTTGAGCAGAGTGAGCACGCGTTTCGCCAGCACCGGGTCTCCGGGTGCTGGATAGGTGAGTGAGTAAAGTTCCTCCGGAAAGCCGGAAAAATCATAGAGTGTCGGCGGCTGCGGGTGCATGGTTACCCGTGGTTCAGCCGTTGTCCAGTGGGCTGATACAGACACAATTGCCTTTGGACGACCGATCTCCTTACCCAACTGCCGGAGAAAGTCACGTGTCGGACAATCCTCAATAATCATGCTTGGTGCGCCATGTGAAACAAAAATTGATGGAAATCTCTTTTCCATTGAAATTACCTCTCGTTATATGATCACTGATCAGGCCAGATCGAAAAGGAGTACTTCTGCCTTTTCCCTGCTGAAGATGGTCAGCAGGTCTTCGGTGCTTATTGCCGCTCCATCTCCCGATTCCAGCAGGTTACCATTAATCGTAATACTGCCCTTGGCAACTTGAAGCCAGGTATGCCGACCGTTTGGTATGATATAAACAAGTTCTTCGTTCGGCTCCAGGAGAGTCGTATATAGGTTAACGTCCTGATGTATGGTTACTGAGCCATTCCTGCCATCTGAAGAAGCAACTATGCGAAGCTTCCCCCGCTTTTCATAATCTGGAAAGAATGTCTGCTCATAGCTGGGTTTCACCCCCTTTATTTCCGGTTCAATCCAGATTTGAAAAAAATGAACCAATTCATCTTGTGAATGGTTGAATTCGCTATGGGTGATCCCGGTTCCGGCGCTCATCCGCTGAACTTCGCCCGGACGAATTACCGTACCATTACCCATGCTGTCTTTATGCTCTAAAGATCCTTCCAGAACATAGGAGATGATCTCCATATTCTGGTGTGGATGAGTTGGAAAACCTTCGCCCGGTTGAACCCGATCTTCGTTAATGACCCGCAATGCCCTGAAACCCATCTGCTCAGGATCGTAATATCCGGCAAAAGAAAAGGTGTGGAAGGTATTCAGCCACCCGTGGTCAGCATGCCCCCGATTATGTGATTTTCTGAGAGTGATCATGGCGGTTACTCCTTATAATGACCTGATCATGTTTGATCGAACGTATTGACAATTTTCTGTAAACTGCGCAGCAGCCGGTAATTAATTCCCCACAGCGGCTGTTTGTTGTCTTCAGTAAGTTTCAAAGCCGTAAAACTTTTCTGCCGGTTTCGTAGTAAAAAAATATACATCTGTTCGGCGATCCGGGTTATTGAGTTCCCTGACAGGTACCCAGAACGTATCCGCTATTTCGTGTTGGTCCGGAAATAATAGAACCGGTGGCTGCTTAACTGCATAGTGGTGTGCCTACTTCTTCTTGATCATCTCGATTTCAAGAGTAATAATTACTTCTTCACCAACGGCAACCCCTCCGGTTTCAAGTGCTGCATTCCATACCAATCCAAAGTCCTTGCGATTGATTTTGGTAGAAGCAGTAGCACCTTTCCTGATATTGCCATACGGGTCTTTGCTTTCCTGTGACGGTCCTTCCACATCAAGAACTACCGTTTTGGTGATACCGTTCAGAGTCAACTCACCGGTAACTTTCATCTTGTCCTTACCGCTTTTTGCAACTTTCTTCGATACGAATGTCATGGTAGGGTATTTGGCAACATTAAAGAAATCGGCACTGCGCAAATGTTCATCACGCTTTGCTACGTTGGTGTTGATAGAATTGGTGTCGATAATGACTTCTACCTTTGATTTAGTGATATCCATGTCGTCAATTTCAACGGTCCCGGTGTGCTTTTCAAAGCTTCCCTTTACGTTTGAAACCATGAGGTGTCTGACTTTGAAGCCCACATTGGAGTGGTCGGGGTCTATGGTCCAGGTTGAGGCAAAGGCAAAGGCCGGCAGTGACAGTGCGATGATGGTGCTGATTGAAATGATAATGCGTTTCATGATAATTCTCCTTTTAGGTTGGTCTGATGTTGGTTTATTTGATATTAAACTACTGTTTCAAAAAAAAGCGGCTACTTCAACTGTTCCCTCCTTTCATGCCAAGTTTTTTACATAAACTTCCCAATTGTTCCTGTTCAACTTCGGTTAGTGTTGCCATCTCGCCAACAATGGCTGCCTCTACTTCTGGAAATACTTTGGCAATAAGTACTGCACCCTCTTCGGTGAGGTGGATGGTGAAGTAGCGACGATCTCCAGCATCCCGCTCCCGGCGTACCAGATTTCGTTTTTCCAGGTTATCAATTACCAGAGTGATGTTGCCGGTACTCTTCAATATCTTGGCGGCAATATCACGCTGGCAGAGCGGCCCTTTGTGATACAATGCCTCCAGAACACCAAACTGACTGATGGTGAGGTTGGCAGCCGCCATGCAGCGGTTAACTCTGCCGGTTACCGACTCTGCGGCACGCATCAGTTTGGTGTAGGTGTTCAGTGCACGATATGACGGCTTAAGTAAGTCCATTTAATGCTCTCTTTGTAAATCAGTTTCAAATAACTTAATATCAAAATATATCATATTAATGTATCTGTCAAGGTATTTTTTCAGGATAAAAAATATACATTTCTCCGAGTGCTATTCCATAATGAGTACTGAAAAATATCAATATCCGTCCAGCGATTCTTGCATAACATGCTGATACCCTGGAAGCTAAGAGCGGCCGCGTGGAAGTGTCTTAAAATTGGCGATTTGAAAATGTCATAATGTCATAAACCAAGCATTTTCATTGCGCCGACCATATCTGATTATGAAGACATGCCACGGTCTCAGACCCCGGAGAAGCTGACTGGCACTTGCCAACTGCGCACCAGTCAGTGTCGGCTTCCACTCTTGCAACAGCGTCGCCCTTCCCTGTCAGAGCATTACGGGGCTAACAATCCCTTCAACCTTAAAGGCTTGCGGCCTATCTGCTTGCTGTCCTACGCATGAAACCTGTTGTTACCAACAACAGACCACCAAGGACTCACTACCCGGTGGCTGGCCTGCCGTCCGGAGCGGAAGTCTCACCCGCTAGATTACGCGACCTTGCCTGGCAGCAACTGCAAGAGGCTCATATTATTATATATATTTTATAGAGAAGTCAAAACACGGCAAATAAAACTGTAACAGTCTGATATTACTCATGCACGTTATGTCGGAGGAATACCGGAATGATGAACAGCTTAGAAAAATACTGGCAAGGCAGTATTGATAAGGTGCGGCATCAATATGGATGTCAATATGGATTGCCTGGCTAAATAGTTCCGTGTATTATCGGCGCATTACATGTGCATTCAAACGAAATAAGGATATATATGTCGAGCAAAAACTTAACCTTGAAGGATTTTGAAGTCCATTGTCTTGGCGAAAACCTGCATTCGTCACCGATGGCAAGCCAGTGTTTCTGCGATAGTTACGAGCGTCTTCTCTATCATTCAAGTTTTGACGAAATTCAGCGGCGCGTTGCCAACAATATTGAGCCGTTGTCATTTGAGGTGGCAGGTCCACGCCGGAACATTTTCTTTGATCCGGCCAAAATCGCCTGCGGCATAGTCACTTGTGGAGGTCTCTGCCCAGGAACAAATGACGTTATCCGCGCTATTGTAATGAGCCTGCATTACCACTACGGTGTTCAGAACATTTATGGGTTCCGCTATGGCTATGAAGGTCTTGTACGCAGCTATGGCCATACAGCTCTCAATCTGACTACGGAACTTGTCAGCCGCATAGGTGAGTCAGGTGGAACAATTCTTGGTTCGTCACGAGGTCATCAAGATCCAGCGGAGATGATATCAACACTTTCAGAACTCAAAATTGGCATTTTATTTACCATCGGCGGTGACGGGACACTTCGTGGTGCTGCTAAAATTGCGGAAGAAATTGCCCGGCAAGGAAAATCAATCAGCGTCATTGGAATTCCGAAAACCATCGACAATGACATTTCTTACCTGCAAAACACATTCGGCTTTGAAACTGCGGTTTCCGAAGCACGCAGATCAACCTATGCCGCGCATACTGAAGCACTCGGAGCACGTAATGGCGTAGGCCTTGTTAAGCTGATGGGCCGGGATTCCGGATTTATTGCCGCTTATACGGCGATGGCTGATTGTCAGGTTAATTATTGCCTGATTCCGGAAGCTCCGTTTACATTACCCGGGTTACTCGCTGATCTTGAAAAAAGAATCCGGCAACGCGGGCATGCGGTAATTGTTGTTGCAGAAGGTGCCGGTCAAGAGCTGATGACAGCTTCAGGTCAGGTTGATGCTTCCGGGAATAAGAAACTTGCAGATATCGGTGGATTCCTCAAAGAAAAAATAATTGCTCATTTTTCAGAAATCGGTCTCGAAATGACGCTGAAATACATTGATCCAAGCTATACAATCCGGAGCCAGCCGGCAAATCCTCACGACACAACATTCTGTCTGTCACTCGGCCACAACGCTGTTCATGCCGGGATGGCTGGACGAACGAATATGGTAGTTGGATTCTGGAATCATCAATTTGTTCATGTACCTATTAAGCTGGCAACGAGCAGCCGGAAGAAAATTGATCCATCTGGCCGGTTATGGAGCAGTGTTGTATCGTCTACCGGACAGCCAGCAAACTTGTAATGGCTTACGAATACGTGCCAATAATAAGGATCTTCATTTTCCAATGGCAGACAATAATGACATCCCACAGGAATATTACGGAGTGCTACAGCCGCTACAACACTACAAACGTAGCACCGTAGCGGCTGTAACGGCACTCCCCCCCACTCACAAGGCTGACCCAGACATATTGACATCCGTAAAATCATCATTTTCTCTTCCCACCTCAAAAAATACATTTACTACACATTTTAAACACATTTGCCTGTTATCACGACAATCATAAAACGTACAAAGGAGCTTATCATGTCAAAAAAGAAAATAACATTGCTGCTACTCACTGCACTTGGAACCCTCACGTTCCTCGGTTGCGGCAGCAGCACACCATCAACCACTTCAACAACGACAACAGATGCAGCAAGCAGCGCAATCGTCACTAAAAGCACCTATTCCATAGTGGATACGGGACAAAAAAAGAGCTACAACGCCACTGAGGAGATTTCCGCCCCCTCTGCCGGACAGGCCTTCTACGGTCAGGACGCCCAGTTTTCGGGTAACCAGCCCAGTTTCACCAAGAGTGCTGATGGTCTTACGGTGAAAGACAATATCACCGGTCTGACCTGGCAGCAAAGCCCAGACACCACGGGCGATGGAACGATCGACTCAAAAGACAAGCTGACCTGGACGCAGACACAAGCCAGACCGGCCGTTCTGAACGCGGCAAATTACGGTGGCTACAACGATTGGAGACTACCTACGATCAAGGAGTTGTACTCCCTGATGAATTTCATGGGAACCGATGTCGGCCCCGGCAGTACGGCCGCAACCCTGACACCTTTCATTGATCGGAACTATTTCAGCTTTGGCTTTGGTGATACGGCTGCAGGAGAACGTTTACTTGATGCACAGTACGCCTCCAGCAATCTCTACGTGAGCAAAACCATGATGGCTGTGCAGTACGGCCTTCCCGGTGAAGAAACCCTGTTTGGAGTGAATTTCGCGGATGGGCGGATCAAGGGCTACGGCCTGACCATGCCCGGAGTTGGAGACAAGACCTTCTATGTGCGCCTTGTCAGGGGTGCAGCCTATGGTGTCAACGATTTCGTTGACAACGCTGACGCCACCATTACCGACCGCGCCACCGGCCAAATGTGGACCAAGTGTGACAGTGGCAAGGGCATGAACTGGCAGGAGGCGCTCGCTTGGGCGCAAACCAGGAATGCCGAAAAATACCTGGGACACAGCGACTGGCGCCTGCCCAATGCCAAGGAGTTGCAGGCCATTGTGGATTACACGCGTTCACCTGATACGACATCCTCCGCTGCGATTAATCCGCTGTTCATCTGCACTGCCATCACCAACGAAGCAGGCATGCGGGACTATCCCTTCTATTGGACTAACACTACTCACATTTCCTCGGATGGCACGGGTGCCGCCGCCATTTATATCGCATTTGGACGAGCCATGGGTTACATGACCTCGCCGACAGATCCCACCAAAAGCGCGTGGCTGGACGTGCATGGCGCTGGTGCGCAGCGCAGCGACCCCAAGGCGGGCAATCCAGCTGACTTCCCCCAGGGGCGAGGCCCACAAGGAGACGCCATTCGCATTTATAATTACGTCCGCCTAGTGCGGAATCCTTAACCGAACTACTTCCCAAAAACTCATCGTGACTCTTGCCAAGAATACGTTCGGCAGCAGGATTCATTGAGATGATCGTGCCATTGGCATCCTGATATACTACGCCCTGCAGCATGGTTTCAGATAGCAACCTGAACCGCTTTTCGCTTTCACGAAGAGCATCTTCGGCCTGTTTGCGGTCCGTGATGTCAATGAAAACCGTGGCTAATTTTCCTGGCTCCGGGGAATACGCAAGAACCTGGTAGTGCTTGTTCAGTTCTCCGCTATAATTTTTAAACGTGATGGTTTTACCCGTCAAAGCGACTTCTCCATACGTTGCCGCCCAGTAAGGTTCAGAATTCGGCATTACCTCCAGTTGTGTCTTGCCAAGCAAATCCGTTGATTTTAATCCTGTGAGCTTTTCAAAAGCGGGATTGATTTCCAAAAATCTGTAGTCGCAGGGTTTGCCCTCACTATCTGCTATTATTTCATTGTTTGGTCTCAAATCTAAGCGAACGGCGGAGAATTATTTCTTCAGAACGTTTGATAACGGCCTCTGCACTGTCAAACACATCGACATCGGACATATGCATGTTGAGAAGTTCGTCACGGGTATATCCCAACATCCTGCAATAGCTGTCATTGACATCAAGTATGTAGCCACTGACGGCATCAACCAGCGTAACGCCATCGACAGATGAGGCAATTAGGGTGCGAAAGTCATCAGACTCTATATGTTTACGATTCTCTGAATTCATATTCATCTCCCGGATTATAAAACTTTAAATCACGGTAACGATACCATATTGCATTGATTTATCAAGTTACTGCTTTTGGATGCTAAAATAATTCTTGACACAACTAATAACTTCGTTTATCTATAGTCTTAATAGATATGATATCCAAGAAAACAATATACGCCTTCAAGGCGCTGATACATCTTGCCGGGACACCCGCCGGTCAGCCTGTGCTTATTGCTGATTTGGCAAAAGCAGAAAATATTCCCAAGAAATTCCTCGAATTTATCCTTTTATCTTTACGAAAAGGCGGGTTGTTGCTGAGTAGAATCGGAAAAGGTGGCGGGTATTCACTGGCAGTTCCTGCTGCCAGAATCTCTGTAGGTGCAATTGTACGGATTCTTGAAGGCGATATCGCCCCGGTACAGTGTCTCAGTACTACAAATTATGCCCGCTGCGAAGAATGTCAGGATGAAGCAACCTGCGGTATCCGACTGACAATGGCAGATGTAAATGTAGCACTTGCAACGGTACTTGATAACCTGACGCTGGCAGATATGATCGAACGCAGTGATGCCGAGCGAAACAAGATTCAGAATGTAGTCGATTACAACATCTAATTTTTTTGTCTATAATGCCTATAAATTCTATAGACATTACAAAACATGGTATGAAAGGAGATGCAAAATGAGCAGGATTTATGCAGACAATTCACAGTCCATCGGCAACACACCGCTTATCAGACTCAACCGGATAGCGGAAGGTTCCAAAGCGACCATCCTCGCCAAAGTCGAAGGGCGCAACCCGGCTTATTCAGTCAAATGCCGCATCGGAGCAAATCTGATCTGGGATGCAGAGAAACGTGGTGTATTGAAGCCAGGTGTCGAGATTATCGAGCCGACCTCCGGCAATACCGGCATTGCACTGGCATATGTGGCCGCGGCACGCGGCTATAAACTGACTCTGACAATGCCTGAAACCATGAGTATCGAACGTCGTCGTGTTCTGGCTGCCCTGGGTGCCAACCTGATCCTGACCCCTGGCGCCGAAGGGATGAAAGGCGCCATAAACAGGGCTGAGGAGATTGCCGCTGCCGAGCCGGAGAAGTATTTTCTGCCGCAGCAGTTTAAAAATCCGGCGAACCCGGAAATCCATGAGAAGACCACCGGGCCGGAGATCTGGAATGACACGGATGGGGCAATTGATGTTCTCGTTTCAGGAGTCGGCACAGGTGGTACGATTACCGGTGTTTCTCGCTATATAAAAAACACCAGGGGCAAGAAGATTATCTCGGTTGCGGTAGAACCCAAAGAAAGTCCGGTTATCAGCCAGAAACTGGCCGGTCAGGAAATCAAGCCGGCACCACACAAAATTCAGGGAATCGGCGCCGGCTTCATTCCGGATACTCTCGATCTTTCAGTGGTTGATCGCGTCGAACAGGTATCAAGCGACGATGCGATTGACTATGCTAAACGTCTGGCCAGGGAAGAGGGGCTTCTGGTCGGTATCTCTTGCGGAGCCGCAGTAGCTGCCGCAGTCAGACTTGCCAAGGAGGATCAGTTTGCCGGCAAGACGATTGTTGTAATACTGCCTGACGGTGCCGAGCGCTATCTTTCCACTGCATTGTTTGAAGGTATCTGATGTCTCAGGCAAACCCCGAACCTTGGAGCCGGGACCTTGAAAGATTGGTGCGAGAGGCGCTGACATCAATCCGATTCGGTACAGTTACGCTGGTAGTTCAGGATGGTCGGGTCATACAGGTAGATAAAAATGAGAAAATCCGCCTGAACAGGGCGGGACATATAGACGGAAGCGGTATTTAACGTTTCAATATATCAACCGAGCTGACCGGAAGGACCGGAGGCCGGAGACGATACCCGTCAGGGTGCGCTCCGGCCTTTTTTATCTGCAGGAAAAACAGGAGCAACATCATGACAGAACATATCGTGTTGTATGGGAAAGGTGGCGTAGGCACTTCAACTGTTGCCTCAAATGTAAGCGCTGCACTTGTTGAGGCCGGTTTCAGAATCCTGCTGGTCGGCTGTGGCCTGAAAGGTGACTCTTGCAGCATATTAAACGGAGGTTTTCAGATCCCCACAGTAAGTGAGCAGTTTGAAAAATCTGGCGCCATAACTTTTGATACCGTCATACGACGTGGTTTCAAAGATACTTACTGCATTGAGCTGGGCAGCCCGGAGGTTGATCCGTGTACAGCCGGGACAGTACAGGCTCTTGATCTTCTGCTGAAACATGATCTGATATCGTCACTGTGCACTGATTTTGTGCTTTACGACATTTCCGGTGATCATGCCTGCGGTGTCATAAAAGCTTTACATGAAAGAGTAGCCCTGCATCGCATCTTTGCAGTCACAACATCTGATTTCAAAGCACTTACGGCTGTTAATTCGATCATGGAGCACGTGAAGCGCCTTGCCGGCAATAATGTGCCTCTTCCTTTCGGCGGTCTGCTGCCGAACGGAATTGCCAATTCGTTCGAAGAATCTTTCATTTCTGATTTCGCCAAACATACGGGTACTCATACTCTTGGAAAGATTCCTCGCTCGCTGATGGTACGTCAATGTGAACTCTACGGGAAAACAATCATTGAAGCTTCGCCGCTATCGAACCAGGCGTATTTCTACAGGCGTCTGGCCAACCATATCGCAGATGAATCACGTTCGTTGACTGCCAAGCAACAGCCACATGCTCTATCCCGGGAAAAACTTCGCTCATGGGCTCTTGAATGGGCTGACCGCCTTTTTGCTCTTGAAAATGGTCTGGTTACCGATGGCGCAGCAATATGAACGTTTCCGGTCAGGCAGTTGCGGATAAACAGCGCCGTTCATATTCCAGTCCCATCGTATGCCGACACTCTGCTTACAGGCCGTGTGCCCCGCTTGAATATCAGGACACTCACCCCTGTCTCAGTGCGATCGAATTCAAATGAGAGAATGTTTTCGTACGCAAACAGCGCCACCGCCTCAAGTTGCGCCAGACTCCGCAGATGGAAAAGAATCCGGTTTCCTTTGGCGAGGTAGTCGATGAAGCTGACAGCTACGTCGAACTCGATTGCTCCCCACTCTTCGGTCAGATCGACCACGCTCACCCCCGCACCGCTGATGGCGGCATCACTCAGGCTGATACGCCGGGACAGCCTCCCGCCTGAATCCGTCTGGTCAGAAGCTGATCCGCTCAACTGCGCTTTCTGCGGCTCCAGTGGTGCAGCGGCTATCACCATGCCGGCGGCCACGGTTGCATTACTGAAGCGGTCGATCAGAATAAAACTGCCGGTATCACGGCTTTGCTGATAGGTGTCGAATGAAATCGGGCGGTCGAGTTCCAGTCTGGCAACTCCGATCTCGTTCAGCCCCAGTGTCCGAACCTGTTTCTGTTCCAGGGTGTTGACATCCACTGCATACTGCACGGAGGTGACCCGTCCGGGGGTTACGGCAGTGGCTGTTTTGACCAGGTAGATCTGTCCCGGCTGCAACGGCTGGTCGTGCATCCAGACCAGGTGCACTTCCGGGTGACGGGCATGAATCGGCGGGGCATCCGGAACGGTCAGCATATCTCCGCGACTGACATCGATCTCATCCGTCAGCGTCAGTGTTACCGCCTGACCGGCGGTTGCCTCAGACAGGTCGCCACCCATTGTTACAATTCGGGAAACCCGGCTGGTTCGACCGGATGCAGCAACCCGGAGTTCGTCTCCCGGCCGGATCGTACCGGCGGCGATAACACCGCAGAAACCACGGAAGTCAAGATTGGGACGGTTCACCCACTGAACCGGCATTCTGAACGGCTGTGCCCGCTTGTCCCCCGCCACCTGGAACGTCTCCAGGTATTTCATCAATGTGGGACCCTCATACCAGGGTGTGTTGTCGCTCGGTTCGATCATGTTGTCGCCGTTCAGAGCCGAGAGAGGGATAGCGGTAACTGATTCAAAACCAAGCGGGGCGGCAAATTCCCCGTAATCGTTCAGAATGGCTGCGAAGCGCTGTTGATCGAAAGCAATCAGATCCATTTTATTGATCGCCAGCACTACATGCCGGATTCCGACCAGCGAGACAAGAAAACTGTGGCGCCTGGTCTGGGTCAGAAGCCCTTTGCGGGCATCCACCAGAATTACCGCCACCTGGGCGGTGGAGGCGCCGGTTACCATGTTGCGGGTATACTGCTCGTGACCCGGGGTATCAGCAACTATGAATTTTCGCTTGTCGGTGGAGAAGAAGCGGTAGGCTACGTCGATGGTGATCCCCTGCTCCCGTTCCGCCTGAAGACCATCAAGCAGCAGGGCGTAATCGATGGCGCCACCTTGTGTACCGACCCGTTTACTGTCAGCTTCCAGCGCTTCCAGCTGGTCCTCGAAGACCATCTTGGAATCCCAGAGCAATCTGCCGATCAGTGTGCTTTTGCCGTCATCTACACTGCCGCAGGTGATGAAACGAAGCAGGGATTTTTCTTCCTGCTCCTTGAGGTATGCAAGGATATCGCTTTCTATCAGGTCAGATTGATGTGCCATCAGAAATACCCCTCCTGCTTTTTCTTCTCCATTGATCCAGTCTGATCATGGTCGATCAGCCTTCCCTGTCGCTCAGAGGTTCGGGTCAGCAGCATCTCCTGAATAATCTGCGGCAATGTGTCCGCTTCGGACTCAACGGCCCCGGTCAAGGGGTAGCACCCCAGAGTGCGGAAGCGCACAGATTTGTGTTCGACCATTTCTCCCTGTTTGAGATCAAGACGCTCGTCATCAACCATGATCAGCATCCCGTCCCGTTCCACCACCGGCCTGACTGCGGCATAGTAAAGCGGCACGATCGGAATGTTCTCCAGGTGGATGTACTGCCAGACGTCCAGTTCGGTCCAGTTGGAGATCGGAAAGACCCGGATGCTTTCACCAGGCTTGATGCGGGTGTTGTAGAGATTCCAGAGTTCCGGCCTCTGATCCTTGGGATCCCATCGGTGGCTGGCGCTGCGGAAGGAGAAGATGCGCTCTTTGGCACGTGATTTTTCCTCGTCCCGCCGGGCACCACCGAAGGCGGCATCAAACTTGTAGCGATCAAGCGCCTGCTTCAGCCCCTCCGTCTTCATGATATCGGTATAGAGCGCCGAGCCGTGGGTAAAGGGAGAAATACCCTGTCGAACACCCTCTTCGTTGACGTGCACAATCAGGTCGAGTCCGCATTCAGCGGCCATCCGATCGCGGAACCGGATCATTTCGCGGAATTTCCAGGTTGTATCCACATGCAGCAGCGGGAAGGGGGGCGGAGCCGGGTAAAAGGCCTTGCGGGCCAGGTGAAGCATGACTGCCGAATCCTTGCCGATGGAATAGAGCATAACCGGGTTGGCGAATTCGGAGACCACTTCACGGAGGATGTGAATACTTTCGGATTCCAACTGCTGAAGGTGGGTCAGATTCTTAGTAATTGGCATCGCTCATCTCCTGTGTATACCGCATTCCTTGTTCTCCGGATTCTCCCACCACCAGCGCCCTGCGCGGGCATCCTCACCCGGCCTGACGGCCCTGGTACAGGGGGCGCAACCGATGGAACGGTACCCTTCCCCGAATAACCGGTTTACCGGCAGGTTACGTTCACTGGAATATGCAATCACCCGTTCTTCATTCCATTCTATCAACGGATTGATTTTTAAAATGCCGCCATTCAGAGTGTCTTCTTCAACAGCTTTCAGATCAAGACGAGTCACCCCCTGTTGTCTTCTCATACCGGTCACCCAGCCCGCCAGTCCATTCAGCGCCCGCCCCAGTGGCTCAACTTTACGGATGTGACAGCATTCGTGGCGATTCTCAAGGGATTCACGGAACGAGAACAGCCCTTTCGTCCGCTCCAGCTCTTCTACCTCTTCATGCTTCGGAAAATACCACTCTATCTTCAGCCGGTAGCGCTCGACGAGTGCATCTGCCACTTCATACGTCTCCTCGTTCAACCGGCCGGTATCCAATGCAAAGACCCCCATGGATATCCCGGCCTGATGAGCAATATCAATAATGGCGACATCCTCCAGAGAAAAGGAACAGGCCAGAGATACCGGGCCATTGGCTGCCCGGACTCCGGCGGCAAGTATTTCTGCAGGAGCTGCATTTTCAGGGGCTATTGGACAGAGCGCACTCATATCTGGTAATCTTCCACAAACACTCTGACCTGCCGGGGGCGGACAAACACCTGTTCACCCAGCTGCAGTCCCAGATTCTGATATTTGTCCCTGGTCAATTCCGCTTCGATAAACTCCTCGCTTCCTTCTATTGCCAGCGATATTCGCACTGATGGTCCCAGTTTCAGTATATGCCTGATAACGGCTTTGATAGAGGTGTTGTCGTGTATGACACGTTCAATCTCGATGTCGTGGGAACGGACATACGCCACAGCGGCTGTGTCATCCGCCCCTGCATAACCTCTGGAATCAACCTGCAATCCGCTCAAATCGCCCTGACCCTGTGATATCCTGCCATGAAACAGGTTTACGTTACCCAGAAAGTTGAGCACGAAGGCCGTTGCAGGATTCTCATAAACCTGATCCGGTGTACCGACCTGTTCCACTTTTCCCCTGTTCATGACAACAATACGGTCAGCAACCTCCAGGGCCTCTTCCTGGTCATGGGTGACAAAGACACTGGTGACATGAATCTCGTCGTGCAGTCTGCGCAGCCAGCGGCGAAGTTCAGCCCGCACCTGGGCATCCAGGGCGCCGAACGGTTCGTCTAACAGCAATACCTGTGGTTCAACCGCCAGAGCGCGTGCCAGGGCAATCCGCTGACGCTGGCCGCCGGAGAGCTGGCCTGGATAGCGGGTTGCCATGTTCTCAAGCTGAACCAGCTGAAGAAGCTTCATAACCTTCTCTTTGATATCCTGTCCGGATGGTCTCGTTGATTTGGGGCGTACATTCAAACCAAAAGCCACGTTGTCGAAGACGGTCATGTGTCTGAAGAGCGCATAGTGTTGAAAAACAAAACCGACGCGACGTTCCCGGACATGGCTCTGCGTCGTATCTTCCCCGTTAAACAGGATCCTGCCGTTATCGGGTGTTTCTAGTCCGGCAATGATCCGAAGCAAGGTGGTCTTGCCACATCCGGATGGTCCCAGCAGGGCCACCAGTTCACCTGAAGGGATGGAAAGAGTGACGTTGCCAAGAGCGGTAAAATTTCCAAATTGCTTGTTTATATTTTCTATTTCGATACTCATTGTAATAGTTCCTGGTGATTAGTTATTGTTAAGCTGCTGCCGGACTTTCCATTCGGCCACGCTCTTTACCGCCAGTGTGATCAGCGCCAGAAAGGCCAGCAGAGAGGCTACGGCAAAGGCAGCGGTGTAGTTGTATTCGTTGTAGAGGATCTCTACATGCAACGGCACGGTGTTGGTCATGCCTCTTATATGGCCGGAGACTACCGACACAGCGCCGAACTCCCCCATGGCACGGGCGTTACAGAGGATTACACCGTAGATGATACCCCATTTTATGTTTGGCAATGTCACCCGGAAGAAGGTCTGGAGCCCGGTTGCACCCAGCACCAGGGCTGCCTCCTCTTCTTCTTTTCCCTGGGCTTCCATCAGCGGGATCAACTCACGGGCAACGAAGGGAAAGGTGACGAAGATAGTGGCAAGAATAATGCCCGGTACGGCAAAGACTATTTTGATGTCGTGTTCATTCAGCCAGGGGCCGATCCACCCCTGCAGCCCGAAGATCAGGACATAGATCAGGCCGGAAATGACGGGAGATACCGAGAACGGCAGATCGATCAGGGTGATCAGCAGGTTTTTGCCGGGAAAGCTGAACTTGGCGATGGACCAGGCTGCGGTCACACCGAAGAAGAGGTTGAGCGGTACAGAGACAGCTGCGGTAATAAGCGTCAGCTTTATTGATGACAGAGTATCCGGCTCCCGTAGTGCTTCCAGGTAAACAAGCAGACCTTTTTCAAAGGCCTGGCTGAACACCGCAGCCAACGGCAGCGCCAGAAAGAGGGTCAGGAAGATCAGCGCTACTGCAATCAGCAGCCAGCGGACGAAGGCTGGTTCAGTCTGGGCGCGTTCACTGCTGTGTGTCGTGTATATTTTAGTTGGTACGGACATTTGTTCCTCACGGAGTTTATAGCTCCACCCTTTAAAAGCTTCACCCTTCACTCCGCATACCTTCTGCTCCACTTCTGCAGCAGGTTGATAATCAGCAGCATCAGAAAGGATACAAGCAGCATCACACAGGCTATGGCTGTTGCTCCCGGGTAGTCGAATTGCTCCAGTTTGGTGATGATGAGGAGTGGAGTAATCTCCGAAACCATCGGCATGTTGCCGGCAATGAAGATGATTGAACCGTATTCCCCCACACCACGGGCGAACGCCAATGCAAAACCGGTCAGGATTGATGGAAAGAGCATCGGAAAGATAACCCGCTGAAGGGTTTGCCAGCGGTTGGCGCCCAGACAGACGGCGGCCTCTTCCAGTTCAACTTCAATCTCCTCCACCACTGGCTGAACGGTTCGTACCACGAAAGGAAGACCGATAAAAACCATGGCCAGTGTGATTCCTATCGGAGTGAAGGCAACCTTGATACCGAGCGGTTCCAGATAACGTCCGACCCAGCCGTTAGACGAGTAGATTGTCGCCAGAGTGATGCCGGCCACAGCGGTCGGCAGGGCAAAGGGGAGATCGACCAATGCATCTACGATCTTCCGGCCGGGAAAGTGGTAGCGGACCAGCACCCATGCTACCAGTACACCGAAGATTGCGTTAATGGAGGCTGCAATAATGGCCGCACCAAAGGTCACTCTGTATGAGGCCAGTACCCGTGGAGCGGTAACTGTGCTTATGAACTCAGTCCATGTCAGTCCGGCAGTTCTGAAGACCAGCGCAGATAGAGGTATCAGCACAATCAGACTCAGGTAAAAGATCGTGAATCCCAGGGTCGGCCCGAACCCTGGCAGTACATTATTTTGCTGTTTGAAAAGTCTCATTTTACAGGAGCATAAATCTGGTCGAACGTACCACCATCGGCAAAGTGAGCTTTCTGGGCCTTCTGCCATCCGCCAAAAGCTTTGTCATCAATTTTGTAGAGCTTTACTTTGGCCAGTTTGGTCGGAATATTGGGGTTGATCGGGCGATAATAATGCTTGGCGGCGATCTTTTGCCCTTCATCGCTGTAGAGATATTTCAGGTATTCTTCAGCAACTTTCCGTGTTCCGCGTTTGTCTGCTACTTTGTCGATCACTGTTACCGGCGGTTCGGCCAGAATACTTTCAGATGGCGTTACGACATCGAACTTGTCCGGGCCTAATTCGTTTATTGCCAGAAAGGCCTCATTTTCCCATGCCAGCAGGACATCACCCAGTCCGCGCTGCACAAAGGTGTTGGTTGAACCGCGGGCGCCGGAGTCCAATACCGGAACGTTTTTGAGAAGTCTGGATACGAACTCCCTGGCTTTGACTTCATTGCCGCCCGGCTGATGCAGAGCGAAGGCCCAGGCAGCGAGGTAATTCCAGCGGGCCCCTCCGGAGGTTTTCGGGTTGGGGGTGATAACAGATACACCCGGCTTTACAAGGTCGTCCCAGTTTTTGATCTTCTTGGGATTCCCCTTACGCACCAGAAAAACTATGGTGGATGTATAGGGGGAGCTGTTGTGCGGCAGTTCTTTCTGCCAGCCCGGCTTGATCAGACCTTTTTCGGCAATTGCATCAACATCGTATGCCAGAGCAAGTGTTACCACGTCGGCTTCCAATCCATCTATAACAGCACGGGCCTGTTTGCCGGAGCCGCCGTGGGACTGTTTGATGGTAACCTTGTCGCCGGTTTTCCCTTTCCAGTAGGAGGCAAAAGCGTTGTTGAAGTCGGAATACAGCTCGCGAGTCGGGTCATAGGAAACGTTCAACAATGTTATGTCAGCACCAATGGCCACTGTTGACACGGACAAAACCAGAACCAATGCAGCAAGTGATTTTGTAAGTTGTGATATTTTCATAAGCATCTCCTTTTTATTTCTATAGTTTTAGTAGATTTTATTAGAAAAAAATATATGCCGCTTATCCTTCTACCTTTGTCAGCTCCAGGATATAGTAGCCTTCATCTGTCTGCCGTAGTCCAAGCAGTTTATGGCCATCAGCTTTGAGGCTGCGGGGAACATTTTTGACCGGCTCGCCGTCATCAAGCAGTATCCGGGCTGTCGTGCCATCATCAAGATCTTCAAGAGCCAGCTTGGCTTTCACAAAATTCGTCGGACAACTTATGCCACGCAGATCGATTACCTGCATGAGTGATTCTCCTTTTCGTAGTTTATTTACCGATCTGCGTAGCAATAACCTGTGGTGCGATGGTCTCTGCTACAGTGTATTGAGGGAATATATTATGCAAGTGTTCTAAAAGCGCCTCAGGGCCTTCTTTTATTATAGTATCTCCCAGCCTGATGCGTCCAAAACCTTCAGCCTTCTGCTTGTACCACTCCAGCACAGCAGCTGTAAAATCAATCGCTTTGTCTTCCGGCAGGAAAGTAGCAAAGAGAGTACCCACCAGAGGATTACGTCCCCATTTACCTCCGATACGAACGGTGTAGCCTTTCTTTCTGACACTCCATGCTTCTGTCGGGCATACCTTGACGCAGTCACCGCACCAGATACAAGGGTCGTTACTGAAAACCGGCTTGTTATCCTCACCCATGACAATCGCCTTGGGTACACAACTCTTGGCACAGAGGCCGCAACTGATACAGGCATCCCTGTCAAGAGCCGGATAAATTGCACCCTGAAAACCGATATCATTAGTGGCTGACTTCGGGCAGTCAAAAGGACAACCGGCAAAAGCAACTTTGAATTTATGATGACCGGTAGGAGTCCCAAACAGTTTTTCGTCAACTTCGAGTGCAGATTTCTGAGTATCAACCAGGCCATTAGGGTTATATTCGCAGCCGCCACATGCAACAGGGACGCGAACCCTGGCACCGCAGGAGGCAACCTTCTGATTCTTTTCGCCCAGAGCTTCAACAACCGCATCAAAATCCTTGAAGTTAATGTTAATCAGCTCAATTGACTGACGCACAGAGAGATGAACAAACTCGCCGCCGAATTTTTCAGCCACCTCAGCGATCTTTTTCAGGCGGGGAACACTCATCCTGCCCCCCGGCACACGCAGTCGCACGGTGAAAAGGTCCTTGCCGCGCTCCTTGATGAAGCCACCGGCTTTAAGATTGTTCAAGTCCAGCTTTGTCTGTTTTTCATCGGCCATCGAATTAACCCTCAAAGTGAAGTGTGATTTTGATAGTGCCAAAATAAATTACTTGAGTCAAGATGTTTTTTGTTTATCTATAGATTTTATATTTTATTTCGGAAAGATAACAAACTCACCGAGCGGGGCGGCCCCTGCTCTAACTCACAACCCTGAGCTCCTCCGACTCAACCACACCATTACTGATCTTGAACGATTTCACATCCACCTTTAGAGAATCGGCCAGAGAAATTATGATATATGACACACCCGGTGTGAGCGCCAGCCTGATATCCTCCTCCGATGGGCGTGCCGGTGACTCCGGGTGTGAATGATACACGGCCAGCATGGTCAATCCCTTTGCCCGCAGATCCTTTACCACTGCAAACTGCTCTTTCGGATCCATCATGAAATGCTCGTTGCTGGCATCGGTATTGGTCATGCGGTAGTTGACTGAAACCGTCGCACTGCTGCCACCAAGTATGCCGCACACTTCCAGCGGGAACCCTGCTTTGGCATGGACAATCATATCGTCGTGAATTGAATTGGGAATTTCAATCATATCAAGCTTCCTTGAGGTCGCAGACGGTCATGGCATCCAGCTCATCCTTTAGCTCGGTGATAGTCGGATGTTCGCCGCATATCGGACAGGCGGAATTACGTTTGATCTCGACATCACGAAATTTCATATCAAGCGCGTCATACATCAGAATGCGCCCGGCCAGCAGCCTGCCTTTGCCAAGCAGAAATTTGATCGCCTCAGTAGCCTGAATGGATCCGAGCACACCCGGCAGCACTCCGATAACACCCGCCTGCGAACAGGTTGGGATAGCGTCTTTGGGGGGCGGGGCGGGAAAGAGGCACCGATA
>Ga0194037_1000245_pt1 | contig 42833 bp, 33 predicted proteins | sample JunL306m_MetaG_FD_148653 | JGI IMG/M metagenome (GOLD analysis project Ga0194037, IMG submission 148653) | Anoxic zone freshwater microbial communities from boreal shield lake in IISD Experimental Lakes Area, Ontario, Canada - Jun2016-L304-6m | ecosystem: Environmental > Aquatic > Freshwater >... | reverse complement strand
CTCCTAAACAAGTTTCTGAATGTGAGGCTTCTTTTACAGGTTTTTATTTAAAACGTTTTTATGAATAGTTTCCTAAGCCTTGTTCAGGCAACTCATAATCACACAAATATTTAGGCGCAAAGGAGCGACCAGTTTTGACAAATTTGCAGGATATTACTAGTCCGATGACTACATCGGAAAAACGTGCCGTAGCATCTTTAGCCAGTATTTACGCCTTGCGTATGCTGGGTTTATTTTTGATTATGCCGGTGTTATCGTTATTCGCAGAACAATTAGATGGCTCAACACCTTCATTAATCGGTATGGCGATTGGTGTTTACGGAATTAGTCAGGCTATTTTACAGATTCCATTCGGCTTGATGTCCGATCGTTATGGTAGAAAAAAACTCATTATCATTGGCCTGTTATTGTTCTTTGCAGGCAGTGTGGTGGCAGCATTATCTACCAGTATCTATGGCGTATTATTAGGTCGAGCGATACAAGGTTCTGGTGCCATTGCGGCACCTATTATGGCTTTAGTCGCTGATTTAACTCAAGAAGTGCATCGCACCAAAGCGATGGCGATAATTGGGCTTAGTATTGGTGTTTCTTTTGGTATTGCCATTACCGCAGGTCCAGTCATAGGCGGTCTTATCGGTGTACATGGCATATTTTGGCTGATTGCTGTGTTATCTTTGCTGGCAATTTTAGTGATACTTTTTAAAGTCCCTAATCCTAAGCAGTCTAAAAAACATCGGGATGCGGAGTTGGTTCCAGGGCAGTTTTTTAAAATATTAAAGAATCCAAATTTGCTGCGCTTAGATTATGGTATTTTTGTTTTACATGCCATTTTAACAGCCAGTTTTGTTGTAGTGCCTCTGTTATTAAGAGATGCAGGCTTATTACCTGCGCTGCATTGGCAGGTCTATTTACCTGTTTTTGTGATTTCAATGGCAGCTATTATTCCTTTTATTATTTTGGCTGAGAAAAAGCGCAAAATGAAGCCTGTTTTTATAGGCGCTATTGCTGCTTTAGTGATCGCTGATTTAGGATTGATGCAATTTCATTCTAGCTTAGTCGGCATTATTGGTTTTCTTTGGCTATTTTTTACGGGCTTTAATTTATTAGAAGCCACGTTGCCCTCATTAATTTCTAAAACAGCGCCTGGTGATTTAAGAGGAACAGCCATGGGCGTATATTCTACTTGTCAGTTTTTAGGAGCAGGCATCGGTGGTGGAGTAGGGGGCTGGTGTTATGGTGCTTACGGTGCTAGTGGCGTGTTTATATTTTGTGCCGCCCTTGCTGCCAGTTGGTTAGTATTATCGTTCAGTATGACGCCACCACGTTATTGGGCCAATTTATTAATTTCATTAGAAAAACTGACTATCCAAGAAGCCGATGCTTTTGCCACTGAGCTTTTAACACTCACTGGAGTTGAAGAAGTCACTCTGCATAATGATGAAGCTGTGGCTTATCTTAAAGTAGATAATCAGATACTGAATAAAGATCAGTTACAAGCTGTTATCACCCAGTATCTTAATACAACAAAATAACGGTATCCATCTTGTACAGATACTTAACTACTGGGTGTGATTTAAAGCCCGGTGATTATTAGTTTTTATATTAATTACCCAGCTTTTATTCATACCCTTAACTGCCAATAGTAGTCATTAGAATGCTACTTTAACTTTTTACCTTGAGAAGATCATGCTTAAAACTTTACATTTAACCTTTATACTTTTGTCTTTAATCAGTTTTGTGGGTAGGGTGATATTATCTGAAGTTAACCCTGAGTTACTTAAATTAAAAGTATTAAAAATTGCACCTCATATCCTAAATGCTCTTTTAATAGGCAGTGGTTTTGTTTTAGTATTTCAAGGTGATTGGTTATCAGGTGATTTTGGTTGGATCATCGCTAAACTTTTAGTATTAATCGCTTATATAGGTTTAGGTTTGTTTGTTATGAAAAGTCAAGGTACTAAAAAATGGGTTGCTTTTATAGCTGCCATGGCCTGTATTGTTTATATTGGTATAGTAGCTGTCACCAAAAATCCCTGGTTCTTTATATAAGAACTAGCTGCTCCCTCATTAAGATATAACTAATCATTGCTTTTAGTATCGCTGAAACCCTTAATTTAAGATATCTATCTTATTGTGTTAAACATCATTTGGGTTTCTTTTTTCTTAATCGATTTTCTCACCGCACTATTTAAGTTGCTGATCTTAGGGGATCATGTAACCCGCACAATGGACTATGAATTGTCGGGTTACGCTATCGCTAACCCGACCTACGATGCTTAATCGGCTATCAGCTAAATTACCTTGTGCTATTGATACTCAAAAGACCGGTTAATGAGGTGTCTATCTAAAGTTAAGTCACTTCAAATTGAATATTTTCTGTATTTATCATGAATCTCACCTTACAAAGCTTGAGTTTCACACTATAAATATCGGTATTTATAGCTCAACATTGGGTTTTCATTGTTTATAATTGGGTATTTAGTGTGTGAAATTATATGTTTGAGGAGTGAAATAGGGTATTCAAGTCATGAAATTAGGTGATCATGGTGCGAAATTAGTTTAGCAAGATAAGAAACTGGGTATGCAAGGAAAAAAATTAGGTATTCAAACCTTAAAAAAAGGTTATCACGACACGCTAACCTCGTTATTCAGAGAAAACCATGTTTTATCTACAAGCGAATTGCAAATAACCCTAATAATTTGACCATGCCGTAATAAGCTAAGCCAGTTGCACTAGTCGCTATAGCTAAACTTAACCAAAATTCAAAGCCCAGACGTAACAACATCGGTAAAGTTATAAATAACGCTAAAGATGGCAAAATTAGCCAGAAGATATTAGTAGACAGTGTGGCGACTTTATCACTATTGCCCGTATCGAGATACAACCAAGCAAAGGCTAGCAATGAGGTAATAGGCAAAGAGGCTAGGGCGGCTCCCCAAAATAAACTTCTTTTAGTTAGCTCAACAATTGCAACAATAATAAGTGAGGAAATAATAATTTTCAATAGGTAATGCAGCACGATACTTAGTTATCCTCAATGACTAGCAACTGAATTGGAATAGTTTAGCTTAAATGTTAAAGGTTAAAGACGAAATCTACGTCTTAAGTATTTAGGCTCCAAGTTTAGCCTTTAGCCTGCATTTAAACTATCCTAACTTAGTTTCGTATAAAAAATCTGTATGACCTTATTCTAATTTATTTATTTCAGATATCTTTTTTCATTACCTGATAAGGCTCTTCAGAAATTATATCGGGGTTCATCTGAAAATAGATGTCCGTTAATACCTCATCAAATTCTAAATAATTCTCAGCGATCACTGTAAAAAAAGAAAAGATAGCGTCACTTAATTTAGGACTGTTCACTACCAAACGAAGACCTTTATAAGGGTATTTTTTGCTACGTTTAGTAATTAGTTTTAGCGTTTTAATGACAGTGACTTTGCAGCCGTATTTTGAGAGTAGGTTTAAGAACGTATTGGTGCATGTCTCCTTAGGCATATAAAACGGCAGGCAAATCACTTTAAAAAAAACCTCAGGAGATGATAATAATATATTAGCCATATTTAAAGGTTCAGTCAGCTTTAATCTTTCATAATAAAACCGTCCTAGCAAATACCACTGCCTCTGAGTCAATATACTATTTGGATTAAACTTGCATACCGCTTGCTCAATGATATGTACCAAGCCTAAATCACCTTTGGCTTTATTGGCTTTTACAGACACAACCTCAATATTATCAGAACAATAACCACGTGTGTTATCAACTCTATCAATAGACCAGTCTGTCAGTTCTTGAAGTGCAAAAGTAAAAGGTTCTTCTGTTATGGGACAAACGCCGTTAGTTTGCTGCAACTTTTCCATTAAATCATCAGCAGTAATAGTTACTTCGAAATTCTTTCTTAAGCAACGGAGTCTGATACTCAGAAGTTTTCTGTCGAATTTGTTAGAGTGTTGTTTAGATACATTTTGAATCCTGCCAGCTTCAAAACCGTATTCAATTTGCTGCCGATGCTTATCTTCAATTTGACTCATATCGATGGGTAAATCATAACGATAATGATCAAATCCAATCTCAAAAGCTAAATTGCCCATAACGAGTCTCCAAAAACTATAACAAATCTAAAATTAATTTTATTGATTGCTACGAATGCCATCTATTTGGGTGGGTCTATATCGGGCTGTATAGGCCTATATAAAACTTCGCATAATGTATATTATGTTAAATTATTGTAGTATTGGCATTATTTACAAATCTAGGTTGAAACCTACACAGAATGCCATCTTAGCTAAAAACTGCTAATGATGAGTTCTTAAAAATGCTTCAAACATCAGTAATGACCAAATGGGTGTGCTGTAATCTTTTAAACCACTTTGATGTTGATTAATCATCTGCTCTATAAATGTTTGATTAAACAATCCAGATTGCTTCATAGTTTCACCCAATAATGCTTCCCTAATTTTTTCTTTTAATGGCCCTTTAAACCATGTGGCTAACGGTACTGCAAAGCCCATTTTGGGTCGATATAAAATATCCTCTGGCAAATAAGTTTCTAAAGACTTTTTAAAGATATATTTCCCGACTCGACCTTTAAGCTTCATGTCTGGCGATAGCCCTGCCATCCATTCCACTAATTGATGATCTAATAATGGCACTCTAACTTCTAGTGCATGAGCCATGCTGGCTCTATCGACTTTAGTTAAAATATCTCCAGGCAAATAGGTTTTAATATCAAGATACTGGACTAACGATAAAGGATTGTCCGTTTGTGCATCAGCGGCATGTCGTTTGAACACTTCAAGTGCTTGATAACCTTGTAATTCTTTCTTTAACTGAGTGCTAAACAACTTACTGCGTAATTCATTGGATAAGCTTGAAACACTATGAAAATAACCTTCTAAAGAATCTCTTGATATGGATTCAAAGGTTGATTTAGCTCTAAACAACTTAGGCGCCCAATCTGCTTTAGGATAGACCTGCCCTAACCTACTAAACACCGGTTTTCTGATATGAGTGGGCAACCAAGAGCGCATTTGTTCTTCGTATTTATGCCAACGGTAACGTCGATAACCCGCTAAGTTTTCATCACCGCCATCCCCAGATAAAACCACGGTGACTTGTTTTTTAGCCAATTCACAGACTTTATAAGTTGGTAATGCTGAGCTATCGGCATAGGGTTCATCATAAAGTCCAGCTAATTGATCGATTAAACTAAAATCATCGGCATTGACTTGTTCTACACGATGCTGGCTGTTATAACGGTCGGCGACTTGTGCAGCAAATTTGGATTCATTATAAGCAGGATCTCCAAACGATATTGAACAGGTATTAACAGGGTCTTTTGATAAACCTGCCATCATAGCGACTATCGCACTAGAATCAACGCCGCCTGATAGAAAGGCACCTAAAGGTACGTCGGCAACCATTCTAATCTTAACGGCTTCACGTAAACGCGCGATCAGTTCTTCGCCTGTTGCTTGTTCATCTTGTGCGAGTCTAGGTGTAAAACTAAGGTTCCAATATTGTTTAGGCAGATAGTTAGGTTGACCATGTTTTAAAGTTAAACAAAAACCAGGCTCTAACTTATAAACGTTTTTATAAATAGTTTTTGGATCAGGAATATAACCAAAACCAAAATAATCTTCGATGGCTGTCGCATCAAAGGTTTTTAGTAGGTTAGGGTGCTGTTTTAATGCTTTTAATTCTGAACTAAAAATAAACTGACCACTGCTTAATTCTGCATAATATAAAGGCTTAACGCCTAAACGATCTCTAGCCAGAAATAAGGTTTGTTGATTTTTATCCCATATTGCAAAAGCAAACATGCCACGAAAGCGCTGTACACAAGCTTCGCCCCAAGCTTGCCAAGCAACCAAAATCACCTCGGTATCACAATGGGTTTTAAAGTGATAACCCAGATCTTCCAGTTCTTTTTTTAAGTCTAAGAAATTGTAAACTTCACCATTATAAGTAAGCACCACATTGTTATCGGCACTGATCATGGGTTGCTGGCCACTACTTATATCAATGATTGATAATCTCCGATGACCAAAGCCTAGGCCTGCTTCAAGATATAAATTGCCTTCATCGGGTCCACGGTGATGTTGGCTTTCATTCATACGCGACAATAAATCTCGATTGATTTCTCGTTTTTCTTTGAGATCAAAGATGCCAACAATTCCACACATAGTTGTTTTTCCTGTTTAATGGTTATTGATTTTTATTATTGGAGTCAAAACTCATGAGTTTTGACTTAAAAAAAGCAACAAAACTCGTGAGTTTTGACTCCGACAATCTAGTAAGTATCTTTCAATAAATTAACTAATTGCTTGACGTTATGTTCCCAGCTAAACATTGTTTGTACATATTGACGATTTTTATGCGCGGGTGAGTTGTTTTGTAATTGCATAATAATTTCATCAGCTATGTCTTTAATATTATCAGCGACACTAACAGCAAGTTTTTGTTGCTGAGCGATGCCTTCCATAGCAGCCGTTGTAGCTACTACATATTTTTCCATAGCCATGGCTTCTAAAACTTTATTCTGTATACCTCGAGCTATTCTTAAAGGTGCTACGACTAAATGGGCATGAGCAAGATAAGGTCTAATATCAGCGACTGCTCCAGTCACTACAACAGAATTATTGGCTAAGGCTAATACCTCTTTAGTGGGTTTAGATCCGACGATATAAAATTTAACTGTTGGCTGTTGTTTGACTATCAAGGGAAGAATTACGTTTGCAAACCATACAACCGCATCTACGTTAGCCCAATAATCCATAGCGCCTGTAAAGACTAATATTTGATCAACATCGGCATAAGGTGAATCAAAGTAGATTTTAGGCGAAAAATAGTCACTATCTACGCCATTATAAATATGAGTGATTTTATGGCTAACTTCAGGTGCTAATGTTTTAAACAGCTCTGCTTCATGTTCCGATACAAAAATACTCGCCCTAGCCTGCTCTGCTAAAATTTTTTCATAACTTAATAGATAATAAGCTTCGCGTTGATAAATCCAGTGCTTAAGTCCTTTACTTTGCTGGGCATATTGCCGCCACTTATCAGAATCCACATCAACAAAATCAACAATCATATCAACCCTATGATCTTGATCAATAAATTGCGCCATAACCGATGAAAATATCAGTACTTTCTTAATCGAATGTGCGCTTATTGTTTGGTTAACCCATGCTTGTATCTGTCTGTTTTTATAATAAGCTAAGCTGAGTGGTTGACCGGTTACTATGCCCTGCAAGCTTTGTATCTTAGCTAATAATGGCTTAAATTCAATATAACAAGTGCTTGCACATAGAGCATCGACTTTATTGGTATATTGCCAATCATTAGGGTCATCAATAAAAGTTCCTAGGTGTATCTTGAAGTGTAAGCTTAAATACTTTAGTAAATGATATGAGCGTATTTTATCGCCCTTATTAGGTGGATATGGAATACGATGGGTCAGAAACAGTAAATCTTGCATATTAGCTTAAATCTTTCGATAACCACGGCCCCACCCATTGACTGATAGCCAAAGGCAAATGTTTCCATGCGGCAATAAAGTATCTATATTTTGGGTTAAGTGGATTAATGTCGGGCATGGTTTTGGCACTAACTAAATAATATTCATAAAAAATAGGCTTAGGAATAAAGCCCCAGTTCTTTTTGAAACTATAAGAACCCGTACCGATTTTACTGCGCCCGTAATCAAAGATTTTATAGCCTTTTTCTACTGCACGACGCATGACTTCCCAATACATAAAATCATTACCTTTAAGATTTCTGGCTAAGTCAGTGCCGCCACCATAATAAGGAATTACTTGATCTTTAAAATAAAAGTTCATAACACTTGCGACTAAATAACCATTATGTAATACCGTAAGTATTTCACATTGATCTTTAAAAACATCTTTTAGGGTTTGAAAATATTTTTTTGAAAAAACTGGAGTACCTAGATTTCTAACACTTTCAGAGTAAGCTTGATATAGCCTATCAACCTTTGTATCTATCACGCTATTTAATCCGGCCTCTATGCCTTTTCTTACCATCGCTCGTTGTTTTCTCGGAATGGCTAAAAAGTTTTTTTCAACATCCGTATCTAACTCTTTGCTAAAAGATACATAAAGTTCTTTATAAGGTCTTTTAGGTGTTTTTTGAACTTGATTTCTCATTTCTAAGTAATCGACTTTAAGCATAGTAGCCAAGCGGCAAGCTTCTTGATCGAGTGCAATATAGGATTCTTCATCAATAGCGACTATGCCCCCATAAACACAAGGCGCAATTGAAACCAAGCTATTGCCGAAAAATAAACTCTTAATATGTACCAAAGGTAGGATACCGGTTATAAGGCCATTATTTTCAACATAGATATAATAGGTATCATGTCCAAAAGCTTTTCTTATGACTTGCTGCCAGCCGGTTTGATGAAAAAAAGTTGCTTCATTCTGTGCCATCACGAAGTCATCCCAGCGAGAATATTCATCATTAGTCAGTGTTTTAATCATGGTTTTGACCTTGGTTAATATGGAATACATTTTCCATGGTATCCCACTTAAAATCTGTTAATAACTGGTTTAGTCTAGCTTCCATTTTGTGTAAATTTAGATAATGTCGGGTTTTAGTTTTTAAACTTAAGCCATTTTGCCTAGGTTGGTTTGGATCTATTTCCCATGGATGAAAATAGAAAATTGCGGGTTTTTGTTCCTGTTGATTAACTCGATTCAAAGCCCATTTAGATAGGGCATAGGGATAAAATCTAAAGAACCCCCCTCCTCCACACGGCCAATTTTTAGTGCCCATTCTAACAGTCGTGATTGGAATTTCTTTAAAGTCCAGATTTTGTAACGGTTCAAACATGAATCTAGGCGCTTCTGGCATACCGTATAAATCATGCTTAACAGGATAAATACTTGAGCTATATTTAAAGCCCATTTCTTGCAGCACATTTAAGGCCCATAGATTACTTGCACCGATTGAGTAACTAGCCGCTCGATAACCTTTAATTTCTTTTCCACTTTGTTGTTCTAGAATGTTTTTTGCTTTGTAAACATCTGATCTGAATTGATCAGGTGTTTGCTCAGTCACTCTGATATGTTCATAACCATGACAAGCTAATTCATGTCCGTCTGCTACGATGCGTTTAACTATACTGGGGTAACGTTCAGCAACCCAACCTAAGGTAAAAAATGTAGCTTTTATTTGCCTGTCTTCTAATATATCTAATATTTTATGCGTGTTATTTTCAACTCTATGGGGCAAGTTATCCCATTGATTTTTTGTAATATAAGGTTCAAAAGCCGATACTTGAAAATAATCTTCAACATCAATACTCATCGCATTTATTTGGCGGATCTTCATAGTTAGTTACTTTAAATTGAGTTATTTACGACTATGTTTTTTGGTAGGTCGGGTTAGCGATAGCGTAACCCGACATTTAGTAGCTCATTGTGTCGGGTTACGCTATCGCTAACCCGACCTACGTTTTTTTATTTAAAGCAGCGTTATTTATTCAGTGAGATTCTTCATAAACGGCATCCATATCCAGTTGTAGTAAAATGGCTTTGCGTAATAAAGAACGCTCCTTGTAAGCGTTTTTTTGTAAATCAAACACAGCTTTTTCTAAGCTAATTAAACGTTCTTCAAGGGACGAATCAAAAAACATAGTGTTTTTTGATGGGGCATGAAATTCATGGCTCTTAATAGAAGATTCTTCTTCGATATCCATGATGACTTTATCAATAGCTGTTAAATCTATGACTTGTAATTCTTCAAGATAACCGAATAGTAAGACCCTGTCACATAGCGTATTAATACATCTTGGAATGCCTTGTGTGTATGAGCAAATGCTATCAAAAATATTATCTTCAAATTGAGGCGTATTTTGCCAGCCTGCTTTTTCTAAACGAAATAAGATGTAGTTTTTAGTTTCTTCTGCGTTAAGTGGTTTTAATTGATAGGTAGCAACAATACGTTGTTTTAATTGCTCCATTTCAGGTAAAAATAATGCTTCGCTTAATTGTTGCTGTCCTATTAAAAATATCTGAAATAGAGATTTTCCAGATAACTCAAAATTAGACAACATGCGTAATTCTTCTAAAGCATCTTTGGGGAGATTTTGTGCTTCATCGACTATCATCAGCACTCTTTTTCCTTCCATTGCTTGCTGTATAAAAAAACATTCTATACGTGTTAATAACGTCGATTTATCTTCGCCTTCATAAGAAAGTCCAAAGGTAGCCGATATTATTTTAAGTAAATCATCTGCACCAACCTGCGATGACACCATAATACCTATTGTTATATTGTCGTTATTTAAACTAGTGACTAATTGTTTAACTAACATGGTTTTGCCAGTTCCAGGTTTTCCAGTAACAACAACAAAACCTTCCCCTTGGGTTAATCCATAGTGCATATAAGCTAAAGCGCGTTTATGCACTGCACTATTAAAAAAAAAGTCGCTGTCAGCAGTTAACTGAAAAGGTTTTTTACTCAGATTATAGAAACCATCATACATCATTAAAATCTCATAGAAAGTGTAGCGGTTACCCTATTCTCATCAAATCCATTGCTTGGATTCAGGTAGTTAATATTATTGATACTAGAGGAATGATTCATATGTTGAAACTCAAGTATACTGTTTAATGTTGGACTAAAAGCATGATTCAAGCCAACTATTGCCTGGTAATATTGACTATTAGAAGTGGAACCTTGATTAGCAATAGTTTGCCATGTTGGCCTAATGTATAAGTTGGTTTTGCTGGCAAGCGGCCAAGTCCAGTTGCCAGTAACACCTATAACTTTTTGATTATTCCCATTGCTATTTAAATAACTATAATCATGATCATAAGCATTAATTGTTAGGGTACTTTTTCCAGGGTTGAAAGAGACTGATAAATTCCACGCTGTAGACACAATGACGTTATTAGTTAAGATCGGGTTATTAATAATGTACTGAACGGGGCCTAAGTTAGAGGCAGAATTAACTAGCAATTGGTTCTGAGCTAATATCTGTTGTGACGTCGTCGTTGTATTAGTGTGAGTTAGACTCCATGTTGATCTAGCCGCCTGATAATGCAAAGCAGTTTGCCAGTTTTTTCCAGAATTTCCACTGCCTCCTATTCCAGAAGTTGTCGCAGAATTCGTAGCCAAAGTAGAGGTAGAAGTAGATGATGCAGTATTTGAGAATTGTCCAAAACTGGTTCCTACGGCATTATCACTATACGTAGTTGTCCATGTTATGCGGGACATCGGTGAAATAAATACTGTGACATAACTATTGTTACCCGCACCCATAGTCACACTAAAATATTGATTAGGCTGCCATTGCCCACCGGCAGTGTAATAGGCGCCGGTATTGGATGATCTAATTGAAGATTGATAATTTGTGTTGCTATAACCACCTTGGGAAAAGATATTAAAATAAGCATTAATTGGAATACTTACTCTGACGCTAGAGTTTTGATAACTTACATTTTTACCTGACGCCACAAAATTTTCATTATTATTAAAGGCTAGATTCCATCTAAGACGCTGAAAATAACTTCCACTATTAAGTGCTATTGTTTCTGTGAGGTTTAAGGTATTTGAAATAGGAGCTAAACTGCTATTAGATGTTGAACTTGCATTAGAACTGGTTGCTATTGTGTTGGTATTAAGCTGAAAAGATCCATTAGCATAATTGGAAAAATGGGGTGTCCATGTCGGCGCAATACCAAAAGTATAAACATTACTACTATTACTAGAGCCATTGATATTACTTGCACCTATCTGGTTATTATTGATGTTTTGTTGACTAATTGAGCTCGTAGAATTTAAGAACAATGTATTAGGAATAAAAGTACTACGCGTGCTAGATTGCAATTGATTATATGAATTAAAATTATTATTACCGCCGGCATTATATAAATTCTGCATTCTATAATTAAGATTCATGGTCGATAAAGCTGATTGGCCTGTCACCATAAGTCCTGGATTAATTGCTTCAACAAAAGCACCCTGTTGTTTACCAGTGGACGCTAAAGCAATATTGTCAGAATAAATTTCCTGTGCTTGTAGAGTTGGATTGAAAGTCCAACTAAGACCATAAGACGCATTACAAAAAAACACCATATAGAGGCTAATTAAACTTAAAACTCTCTTTACGTCAATGAGCATATTGACCATAACCATAACCATAGCCATAGTAATTAATATCCATGTTTCTCTTGGTTTTATTGAATAGCGCTAAAACCACATCACAAGCAGCCAATTTTTCCACAGACTCCATTACTACATTTTGTAAAGTTTGTTCAGCTTCAATCACTAAAATGACCTGACCAACTAATCTTGCTAATACCTCACCTTGGGTTGCTGCTAATAAAGGTGGTGAATCAAAAATGACAATTCTATCAGGATAGCGATTGCTTAATTCTTCAACAAATAAAGCCATTTTATTGCTGGATAATAATTCGGTAGAGTATTTATGTAATTTACCAGCTGGAATTACTGATAAGCCAGCTATGCTAGTTCTTACAATAATGTCTGAAAAATTAACATCAGCTCCATCAAGATATTCAATTAAACCAGGAGTTTCATTAATACCTAACACTTTTGAAACCGAGGGTCTTGCAACATCAGCATCAATGAGTAAGACTTTTTTGTCACGCTCATTGGCTATACTTAACGCTAAATTAATAGCTGTGAATGTTTTACCTTCTCCAGGCAAACTACTCGTCACTAAAATTAGATTTGCCCTAGTAATGCCTAAACTTCCTTTCCCAAAGGCATTATTTACTAAAGGACGCTTTATATTTCTGTATTCTTCTATTGCTTCTGTGTTTGAACTGCCCGGCGTTGCAAAGCCTAAATCTGATAAACGTTTCCAATCGATATCAAAAATTAAAGTATTATCCTCATTGACATCGACTGTTAGTTCTTCTGCCTTATCAATTTTATTAGCGACTAATAGGGTTGTATCTTCAATAGATTTTTTTGAATTACAATCCAAGTTAGCGCTTAATACGGCATCTTCGATTTTTAATTTGTTTAATGCTTTTTCTATTATGCTCATATATAACTCACTAGTAAGGTTAATAGTTATTTAAGAAAAAACAGACAGGCCAAGAAGACTTATCTTTACAATATCAGCTGTCATAAAACCAAGGTAAATGATAAATAGACTAATGACTGCAACTCCATATTTAAGCATTTCATTTCTATATTTAATAAGTTCTTCAGGTCTTGATTTCATAGAAATACTTCCTAAAATGGGTAATCCAGTTAATTTTCTAAGTTGCGATATAGACATGAAAGTAGGTCTTATTAAGTACAACATTAAAGCTAAGACTAAACTGACTATAATACTTATCACTAACACCACCGAATACAATAATTTTCGTTTCGGTGACGAAGCCTGTAAAGGCATATTCGGAGCATCTGCAATCTTAAACTTTAAGGCTTCTGCCTGATTATCAACTTTTTCAGACATAACGGCTGTCTCTCTGCTTGAGAGTAAGCGATCATAATTATTTTTTATTTGAGTATAATCACGATTTAAATTTTCTATTTCTGTTTCTATTGAAAGCCTTGAATTCAATTCATCTTGCTCTTTTGATAGGCGTTGTTGAAAGATATCAATACGTGAATTGATTGAAGCAATATTTGCGTCAACTTCATTAATAGCCACTTTTATATTTTGAATATAAGGGTTAGTCAAAACTGCATTATCGAGACCGCCCGCATCAACAACTTTTGCTTGCTTTACCGCATTGCGTATTTGTAATTCTTTAATGGTTTTATTAATATGTGCAACTTCTGGATGATTATCTGTAAATTTAATTAACAGTTCATTTTTTCTTTGTTTAAGCGTAGATATTTGAGCATCATCTCCAACAGAAGCAACTTCGGTTGAGCTTTTCCATTCATCATTATCATCATCCGATGTTAATGATTCTTCTAACTGCTCTGTTAGCTTTTCTTTTCTAGATTTTGCTTCTTTTAAAGTTAATTTTGTATCTTCTAGTTCCTTAGTCATAGATTGTATCTTGCCAATTTGATCACCACCTTGACCCGGCAACAAACCTAAATTTGCACGTTTAAAATTTTCACGAGCTTTTTCACCATTTCTTAGGCGCATTTCATACTCTTGTATTTGTTCATCAATAAAACGCTGTGCGCTATCTGAATTTCCGTGTGTTGATAGCTGTGTTTGTTCTGAAAATACCGTCAATACTGCTTGTACAACATTTTTAGCCATATCAGGAGTAGTTGCTTCATATTGAATGGTAAACATATCTTCAGTAGCGCTATTAATATGTATATCTTTTTTTAAACCCTCAATGAATTTTTCTTGTTCAGTGGGTGATCTTACTATTTTATCTAAATCAGATAATTTGATAATTTGTTCAAGATTACCTTTAGTAAACATTAATTGCTGCATAACCCTTAACAAACCTCTAACATCGGCTTCGATTGCCATGCCTGACAACAACGGTTGTAACATTGTTCTTGTTTCAACATGTACTTTAGCAACAGAGGTATATTTATCGGGCATCAGCAATACATAAGTCCATCCAGATGTTGCTAATATCGATGCGATAATTAATGCTGACCATTTATACTTTAAGGCACCCTTGAGATAATAGAGAACTTCAAATAATTGTTCTTGCATAGGATTTTATAACCTGTTGTTGACGATGTAGTGACGTTCAAAAAAATGATTGAGGTATGATTAATATATCGCCTGGTAATATTTTTACATTGGCTGATAAATCTGCATTATCAACTAAATCATCAATTCTAATGCCGAAGTGCTGTGACTCTCCATCAATGTTTCGAATAATGCTGGCGTTATTGCCATCAGCAAACTGTCCTAGTCCACCTATTTGAATAATTAAATCGAGTAATGTCATATCTTTTTTATAGGGAAATGCTTTAGCTGAATAATGCGCGGCTACACCCGAACCAGAACCACCAGTACCGCCGCTCAATTGGCCAATGACTCTAACTTGCTGACTGTACACACCTTGCCCACCTGAAACCATAATAACAACTTGTGGATCTCTGACATATTTTGAAAGTGCTTTTTCCATAACTCTGGCTAACTGTGATGGTGTTTTTCCGCTTGCTAAAAGGTCCTCTGCTAAGGGGATGGTGATTTTTCCATCTGGTCTAACGTGGGCGGTTGTTGATATGTCGGGATTTCCCCACACAAAAATACTAACACTATCTCCTGGTCCGATAATATAAGTGTAATCAGAAGATATAATAGCATCATCCTCTTGTGTTAGTTGCGGATAGCCGCAGCCAGAAATAAGGGCAACAACAAATAAAAGAATTGTTTTGTTTATGACTTTTAGAGTCTTCATACAACTACCATCGGATGAAATTAAAATAACTTGTATAGAGCTATGATCAGCACAATATTTATTGTTACAAGTAGTCTTGGATACTTATTCAAAGCAACTAATACATCGCTTCAATCTAACAAAAAAGTTTGGTTGCAAATTAATTGACGACCAATGAATGTCCTCTAGTTTTATTTAATATCTCTGCTAAAAGTTGGTTAGCTGTATTTTTATCAAAAAAGTCGGCTGTTTTTTTAGACAGTTCTATTGCTTGCTTAATTTCATTGATGGCTGAGCTATTATTACCTATTTGGTAGTAAGCTAAACCTAGGTGATATCTAAATATGGGGGTATTAGGATTAGATAGTATTAATTTATTCAGTAATTTTATACCCTCAGTTACTTTTCCTTGCTTAACTAAAACCCAAGCATAGGTATCTCTATAATAAGGCTGTACTGAATCCTTTAACTTTTCTATTAAAAGCCCTGCTCGATTTAATTTATCAGCACTACTAAAGTTTTCGGCTAAAATAATCGCCAAGTTATTAATGGCTAGTTCTAGGTTTTCATTTTTTCTAAGTAACAACTCGTAATATTCAACAGCTTTATCATTGTTGCCCAGTTTTAAATATAAATTAGCTATTGATGTCGACAGTTTTATATTATCAGGGTAGGTTTTAAGACCATCAAGATAAGTATCTAGCGCACCTAGGTTTTCGTTCATAGCCAATTTAGCATTAGCTAATAAGATATAAACTTGAGGATTAATTGATTTTTCTGAAATCATATTTTTTAATAGGGCTTGCGCTCCATCAAAATTTTTATTAGATAAGTAGGTCTCTGCCAGTAAAGTGCCCGCTGTTATGTTTTGTGTATTCTTTTTACGTAAATTAATTAAAAATGTGACCAACTGGTTTCGGTTATTTAATTTTTCATAACTTTGAGCAATATTAATTAAAACATCACTATTATCAGGTAACCTTTCTAATAGCTCAGAATAAATTTCTATAGCTTTAGTATAATCTCCTTCACCTTGATGTATCTGTCCAAGAATATAACTAGCTAAATCGTAAGCTAATGGGCTATTGGTATTTGTAATTTTTTGTACAGTCTCTTTTGCACTGTTCCAATCATTTTCCATAATATTCAAATTAGCCATTTTTTCTAAAAATTGGATATTATTAGGCGCAATATTTAAAGCCTTTTGAATAATATCTTTAGCTACTTTAACATCATTATTTGTTAATGCTTTGTCATAACTATAAAGTACCGCTTTGGGGTTAGCTGGATTTGCTGACAAGGTACTTGAAAAATGAATATCAGCTTGTTTTTGATCATTTTTGTTGAGATAAATTTGTGCAAGTAGCATTTGTGCTTCTTCAGAGTTATCTTTACTCCAAATTACTTTATTCAAAAAGGTAATCGCTTCATCTGATTCGCCTTCAGCCAGCAGAATTCTTGCTTTTAAAACATTAGCATCATCATAACTAGAATTAATAGTCAGAGTTGAATCAATAATTTTTTTAGACTCTATGAGATTCCCTGTTTCTAGTGCTATTTTTGCTAATTCGACTTTTGCTGACAAGCCTATGTTTGAATTTTTCTCAATCTTGATAACTTGATTAAGATTAATCTTAGCTTCATTAAAGTTTTTTCTGAAAGTCATCCAGTTTGCTAAAGCCATTAACAAGCGTGGTTGCTCTTTATGTTGTTCACTAAATAGTTTAAATTTCTCAGTAACTCCCTCTTTATTTGTCGCAGCAGTAAAATTAAGATACATAAGTATGGATTGAATATTATTAGGCTCAACATCAATAATAGCTTGTAATAATGCCTCTGCCTCAGACGCTTTACCTGTTTGTGTATATATCTTAGCTAAGGTAATTTTGAATTCATTATTTTCTGGATAGTTTGCTACCAGATTTTGATAATCTTCAATAACAGCATCTGTATTTTTATTTTTTGCATCAAGTTGGATTTTGAAAAAATCTAAGCCTATATTACTAGCATCTGTTTTTTTTGCTGATTCTATTAAAGTCAATGCTTGAGTAAAATCACCTTTTTCCATAAAAATTAGAGATTTTAAAGATAAAACATCAGAATTATCTGGGTGATCTATTAGGATGTTATCAATTAAAGCGAGTGCTTCTGTTGTGTGTTTCTCCTTTATAAGCGCAGAAGCTTTTAAAATCAGTGCTTCAAGGTTTTGGTTACTTTCTTTGAGTACATATTCTGCTTGATTTTTGGCTTCAACAATATCACCAAAAAGTAACTGTACTTTCCCTAGTTTTAATCGTGCGTCGACAAATGAAGGGGCAAGTTCAACAGTTTTAAGTAAGTTTTCTTTCATTTCCTTTAATTGCCTTTTTTTTTCATTTAACAAGGCCATATAGTAATAAGTTTCAGCGGTATCTTTACCAGATTGACTTGATGCTTTTAGTTCAATCCTGGCTTTTTCTAGTTCCCCTTTGTTAATGTAATCCGCAGTTTTTGATATATGGTCATTAGCTTTTTCCTTATGATCAGAACAACCCACTAATATTAGTGATAGTAACAACAGCTTAAAAGACTTTGGTAAAGCTAAAGGTCTGATATTATTTTTATATAAAGTCATGGTTCTATTTAACCTACTTAAATTGATGTATGCGGTACATGGTCAAGAAAAAAACTTTAGTTATTTGTTCACTAAAAAAGCTACTAAAGACATTGCTGCTATAAGTTCAAGCTACTTAATCTATTAAAACAACTGATTCTGTTGTGTTGGTGCATGTAATCGGTAAAAATTTTAAACGTCACTATTTGATTGGGATCAACTTTATTTAGTACATAAGTTCATGCGCTGAATCATGTTTTATTTACCAACAATAATAGATTGTTATTTAATGGGCATAAATTTAATAATTACAGCTCAAAATATTCTGCAGGTGGGTCGAGTAGAACTGTAAATTCTCTGTATAACGTAGTTTTTGAGTTACTTACCTGCAGCATAAAATGTAAGAAAGGTTCTTTAACGGCCTCTTTTGTAGTTAAGATGATATGTAAAGATCCGTCCGACAAAATTTTTGTCGAAAAACTTATTTTTGAAAGAAAAGACACCCATGGTAAATCGTTCCTATCAAATTTAGTTTGAGTAACTAAATTGGCTTTTATATCTTCTGAATTTTCACCATTTAACAACACTAATAAAATATCAGCATTTAAACTCTGATTAAGTGATGAATGCATAGTAATATTTCCGATACCCAATGCGTAGCAGTTGATAGGAATTAATAGGGAAGATATTGCTAATGCTTTAGCTAGAATAGACATGCTCTCTTCTGGTATCAAATTAACTTTGAGACATGATACCAGAAGAAACTGAACTTAGATGTAGTTTTTTATTAATAGCTCTGCAATTTGTACACTATTTAAAGCGGCACCTTTACGAACATTGTCTCCAACCACCCATAAATCAATACCTTGGGGATGAGATATATCTTCTCTTATGCGTCCAACAAAAACGTCATCATTGCCAGATGATTCAGTGACTGCGGTAGGATACCCTCCATCTTTTCGAACATCGAGCACGGTAACGCCCGGAGCCTTCTCTAATAATTCTTTAACAGTTTCTGCGCTTATTTTTGTACCAGTCTCAATGTGTACTGCTTCAGAGTGCCCATAAAACACAGGAACTCTAACGGCGGTAGCGTTTACTTTAATATTTACATCACCAAGAATTTTTTGAGTCTCCCAAACCATCTTCATTTCTTCTTTGGTATAACCATTATCCATAAAGACATCAATTTGGGGCAATACATTAAAAGCAATTTGCTTAGGATAAACATTTGGGCTGATAGCTTGCATATTAAGAAGATTTAGCGTTTGTTTACCTAATTCTTCAATAGCTTCTTTGCCAGTTCCAGATACTGCTTGATAAGTACAAACATTAATTCTTGTAATGCCTACAGCATCATAGATAGGCTTTAAAGCGACCAGCATTTGTATAGTTGAGCAATTTGGATTAGCAATAATGCCACGTTTTTTGTAATCGATGATTTTTTCAGGATTAACTTCAGGAACAATCAAGGGTATATCGTCGTCATAACGAAATTGAGAGGTATTATCGATGACCACACAGCCAGCAGCGGCAGCAATAGGGGCATATATTTCTGATACGGATGCACCAGGAGAAAATAGACCAATCTGCGCCTTAGAAAAATCAAAAGTCGCTAAATCTTGAACCTTTAATGACTCACCCTTGAAAGGAATACGCTTACCGATAGAATTACTGCTAGCTAATGCATAAACCTCACCTACAGGAAAATTACGCTCTTCCAAAATGGATAGCATCGCCTCACCCACTGCACCCGTCGCACCAACGACTGCAACGTTATAAACTTTTGTCATTTCTGATTACCTTTTTTACATCAATTATTATTTAAAGAAGACTTGCTTTGGAATCAATCAAGAATAGCAAACACTTTGTTAGTGATTTCTTCGACACTACCGACACCAGCAATAGAGCTAAAGTTAACCTGTTGCTCGGCTGCTGAATAATAATCTACCAAAGGTTTAGTTTGTTTATGATAAACATTGAGCCTAGTGCGCACTGTTTCTTCTTTATCATCGTCTCGTTGAATCAAAGATTCTCCAGTAATATCATCAATACCCGGCTGTTTAGGTGGATTGAATTCAATATGATAGGTTCGGCCTGATGCAAGATGCACTCTTCTTCCTGCCATACGTTTTATAATTTCTTCGTCTGCAACATTAATTTCAATAACAGTATCGATTTTAACACCCATAGCAGATAAACCCTCTGCTTGAGCAATTGTTCGAGGAAAGCCATCTAAAAGAAATCCGTTCGCACAATCGGCTTGTGCAATACGTTCTTTTATTAAGCCTAAGATAATATCGTCAGATACCAATCCACCCGCATCCATTACCTGTTTTGCAGCCACGCCCATAGGCGTACCTTCACGTACTGCAGCTCGAAGCATGTCGCCTGTTGAAATTTGCACGATGGCATATTTTTGGGTAATAAATTGAGCCTGAGTTCCTTTGCCGGAACCAGGACTTCCTAATAAGATGATGCGCATCGTTGTCTCCATTGCGTAGCGATGACTCGTTTAATTAAAAACGTGAGTCAATAGGTAATAAATTAATTAGAAGTCTTGTTAATTGCACCGCTTGTAAATCTAAAAGGTAACATATCGAGGCTTTGAAGAGTTAATATGTCACCTTATAGACTAAAAGCTATTTTTTGATGATACTGATACCCTTTAAGAGATTCAACGCTTCATGTAATGCATAATCTTGGGTTTCTGCAGCGTCTTTTTCTTTCAAATTCTCAGCTTTATTATCATTAGCGGCTTTACTATTTTGCAAATGATGTGATAAATCTGCTTCTTTTATTGGGACAAAATCAGTCTTATCTATGGCTTCTAGTTTTACACGCGATAATGTTATATCGGGTTCTATTCCTTCAGCCTGTATAGAGCGACCAGATGGTGTGTAATAACGGGCAGTGGTTAACTTAACAGCGGCACCATTACTGGTGGGCAAGATAGTCTGCACCGAGCCTTTACCAAAAGACTTTTCACCCATAATAACGGCACGTTTTTGATCTTGTAAGGCACCCGCAACAATTTCAGAGGCAGATGCAGAGCCCGCATTAATCAATACAACGATAGGTGCGCCATTGATAAGATCATCGCCTGCGGCATTAAAGCGCATTTCAGAATTTTCAATACGACCTTGTGTATAGACAATCAAACCACTTTTTATAAAGGCATCACTTACATCTACAGCAGCATTTAAAACGCCACCAGGATTATTTCTTAAATCTAACACTAAACCTTTTAAAGAACCGCCATTATCTTTTTTCAAAGTAGCAAGTGCCTCTTTAAGACTATCTCCAGTCCCCGATTGAAAGCTGCTAATACGAACATAGCCATAACCTTTGTCTAAGCTTCGACTTTTAACGCTTTTAACTTTTATAATGTCTCTAGTTAAGGTTAATTTAAGCGGTGCTTCTTCACCTTCACGCACAATAGTTAAAACTATTTTACTTCCGGGTTCGCCACGCATAATTTTGACTGAATCATTTAAACTCATACCTTTTACAGGCTTGTCATCTAACTTTATAACAAGATCACCCGTTTTGATTCCTGCTTTTTGTGCAGGGGTATCGTCAATTGGAGAAACTACTTTTATAAAGCCATTCTCCATAGTGACTTCAATACCTAAGCCACCAAATTGACCAGTCGTACCCTCTTTCAATTCTTGGTATTCTTCGCCAATTAAATACGCAGAATGTGGATCTAGCCCGCTTAACATGCCACGAATCGCATCTTCCAATAATTTCTTATCGGATACAGGCTCAACATAATCTCTTTTTATGCGACCAAATATTTCTGTAAAGGTCCGTAAATCTTCATAAGGTAAAGATTCGGTATCATTTGATACATCAGTTTTATCTTTACCTGCTAGAACGGTACTTGAAATACCAATGCCAAAACCTAACACCATCCCTAAGGACAAAATAACAACTGCTTTCTTCTTTAGCATGCGCCTTTAAACTCCAAATCTACGGTTTGATATTATATTCTATCATTTAAAAATTAATTTCTTGATGGCAACTTAACGACGACACCATTCCAATGGATCTATCGGAGTACCATTCTGGCGTATACCAAAATACAAGCCTGATTGATTACGCCCTCCACTTTGACCTACCGTAGCAATAACATCACCCGATTCTACCCAATCGCCAGTATGCTTGTAAAGGCTCTGATTAAAGGCATATAACGACATAAGTCCATGCCCGTGATCGATAATAAGTAACATTCCGTAACCTTTATTAAGCCACTCAGAAAAAACAACCTTTCCTTCCATAACCGACTTAATCTCTGTACCTTCATTGGCCTCTATTAATAAGCCATCCCAATGACTATCAGCACGCGGACTACCAAAAGTTTGTGCCAAACGTCCCTTAATTGGCAATGACAAGCTACCTTTTAGAGTAAATAAATCACCTTTAAATTCGCTATTTATCGATGCTTGATCTTTATTATGACCTACATTAATTGCCAGTTCTTCATCGGTTATCGGTAATGAGCTCATCAAGTTTTTAAGACTAATTTCATTTTCTTGTAGCTGGCTTAATTGATGCGCATTACTTGTATATTCGTTTTTAATTTTAGCAAGTAAGGCGTTTCTTTGCTTCCTATCTTGCTCTAAGTGAGCTTGTTCAGATTTTTTTTGCTCAAGATTTTTTTGCAATAACTCAGTCTCAATTTTCTTTTGTTCATCGAGTTGCCCTAATAATTTAACTGCAGCTTCTTTATTACTTAGTTTTTTTAAACGCTCCTTAGTAATGCAGTTAAAATAAATCATGATACGTGACGAAACAGCAGGATCCTTCTGATTTAGAATCAGTTTTAAACGTTGCTCTTGCCCCATTAAGTAAGCAGCTCGAAAATGACCAGCTAATTCTTTATTCAAAGATTCTATTTCACGCTTATAAGCTTTAATTTCTAACTGTATTCTAGAAATATTTTGACGTTGTTGTTCAATAATAGATAACTCGGCTTTTAATGAAGACGCTGTTTCACCATAATGTTTTTCAATATCGGATAGCATTTCTTCCATGCCGGTTTTCTCTTCAGAAAGACGCTGCATATCCTGTTTGACATCATTAATATCAGATTCAACTTTATTGAGCTGAGGATTAGATTGTAAATCCTCAGCTTCTGCGTAAGCTAATCTAATGCTGAAAGTCAGCAATAAGAAAAAGCACAGTATTATTTTCATCAATAATTAAGCATTAACAATTAGTGATTTACCTGTCATTTCAGTAGGCTGAGGAACGCCTAAAATAGCTAGCATAGTAGGAGCTAAATCAGACAAACCACCCCCATCAGCTAAAGGTTTATCACCACATACATAAACTAAGGGCACTTGATTGACGGTGTGGGCAGTATGAGGCTGGCCGCTACTTTTATCGACCATTTGTTCGATATTGCCATGATCAGCTGTTAACAACAACTGTCCTCCAACAGATTTTAAGGCGTCAACAATGCGCTGTAAAGATTTGTCTACCGCTTCAACAGCTAATACTGCCGCAGGGATAATCCCTGTATGACCGACCATATCGCAGTTAGCGTAGTTGCATATAATGACATCATATTGACCACCAGTAATGGCAGATACTAAATGATCAGTCACTTCGGCCGCATTCATTTCAGGCTGCAAATCATAGGTTCTAACTTGAGGAGAAGGGACTAATATACGATCTTCTCCAGGAAATGGGGTATCAATACCGCCATTTAAAAAGAAAGTTACATGCGCATACTTTTCGGTTTCAGCTAAGCGTAATTGCTTCATGCCTAATACCGATAAATATTCACCTAAACCATTTTTAATATCAACAGAAGGGAATGCAATATCATAAGCAAAATCTTGATGGTACTCAGTTAAGGTACAAAAATAACCAGTATGAGCTGGATGTTGTCTATCAAAACCAGTAAAGCTATCCAATGTGATTGCTTGAGAAATTTCTCTAGCGCGATCCGCTCTAAAATTCATAAAGACAACGGAATCATCAGCATCAAGAGCAACCGTTTGACCCTCAGCGTCTAAAATAGCTGTGGGCAATACAAATTCATCGGTATCGCCTTTTTCATAAGCACGCGCCAAACCCGCTAAAGCTGAAGTTTCTTTAACACTCGCCTCCCCTTTTACGATCAGGTCATAAGCAAGCTTGACTCGATCCCATCGATTATCCCTATCCATTGCATAAAAACGTCCAGTGATTGAAATAATTCGGCCTACACCTAATTCTGCAAATTTAGCTTCAATCAGTTCTATAGAGCTAGTTGCGCTCTTTGGTGGAACATCACGACCATCTAAAAAAGCATGTAAATAAATTTTAGTTAAGCCGCGTGATGCTGCTAATTCAATCATAGCCAAAATTTGTTGCTCGTGACTGTGTACGCCACCTGCAGACAATAAGCCCATAATATGCAAAGCTTTGTCGTTGTCTTTCGCTAAATCAACAGCTCGACATAAGACTGAATTAGTAAAGAAACTTGAGTCTTCAATAGCATCATTAACCTTAGAAAAATCTTGAGGAACATAACGACCTGTTCCAATATGAATATGCCCTACTTCTGAATTACCCATTTGATCATCTGGCAAGCCTACTGAACGACCTGAACAATTGAGTAAAGTCATAGGATAATCTTTTTGTAATTGATCCCAGCAAGGTGTATTAGCCATAGCTATGGCATTATTTTCTTGCTCCAATGTGTAACCGAAGCCATCAAGAATCAATAAAACTAAAGGTTTTGGTTTATTCAACATATTCAATTTATCTCCAGGCACTAACAATAAAACCCATTATCTTCTAAGATTACGGGTATCAATAATAAACAAGACTGTATTAAGCATTACCCAAATTCAATAAAAGAAGGTATCATTTTAATTGAATAGAGGGTTTTGATGAACATCAGGTAATCATTATATTAATACACGTTGCTAGCAGTTGTGTATAAATAATTATTTCCTTATTAAATCTTACTATGTTGAATGATCAAAAAATATTGAATATCGAATTAATCCTAAAGCTTGATATTCAATATTTTTATCTCTCAAAGACACACTTTTCCCATCCACTTAACCAAAATATATTTCATGGAACGTTACTTAGATTTTATTTTAAACCACTATATATTGTCACTCGCACTCGCTGTAGTTACCTATCTGTTAATTCAAGAATTTCTTGATACCGCTTTTAAAAAACACTCAGATATATCACCTCTATTAGCCGTCGCAAAAATGAATGATAGCGACACCTTAGTCATTGATGTTCGAGATGCAACTGACTTTCCTGCTAGCCATATAGATCAAGCTATCAGTATGCCTCTAGGTAAATTAGCAGAAGATATTTCAAAAATTTCTGAGCATAAAAACAAACCGGTGTTAATAGCTTGCTTAAATGGAACTCGCTCCGCTTCTGCAGCAAAGCTTCTAGCTAAAGCTGGTTTTGAGCAGATTTTTGTTATCACTGGTGGCATGCAAGCCTGGGAAAATGACTACAAACTGCCAATAAAAAATACTAGTAATAAACAATCAAAAACAAAAACTAATAACATCATTGTTGTTAATGAATAATCCTTTTAATTTACTTAATTCTTAATACACCTCATGGCTGAAGAACAACAAGTACCAGAAAAACAATTTTCTATACAAAAAATATACATTAAAGATTTGTCTTTTGAGACCCCAAGCTCGCCTAAAATTTTTATTGAAAAATGGGAGCCAGTCGTCGATCTTAATCTTAGTAGTCAAATACAGTCACTAGAGGAATCATTATTCGAAGTGGCACTGACTATCACCATTACCGTAAAAAGCTCTGAGTCTACTGCTTATCTGGTAGAAGTCAGTCAAGCAGGTATTTTTACTTTAAGCGGTTTTACTGAAGAAGAAATGGGACCGATGTTTGGTAGCTTTTGCCCTAACATATTATTTCCTTATGCACGTGAAGCTGTTTCTGATTTAGTAACAAAAGGTGGCTTTCCACAATTATTGTTAGCACCTGTAAATTTTGATCTTTTATACGCTCAACAATTACATTATGCTCAACAACAAACACCTAGTTCAGACACCATCAACTAATGTGTCTTGATAAATCAAGATCAATAGAGATGAGTAAAGATGAAAAAATAGCCATATTAGGTGCTGGCTCATGGGGAACAGCTCTTGCATTATTGGCAGCCAGAAATGGCTGCCAAACTTTATTATGGGGACATAATAAAGAACATATAGCTATACTGGCTGAACAACATCAAAACCAACGTTATTTACCAGATCATCCTTTCCCTGAAAATCTTAGCGTAACAACTAATTTAAAAGAAGTTGCTGAATTCAGCGATTTAATTTTGGTTTGCGTACCTAGTCATGCTTTTAAAAACACACTGATTCAACTTAAGCCGTATTTAACAAAATCAGTAAAAATAGCTTGGGCTACCAAAGGGTTTAATCCAGATGATGGCTGCTTAATGCATGAAATTGTAGCCGAAGTTTTTACTCTACAAACACCAGCTGCCATTCTTTCAGGCCCTACCTTTGCGCTTGAAGTAGCCAATAATTTACCAACAGCTATTACCATCGCGTCTACTCATCCTGCATTTGCAAAAGAGTTATCTAACATTTTACATGGCGACCTTTTTAGAACTTATACCAGTTCAGATGTTATTGGTGTAGAAGTCGGTGGCGCAGTTAAAAATGTCTTGGCCATTGCTGCAGGCGTTGCTGATGGCTTAGGTTTTGGTGCCAATACCAGAGCAGCCTTAATTACCAGAGGCCTTAGCGAAATCATTCGATTAGGTATCAAATTAGGCGGTAACCCAGAAACCTTTATGGGTTTAGCCGGTTTGGGCGATCTTATATTGACCTGTACTGACAATCAATCAAGAAACAGACGTTTTGGTTTAGCGTTAGGGCTAGGTAAAGATCAGGCCACTGCCATAAGCGAAATTGGTCAAGAAATCGAGGGTATTTCTGCTGCTAAAGAAACTTACTTATTAGCAAAAAAATACGCTATAGACATGCCTATTATCGAACAAACGTATAAAGTTCTTTATGAAGGTCTAGCACCTAGTACTGCAGTACATAACTTATTGGGTCGTGAACAAAAACCCGAGTATTAACAAAAAAGAACTCAAGGTATTATTTTGAGATCTATGTAATTTGTAAATCATAATAGGATTCGGTCTAATAAAATCGACATAATGACTGGAACTTGTGCTTATCATTTTATTATCTAAGACCATTAATTAATGAATATCTGATGTTACGCAGCCATTCAGCGGTTTATAAAAAAACAATGAGGTCGCTATCGCGACGATTATATTTAATCGGGTAATCGCACCCGAGGGCGAGATACTTTCTTTTGCTCCGCCAAAAGAAAGTATCCAAAGAAAAGGCGGCTCGATTGTCGCTGCTTCCTGCGCTCCTCGTTTTTGCCTCTGGTCGGTAGAGAGGGCGTCCTGCCCTCCTACCGACGCGCGGCATCCATGCCGCGCCCCTACGGGCTAATCCCAACAAAACCTGCGGTGCTCGGCGCAGCAAACGAGACTAAAACGACGTTAATGCGTAACATGAGTGAATATTATATATTATCAAAGTCGCTAAATGAAAAAGCCAAGTCTAATGCAAGTCTTAATTACAAAGATAATGATCTTGTAGGGGCGACATATTCGCCCGGTACACACAATAGCGAATCAGTCGCCCCTACAATAAAATAATGTATCCACTTCATAGAAGCCCGCAATGACAACCCTCAATCAATCAATTCATCGTATATGAAATACTTTTTTCTACTAATAAGCTTTTTTTTAACTAGTTGCACAGGCATTCCCGAAGGCTTAGTTGCCGTTGATGACTTTGAAATTAATCGATACTTGGGCACTTGGTACGAAGTGGCTAGACTAGATCACCGCTTTGAAAGAGGTTTAGAAAATATCTCTGCTAATTATAGCTTAAGTGCAGAGGGTGGTATTGATGTGCTTAATAAAGGCTGGGATATCCAAGCTCAGGAATGGCATCAGGCTTTAGGTAAAGCCCATTTTGTCGACCTAGCAAACAAAGGTATGCTTGAGGTATCTTTTTTTGGACCTTTTTATGGTGCTTATAATATTATCGAACTAGATAAAAAAGATTATAGCTACGCGATGATAACCGGACCTGACCGTTCTTTTTTTTGGATATTATCAAGAACCAAAAAATTGCCCCCAGCTACTATGCAGTCTTTGATCAAGAAAGCTAAAACATTGGGTTTCGATACCGATCAATTTATTTATGTTAAACAAGATTAGTTTATGGAGTACAAACTTAAAGCACTACAAATGCTTAGCTTAACAAGGGGCAAAACCCTTGCAACGTGTCCCGTCTTAAATTGAAAGCCCTCTTTGTCTCTAGCCTTTAGTCTTTTGCGTTAAATGTTTTATTTAAAATATAGCTATCCTATCAAGACATCATTCCAAAATCTTCTGCTATAAGCGCCAGATCAATTAATGAATCAACTTGTAATTTTTTTCTAATTTGAGTCGCATAATTAGCGACTGTTTTATAGCCTAAACAGAGTTCATCAGCAATTTTATGTACACTCTTACCTTGCGATAGCATTCTGAACACATCAAATTCACGCGGCGAAAAATCTACGATAATTGCATGGTAATCAGTTTGGCTACTTGGTGAGTTATCTGTTTTTATCAATCCTTGTTCGATATAGTTCTGTCCCTGCATAATGGCAAATAGTGCTTCAGTAAGGATTTCTGGAGCACTATTTTTGGTGATATAACCTTTAGCCCCGGCGTTTAGAGCACGATTAACATAAACAGCTTGGTGGTGGACACTAAATACCAAAATTCTAGCATCGCTGTCTCGCTGGACTATACGACGTATCGTTTCTAAACCGCCAATTCCGGGCATCGACAAATCCATCACTAAAATATCAGGCTTTAAATTAAGATATTGCCCAATAGCTTCTTCACCTTTCGCTGCTTCACTGATCACTTCAATTGTATCGCCGGTCGCTAATAACATGCGAAAACCAGCCCTAACGACGGCATGATCATCAACAAGAATAATCTTTATTTTTTCTGTCATGTTAGTGGAATCCATGCGGATAATGTCATGCCCTCACCTATTTTTGATTGAATAGTAATATCTCCATTAAGTGATTTTACCCGCTCCTTCATACCTAAAAAACCGAAACCATGGTTAATTAAACTAAGATTACAACCCTGACCATTATCCTGAACTTTTAAAAATAACATGGATTTTGGAAGCTCTTGAAATTCTAAATTGATAGTAACCTGCTGCGCCTCTGAGTGACGAATCACATTAGTTAGGCATTCTTGTATAATTCTGAATACTTGTATAGCAATGGATTTATCAAGGTAATCTACTTCATCATGACAACTGATAATTACAGCGAGTTCTGGATTACGTTCAGACCAATGATGAGCCAGATCCTCCAGTGTCGCCTTTAAGCCTAATTCTGTTAGCACTAAAGGATGAAGCTGTTGCATCATAGAACGCACCACATTCATCAGATGATTACAGATACTTGTGATAGAACTGGAAATTTTATTAATGTCTGCTTTTGGATGTGCAACCGTCACAGCCATCACTTTAATAGCGGTTAAAGATTGACCTAATTCGTCATGAAGTTCTTGGGATAATCGTTGCCGTTCATCTTCTTGTATAGCTAATGTGTGTTGAGTCAGGGCTCTATTTTCTTGCCTAGTATTATCCAACTCCAGCATCATATGATTAACAGCTGTTGCGATTTTATCAAACTCAGCAATAGCGAAAGTAGGTATTGGTTGCTGATATTGGCCACTTTCAATTTCAGCTAAAGCATCAACGATAATGCCTATGCAAGTAAATGATTTTCTAAATACCATGTTAACCGCTACAAAAGTCAGTATCGTTAACAGTAATATTGAAACGAAAAACTCTACACTTTCTTGCCATGCTTCAGTAATTTCATCTAAGGGTTGAGCTTGAATGAGTAGCGTTAACAGATCACCTTTTTTTGTTTTTATCTCATGTTTAACTATAGGAAAATCACTCTGTACTAAGTGGATAAACCATAATGGAGGAAGTTCTTTAGGATTACTGGGTAGTTTGTCACCTGCAAACTGAATTAGCTGGCCATTTGGCTTTTGGAGTTGAATACTCAGGTGGCGAGTTTGGTGCAAAGCACTGAAATGTGACAAATCATCAGCTTCTTGAAATACAGGCGCATCCGAGACACCTAAAGTGACTAATTGCAGGGCTAAATGAATCGAAGCATCTACTTCTTTAGCAATTGATTGTCTCGCTTGCCAAATAGCTAATGCCCCACCCAACAGTAACATGCACAGAGTAGAGATTAAAATACGAGCAATAATTTTCTGACGTAAGCTCATGGGTAGGCGCACAACATGTAACTCATAAGCCAACAACATTAATCAAAAACATCAAAAATCTTTTAATATTTAGTTGAAACAACGAAGAAATATTAACGTAAGTCTACATTAACTAAACAAGTTCTCTATCGACGTGGATCGATAAAACAACACCGTAAGGGCATATTGCACAAGCCCATTTATAAAGGCTTATGCAACAATCTCCTAAGGGCTATCAATATAGTTTTAGCGTTCTTGTGTGTGAATGCTGTCAATTATTAGTATAGATACCCACATCACAACTTATTTAGATCGATTACCATCTATTTCTAATTGAACACGGCGATTATTACTACGACCTTCTTCAGTGTCATTAGTATCGATAGGACGAGTCCAGCCATAACCTTGTGTAGTCATGTGTGGTGAATGAGTGTCATGGACTAAATACTTTTTAACCGCTAAAGCACGGTTTTCAGATAAAGTTATATTGTGTTTCAAAGCCCCTGTTTTACTAGTATGTCCTTGAACTTCGATATTTAAATCAGGATTGTTTCTAATGATTAAAGCGGCATTATCAAGATTTTTAAAATATTGAGGTTTGATAATTGCTTTGTCATTGTCAAACTTAACATCAACAGTCCAGCAACCATTAATGGCAACATGTGCACCAGCAGGAGTCTTAGGGCACTGATCTGCACAATCATTAACACCATCATGATCAGTATCTAATGCCGAGCAATCTGTGGTATGCGCCTGAACAACGGGTGTTGGAGCAGGAGTTGGTGCCGGACTTTGAGCAACAACATGCTTAGGCTTTGAGCCAAAAGGAACTACAAAACCCATATTAACAACTACGTCATTAAATTCATTGGTACCCTGTTGTAGGTTAGCACCCAAATTATTATTGTAACGATAGCGTACATCACTTCGAACCAAGAAATTATCATTGATTTCGTAAGTTGCTCCAGCGCCAGCTTCTCCAATAAAACCAACTCCATTATATTCATTATGGTTAGAGTTTATACCGCCTAAACCAATGACACTATAGGGTGAGAAGGTACCCCGCGAAAGATAGTATTGAATCTCAGCGCTTCCACCAGTAATATCCCAGCGACCATTTTTATTAGCGCCATCATAACCTTGATAGAATCCTTTTAATTCCACATTGAAATGTTCATTAAAGATTTTACCAACACTCATGCCACCTCCCCAACCCACTTCAGAATTGCGGTCGCCGCCAGGTTGAATAAAGTTGCCATAAGGTGCGACATACCACCTTTTATCAACAGCGCTATCATCAGCATAAACAGATGAAAAAAGCCCTAAGCTAGTCAATGCCGCTAGAGTAATTAAGTGTTTTTTAAACATAACAATTCCTTAAAATAATAACCATAAAATGGAAAAACTGAATACCGTAAATACGGACGATGAATGGTTAACAGTGATTTTTGTAATGCTGGGGATAATGACTGAATCAGATTATATACTAAATGCTCGATTTATGACTCATAGAAAAACACCTGCATAGATGACAAGCGTTAATTGAAACCAAGATTAAACGTAAGGTGCAATAGTTTTATTGCGTTTTCCACCCTATCCGAACTATAGCAAGTAATATCGTTGAAACTTAATTGCATCGAGAAATCAAACGCCCATAAGCATTGTCAATCCTTAAGTCCATAATTAGTTGAGGGCAATATGACAGTCGATTGTGTCGGTTTAAACTACCGCTAACCCGACTACTTAACTGCGCAAAGTTGTGCATTTGTAGGGGCGACAGATTCGCCCTGTATCTTGGAACATCGGATTACTTGGGCGAATGAATTCGCCCCTACAACTGAAACTTTTTTTCTTACCTTTAACTCTGGGCAGTGACGCTTTGCGTCACAGACCAAAGTCAAGCTTTTATGTAGGTCGGGTTAGCGTTAGCGTAACCCGACATTTTGTCGATTATCTTGTCGGGTTACACTACGCTAACCCGACCTACCATAACCAGATTAACTAAAAACAATCATTTAGCTAAGGGCAATTTAATGGTGAAAGTAGTTCCTAGCCCGAGAGTACTTTCAACATCGATTACACCTTCATATTTTAGAATGATTTCACGCGCCTCATAAACACCAATACCCATCCCCGCATTGCCTTTAGTGGTATCAAAGGGTTTAAACAAGCGTTCAGCGACAAACTTGGCGTCCATACCTATTCCTTTATCGATAATACTAACAATGGCATATTGATCATCTTTACTTAACACCATTTTAACGGTGCTATCATCTTCGCTAGCTTCTTGTGCATTTTGCACTAAATGTCCGAGTATTGCTGTAAGTTGAATTTTTTCACCCAAAACCTTACATTGATCTGAGGTCACAATGCATTCAATAGTGGGTTTATGAGATTGTTGCTGCAAAATGACATCTTTAATTATTTCATTAAGATTAATAAGTGCTACTGAATCGGTTTTTACCCAGCCTTTCTTTAGTTGCCCCATAATTGCGTCTATTTTGAAAACAACATTTTCTAAAGTCTCAATTGAATCATCTATGAACTCTGGTTTATGTTTATGTTTTTCAGCATTTTTTACAATCAATGATACTTGGGCGACTAAATTTTTAAGATCATGTACCAAAAATGCAGAAAGTTGGTTATAAGCTTCAAACTGACGTGATCTATACAAAGCTTCACTGGTATGACTAAGTGCCAAAGCATTAGTTAATTGCATACCCACGGTTTTCAATAAATCATGATCCTCCCAAATAAGCTGCCTACTAATTTTTGCTTTAGCTAATACAACAAAAGCAACTAATTTGTTTTGGCGAAATAACGGCACAATTAAACTAATGTTTAAATCTTTACTAAGCCAAGGAGATAAATCAACCTCATTATAAACCTCAGGCTTATTTGAAAATTCCACAAAATCAATAACCCACTGTTTGTTGATCATAAAGCGAATTAAGGAGTTATTTTTTTTAATGAGTTGCGTCGTCTGTTGGTTCAAGTGAATTTCTTCAGCCAAGTAAAAATCATTTTGAGAATTATTTAGCCATAAAGCACCTCCTGAGGTTTCAGTTAAATCCATTAATGTTTTAATAATAACGCTATATAACTCATTAACAGTGTCGATTTGAGCAATCGTTTTACTTAGCTCTATCCAGATATCACGATAGTCATAGCGGTAATTAAAAAAATGTTGATTAAAGTACACCTTAGTCATAGCTCTAATCTTCCCGGATACAAGCAAGATTACTAGCGTCATGAGCGCTAAAAATACAAATATTATCTGGGCAAAGCCACCCCAATTTCCATCATAATCTCTGATATAAAAGCCTGCCAATGACATCAGCAATAGATATGAGCCAGTGATTATCAGTACTGATGTATGAAATAGGGCTTTTCTAGGGGCTTTAAAACTAACATTCGCATTGGTTTGCAAACGTCTTACTGAAATCATTAATAAGGGTACGATTAAGGCATTGAGAAAGCCTCGTGAATCCCATAGCAAAAAATCAATTTGAGTAAACAATAGAGACTTACTGTAAACAATAAAATCTATACCAAATAATGCAGCTAATCCTAAACATAAAAACTTGATATTCCAATGTAAGTCTAGAGTTGAGTTACGATAAAGTTGCTCGACCAATATCAATCCAAAAATAGCAAAGATAACATGAGCAAAAATTCGAATATCCTGACCTAGTAATTGATGAATCTGATAGCGTAAATCACTATATATTTCTATTATAAAAATAACAGCTATTATTAAAGATACGACCTTATTCAGTAAGAGATAACTATCAAATTGAGTGTCATTTTGCTGTTTCAATATTAAGGATCTCAATAATAAAAACCAAGCTGTATCGCGCAAAGTTTCTAACGGCAAAGTCGCGGAGGTTAACAAATCATCATGATAAATAGCATAAGCGATATAACCAGACCATAACAGGGATAACAAGACGGCTATCAATAAGGGTATGACTTGCGGATTTTTTTTAAAGTCTCTCAAAGAGAAGAACAGTAAAAACAAATTAGATACCGTGGCTGTTAAATAACTATAATAAGCGAAATTTTCCATGTAACTCATGCAGTGTTTTTGAGGGTAGACTTTTTGTTGAGTTGGATATTTACTTGATACCTTGTGTAGCATAACAAATATTATGAGTTGCCACACAAGATTAAATAATAATAAGAATAATATAGCTATCATGATACATACATTCGATCTCCATAGAGTTTCTGGTTATAGACAGCTCAAAAAACTGCGTAGTGCATTAGCTATATCGCAAGGCACAAAACTATTATCGACCCTACAGCAAGAGGCCGAAGGTACGGTATCCCATGATCAAACCAAGCGCGTTACTTATTTAACCGCTCTGTTCTCTCGTATCCATCGGGAAATGTTCCAAGATTGGAAGGATCAACCTACCGTCAGCCATCGACCTGGCACTATGACAGATCCAGATAAACGTAAAACTTTTCGTGAAACTATTGAGCGCTTGGTATTAGATGATGAAGATATCAATGAAGACACTGCTATTTTTGATAACAATGGCTTTGTTATCAAAATCGATAATATAGCTGAAAGGCTGGGAAGCTTTTATCAAAAGATGCGAGAAGTTCGACCTTTTAGTTATGGCAATCGCTTAACGCTAGATTTTTTTATCACTATGTTAGGTAAATTGCCCGCTATAAAAAGTGTCTATGAACAAGGCATTGATTTTAGACGCATCGATACCTGTGATGCGGTGGCTTTACATACCCCTAACAGCACACTCAGAGAAATTACTTTAGCTTTTGAACATGCCTTAGATCCTACACGCAGTAAAAGCTTGCAAAATCAAGCGAACGCTTACGGTAAATGGCCAGAAAACAAACATTTTATTTCGGGCATCCCTTTTTTATCGCATACCACTGAAGACGGCATTAACTGCATTGTTGCAGTCAATGGTGGATTAGTCCCCTTAGAAAACATTAAGCAAGAACTTTTCCTTGCCGGCAAACATTTAGCCGATTACCCGCTATGCACCACTGAAATTATGATTGGCTATTTACCTGGCACTGAATTGCTCAGACAATCCGGTTGCTATGAAATTGACGGAATCAGTATTAATGCAGAGGGTGCGGCACCTTTATTTTGTTTAGATATTAACATGCTGACAGGACTGCGTTCACCTGCCCACACAGAATTAGTTGAATTACTAAAACAATGCCAAGGCAATAAAGCTAGCATTTTTGATTTAGTAAAAATCCCCGAACTTAAAGAACAATTAATCCACTCTGCCAGTGGCGATAGTCGCTTAGAACGGGCTGTCGAAATTGCTCACGAACGCTTAACTAAAATTATAAATAAACTAGACATAGAAAAAGAACTACTTTTCAAAGATAAATGGCCTGTTACAAAGCCCATGTTATTTATGTCTATGGGTGGCGCGGGTGCAGGTAAAACAGCAGTTGAAGATATCGCTAAAGCCCATTGCAGTGATAATTATGTAATCGCTTCTTTAGATGAATTTAGAAAAAAGAGTGATCTTTATCAAGTACTCACAGCCGCTAGTCATCACAGTGACGATTATGTTTATGTGGAACCTTTTGCTAATAGACTAAGAGATGCAGTCGCAGAACATGCCAAACTGAATCATATTAATTTACTTTATGATGGCACCGGCATTCCCTATCAGCCTCGTTATTCGACGATTATTCAGCAATTTGCAGAGGCTGGTTTTATGACTCAAATAACAGCGGTGGATGCTTTTATCGTTAAACCTAAAAATCGTGAATATGAACTGATTCGTTCTAACGTCATCGATAGTGTTAAAGAGCGCTACGAAACTACAGGCAGAGCTCTACCTTGGGTAGTAACAGTCGATAAACACATACGCGCACCTAGATCTTTCTTTAATGCTTTGGAGCATCAACAGTTAGAAAAATTATCCCTATTTGCTAATGATGGCGAAAAAGATCGACATTATTTAGTAGCAGAAAGCTTTTCATTCTCTGATCATGAAGTTCGAGATCTACAACAGCATCAACTAGCGGGTACATTAAAACCTTATTTTGAGTTGTTGATTAAAAACCATCATGATTCTATTCTGAGTTTTTTAGCCCAAAACGATCCCGCTCAATTAGAGGAACTAATCAATAGAAATCCATTTTTTTCAGAAACCAATGTAGCCTTTCAAATTTATCACAGTAATGCCGGCAATCGGGTATTGATTATTTATAACGCAAGGCGCTTGGTAGATTTTGTAGAAAAGAGGCAATTAAATCCAAATGCTTCTGGAGTAGAGGGTTTATTACATAAACCTGAATCACTTGCTTTTCATGTAGACCCCTATGCTAAAGATCCGTGGATAACGAAATTGCAAGAATAAACCCCAAAACTCATTAAATGTAAGAGCTCTATGTATATCTTAGTCTTTGATAAATGAATCATGATCTTGTAAGGGCGACAAATTCGCCCCTAAATAATAGTTCTTACAAATTCATAAGAATAACCCAATTCTATTCACATAAAAGAAATAGTCGCCACCTAACTTCCATGAGACCTATCACTCAGCCTAATAGAGGATTACTAAATGTCAGATATTAAAGTTTATGATGTAAAACCAGAGATAGCTGCTTCTGCACATATTAATGCTGAAAACTATCAAACACTTTATAAGCAGTCCGTAGAACAACCTGAGGTCTTTTGGTCGGAGCAAGCTAAGCAGTTTTTACAGTGGGATAAGCCTTGGCATACCGTTATGAATTACGACTATCCCACGGGATTTATTCGTTGGTTTGAAGGGGGAACGCTTAACGTCAGCGTCAACTGTGTTGATAGACATCTTGAAACACGTGCCGATCAAATCGCACTTATTTGGGAAGGTGATAATCCCGCTCATGATAAAAAAATTACATACCGTCAATTGCACGAAGACGTTTGTAAATTTGCTAATGTTCTAAAAGAGCTAGGCGTTAAAAAAGGCGATAGGGTCTGTATCTATTTACCTATGATTAGCGAAGCGGCTAGCGTCATGTTAGCTTGCACACGAATAGGCGCGATCCATTCGGTTGTCTTTGGTGGTTTTTCTGCTGAAGCTCTAAAAGACCGAATATTAGATTCTGATTGTCAGTATGTTGTTTGTGCTGATGAAGGTTATCGAGGTGGTAAAACAATTGCCATTAAAGCCAATGTTGATATAGCAGCGTCATTATGCCCACAACTTAAAAAAGTCATAGTCATTAAAAATACGGGCAACCCAGTAGACTGGCATGAACATCGTGATATTTGGTATCAGCAAGCAATGTCAGAAGCTTCAAACATTTGTCCCGCAGAAGAAATGCAAGCAGAAGATCCATTATTCATTCTTTATACCTCAGGCTCCACTGGAAAACCTAAAGGCATATTACATAGTACCGGCGGTTATTTGTTATATAGCGCTATGACCCATAAATATGTATTTGACTACCATGATGGTGATATTTATTGGTGTACGGCTGATATAGGTTGGGTCACAGGTCACTCCTACATGATCTACGGGCCTTTATGTAATGGTGCAACCACCTTGTTATTCGAAGGTGTACCTACCTACCCAGAAGCTGACCGATTTTGGCGCGTTATTGATAAGCATCAGGTTAATATTTTTTATACCGCACCCACCGCCATTAGAGCATTAATGGCACAAGGTAACGACTTTGTTAATCGCACTGATCGCAGTAGTTTACGCATACTGGGCAGCGTAGGAGAACCCATAAATCCCGAAGCATGGGAATGGTATTATCATATTGTCGGAAATGAAGCATGCCCCATTGTGGATACCTGGTGGCAAACAGAAACCGGCGGCATTTTAATTACACCATTACCCGGCGTGACCGCTTTAAAACCCGGCTCTGCCACCCTGCCCTTTTTTGGCATCATCCCTGAGATTATGGATAATGAAGGTCAGATCATGGAAGGTGAAGCTTCAGGAATACTCGTTATTAGTCGCCCTTGGCCTGGTCAAGCCCGATCTTTGTATGGCGATCATCAGCGATTTGTAGAAACCTATTTTAAAAACTACCCCGGTTATTATTTTGCCGGTGATGGCGCCAATCGTGATGCCGATGGATATTTTTGGATAACCGGCCGCGTAGATGACGTCATCAATGTATCGGGTCATCGCATGGGCACTGCTGAAGTTGAAAGCGCCTTAGTTTTACATCCACTGGTTGCAGAAGCCGCTGTCGTAGGTTATCCACATGATATTAAAGGCCAAGGCATCTATGCCTACGTCACTTTGAATGCGGGCGTAATACCTTCAGAAGAATTGAGATTAGAACTCATCGCACTCGTCAGATCCGAAATAGGTGCCATTGCAAATCCGGACATTATTCAATGGGCGGTTGGCTTACCTAAAACTCGTTCAGGAAAAATCATGCGCCGTATTTTGCGTAAAGTTGCCGCCAATGAATTAGATAATTTAGGTGATATCTCCACACTAGCGGATCCAGCAGTGGTAGATGACATCATCAAACACCGAGTCAATAGATAAAGCTTGCCATGCTGATAGTCCGTAGGATGGCTAGAACAAAGTGAAACCCATCCTAAGCAACTAATCGCCCCAAAAAAAAACAATATTGTGGTGCTGGTCGTAGGGGCGTATTGCATACGCCCTTTAAAAAATAAGTCCGTTCAAAAGGGCGAATCTGTAACTCCTAAGTTGTTTTACGTCACTGCCCACAGTTAAACCTTCGTAGGCCGGAGAAGGCTTTATGAGCGTAAGCGAATAAAGCGTTTCCGGCACAGGATCGTTGCACATGCCGGAAACGCTTTTCTCTATTCCTTACGTTTAAGGTTTCGAACCCTACTAAGCTGTCAGCAGGTTGGAGTCAAAACTCACGAGTTTTGATTCGTACGTTGGATGGAGTTTTTAACCCCATCCCATAGGTTTTGATCGAGGCTTGCAAATCCCGACCGGCATCGCTTTTTTTGCCTTCAAAACTCGTGAGTTTTGACTCCACTTTATTCGCTATGCACATGCCGGAAACGCTTTTCTCGCTTACGCTCGTAAAGCCATCACCGGCCTACGACTGTCGACCCTACAAATGCCGTAGGCCGGAATAAGACTACCCAAGCGTAGCGCGTGGGAGCGTTTCCGGCACAGGAGCACACCGATGCCGGAAACGCTTTCTCGCTTACGCTCGTAAAGACTTATTCCGGCCTACAGCTGTCAGCGGGTCGAAGTTGGAGTCAAAACTCACGAGTTTTGATTCGTACGTTGGATGGTGTTTTTAACCCCATCCCAAACGTTTTTATCGGGACTTGCAAATCCCGACCGGCATCGCTTTTTTCCCAGCAAAACTCACGAGTTTTGATTCGTACGTACGTTGGATGGTGTTTTTAACCCCACCCCAAACGTTTTGATCTGGGCTTGCAAATCTCGACCGGCATCGCTTTTTTTTGCCATCAAAACTCGTGAGTTTTGACTCCACTTCATTCGCTTCCTAATCGGGCATGCCGTAAAGATTAGGATCAAATATAAAATATTTTTTGCTTTTAGAGAACAAAAGAATTGTTACAGTCTGTAAAAAACCTGGGCTTTGTTATAAATTGATAGACCGTAGGATGGGTAGAACAAAGTGAAAACCATCAAACACTCACATGACGGGTTTCGCTAGCGCTCTACCCATCGTACGCAATTACAGGCTGTCAAAGTGAGTGCGATGAAGTATATAGTTGATTTTAAAATCTTATGTACCGTTTATAGCCGGTTTAGAGAGCTTATTATTCGTAATAGTGGACTGTTTATGCTGCTTAGAGAGTTCTTTAAGTTCGCCAGCTATCTGTATAAGCAACTTATAGCGTTCTCTAAACCCAACAGTAATCTATATAACCAGCATAGAGAACGCTATAAGTCCCTCAGTAGCCTTTATGAGCAAGTTATAGAGTACTATAAGTCGCTCAGAGAGTTCTCTAATCGCTTTAGTAGCCCTACTGAACAGGCTAGTAATCTATAATTTCTAGTGATTATTGACTACATGCTATGCATTAGAACAACTAGCCCTTAGGATAATAACTTTGATAATACCAGCCGTAAGCTGATTGTATCTGTGCTTGAATACGAGGAGGAATTTCATGGCGTTGGGGTGGCTTTATTTGACTGGATTGGCGATGTGGGTATTTCATGTGGTAATGACTGTCGCTTTCTGAGATGCCTTTGCTAATTTGTTGCGGATTAATCTGGTGCGGCGCCAGTTCTAGCCATGCGTATAAATGCGACATGCAGGCTACCGGTTGGGTAACTAAATCTTCAAAACGTAAAAAGTATAAGCGCTCTTGTACAGCCTTTGGCAAATCGGGTACAGCATGTAAAGAAATCAACGGAGCACCGATAGCTTTGTCTTTAGCGAACAGCATATCAGCTCGACCAAAGCGATCGTAGTCTGCTAAATGATCAATAAAATCAACCAAGATAGTGCGTTGATGCTGGGCTTCTATCGAACCATAAATCTGTCCTAGATCACGCAAACATACGATCAATTTGGCTTCAGGTTCAATATGCAACAACAGTTCTATGGCATGTAACCAAGCTCGATTTTTATCGACGACAGCGGCTTTATTTGCTGTGTGATACCAGCCGCGTAAATAGCCTTGCATGGCTGAGGCTAAATGCGCATAGCTGTTTTCAAAGCTGTTATCAAGTTGAGATAAAAAGAATTGATCATCACTGACCATGCGCCGTATACCTAACAAGGTATTGCACAAGGGCGAACTATGACCTTCGCAATCGATATCAGGATGCTGTGCCAATAATTGGCACAGTAAAGTTGAGCCGGCTCTAGGGAGGCCTGTTACACCTATAAATTTTGGGGGCATGGTTTTTATAATAGCTAAAGGAATGATTGGCCGATTATAGTAGATTGCCATTCATAGCGCTATTCAGAACACTCGCCCATCATCGAAAGTCCAATATTATAGAGCTTATTTTATAAGGGCGTATGCAATACGCCCCTACGATCCTCACCACAATGATATCGGTCTTGATGATTTTGATAAATACTTTCACCGTCTAGCGTGCATTCAGACTTATCAATTGCGGATTAAAGCAGTGGTCAATAAAACTGTTTTCGTTTATCAATAGGTAGAATGTTATAGAGCTTATTTTATAAGGGCGTATGCAATACGCCCCTACGATCTTCACTACAATGTTATCGTTCTCGCGTGGGGATGAGCCTTTCGGAAAAGTTGTCCTCAGTTACGTTAGAAAACAACTAAGTCTTCTGGTTATGGTTGCGAATTCTTCTGAACCTTTAATGTTTGTTGTATTTGCTTTAATTCGCTAGGTGACATTTTGCTAATGTGCTTTTTAACTAAATCTGGCATGTCCACCATTTTGGCATTGGCAATTTGGGCTATTTCTATCGGGCTTAAGTTATTTATCTGCTCTTGAACCAAACCAGACAATTTTGCACGTTGTTCAGCTTTCATGGCGGGTTGAAACTTCTGTAACAATAAATCAATTTGTTGTGGTGTGGCTAATGATTTTATAGCTGCTAATGATTGTTCTTCGCCTGCGGCTTGTGCCATCGAATTAACAAGTGCACTTAATATAAATATTATTAATAATTTGTTCATCATAGTATCTCTGTGTATAAGTTATAAATCATAGCCTGAATAGCAAGCATCTACCCAGGCATACCTTATTGATATTCATCATATAATTTTGCGTAAAGACCGTTTTGTTTAAGCAAAGATTCATGACTACCCTGCTCTATCACTAAACCTTGCTCAAATACATAAACATGATCAGCTTGCTTAACAGCACTCAAGCGGTGAGCAATGATCAGCGTTGTACGGCCTTTTAAGAACTCTGCCAAGGCTTGATGTAAATGATATTCGGTTTCGCTATCCAGTGCTGAAGTCGCTTCATCTAAAATCACTACTTTTGGATTAGCCACGACCATACGGGCAATAGCCATACGTTGGCGTTGACCTCCGGATAAGCGCATACCTTGTCTACCGACGATGGTATCTAAGCCCTGCTCTAAATCTTTGACGGTATCAGTGAGTTGTGCAATAGCTAAGGCGTTCCATAACAATTCATCAGCAACCTGTTTACCCAAGGTTAAATTAGCACGAATGCTATCGTTAAAGAGTACTGGATGTTGCAGTACCGTAACGACATGCTCTCTCACCACATCTAAGCCTATTTGCTGTATAGGAACATTATCGAAATATATCTGGCCCGAACTAGGGGTATACAGACCAATCATGGCTTGTATTAAAGTTGATTTACCACCTCCACTAGCACCCACTAAAGCAACCTTATCTCCTGCATTAATGTTCAAGTTAATACCATTAAGGATGGTTTCTTCCCCATAACTAAAGTGCAAGTCATCAACGCGGATAGCAACTGTTTTTTTATCTAAAAAAGGATTTTTAAGATGAGGATAAGCGGGTTCTTGTTTTAAAGCATACAAACTATTAATTCGAACTAAGGCTGCTTTAGCGGCATAAAAAGCATATTGTATACTTAAGATTTCTTGCACAGGCGCCATCATAAACCAGAGATAACCGAACACGGCTAGCATTTGCCCGATACTGAGATCAGAAT
>Ga0194037_1000243_pt1 | contig 43094 bp, 24 predicted proteins | sample JunL306m_MetaG_FD_148653 | JGI IMG/M metagenome (GOLD analysis project Ga0194037, IMG submission 148653) | Anoxic zone freshwater microbial communities from boreal shield lake in IISD Experimental Lakes Area, Ontario, Canada - Jun2016-L304-6m | ecosystem: Environmental > Aquatic > Freshwater >... | reverse complement strand
GTATTCTTGGTCCTGTAAAATTCGCGGACTATGGTGGGTTTACCAACCAGAACAATCACCCGATGCTGGTACAGCAAATCATAAGCGGGCAATACGAAACGGTGTATCCTGCTCTATTCAGCAAGAAAAAACTTGTCTATCCTTTTATCAGATAATATGTTATAAATAACTAAACTTTCGGGCTGAAACCTGAAGATGAAGCGCCCTTACTTTATTGTTTGAGGCGCTTTAGTTTTCTTTTGTTTCGCTTTCAACAGCCTCAACAAGAAGGCTGTTTATTTCAAAGGGAGAATTCGGTATGTTTTTTCTTCAATCATTGCTTTCAGGAATACTTACAGGCGGGGTCTATGCTCTTGCGGGAATAGGTATGTCCCTGGTCTTTGGTGTCATGAATATCAGCAACTTCGCTCATGGTGATTTAATGATGTTAGGAATGTATCTGGCGTATTTTGCGTTTACTTTACTTCATATTGATCCTTATGTATCTCTATTGTTGATTATTCCAATATCCTTTTTGTTTGGGTTTTTAATTGAAAAAGTTTTTATCCGCCAGATTATCCATCATCCTCATCAAAATCAGATTTTGCTGACTGTAGGTCTTGGTTTGATTATGAGTAATTCTACGCTGCTTGCATTTACGAGTGATCCCAAAATTTTGACAACTTCTTATTCGAGTAGTGCAATCAATATTTTTGATGGTATTTCGTTATCTGTTCCTTTGTTATTGTCTTTTATCGTTACCTGTGGTATTACCGGTATTCTGTATATGTTTCTTTCAAAAACCACTACTGGTCTGGCTTTGATGGCGACGAGCCAAAACAGAGAGGCTGCACAATTAATGGGAATTAATGTTGCTAAGATGAGTGCGATAGCTTTTGGCCTTGGTACTGCTTTAGCGGCGACTGCTGGTGCTCTTATAGCGCCTACGTATTACATTCATCCGATGGCTGGACACAGTTTTTTGTTGAAAGCCTTTACTATCTGTGTTTTGGGGGGTCTTGGCTCAGTTTTCGGTGCGGCAATTGGAGGCATTATAATTGGTATTGTTGAAGCCATGGCCTCTACATACCTTTCAACAGACTGGAAAGATGTGGTAGTCTTTATTCTTTTTCTGGCGGTTTTACTATTTCGTCCCGAGGGGTTGTTTGGTAAAAAAGGGGAGCAGTAATGAACAAACAGATAGCAATTATTGCACTTATGGCGGGGGTGGCTGCTGCTTTGCCATTAATGACAGGGGAGAATCCCTATTTTACTGGTGTTATGATTTCGGTGCTGATGATGGCGGCACTCTCTTCGGCATGGAATATCCTTGGTGGTTATGCGGGACAATACAGTTTTGGTCATGCCGCCTATTTTGGAGCCGGCGCTTATACTACGTTGATATTCATTTCTCGTTTCAATCTGAATCCGCTTCTCAGTATTGTAGCAGGGATCATTGTTGCCGGCATTATTGCCCTTATTACAGGCAGTATTGTGTTCAGGCTTCGTGGCCATTACTTTGGGTTAGCGTCTATTGCTGTTGCTGAAATAGTTCGCTTATCTGTCCTTAATTTTGATTTCACCGGAGGAGCACAAGGTATTCTGATATCAGATGTTTCTTTGTGGGGTTTCGATTTAAACAGTAAAAACCCGTTTTATTACGGGATGCTGATAGTGCTTGTTGTTACTCTTGGTATTACGCTTTTTCTCCGTAAATCTAAAACCGGATACTATCTACAGGCGATTCGTGAAGATCAGGATGCGGCTGCATCTCTTGGAATTAATCTCTCTTTTTATAAAAACAAGGCATTGCTGATCTCTGCTGCGCTAACATCAGTTCTTGGAAGCCTTTATGCTGTTTATATCCGTTTCATTGATACAACAGCAGTGCTTGACCTTCGACTTTCAATAGAAATTATATTAACGGCGATTATAGGGGGAGTTGGCACATTATGGGGGCCTGTTCTGGGAGCTGTCCTGCTGGTTCCGCTGGCGGAAATGCTTAGGTCGAATGTTATTGGAGATACTCTCGTTAAGTTTGGGATTGTATCGGCATCATCAGGGCTCGGCATATTTTTAAAAGAGAATCTGGCTCACGCTCACGTATTGGTTTATGGAATAATAACAGTGCTGTGCATACTTTACCTGCCCAAAGGTATTCTGGGGCTGTTCGGGAGGGGTAAATGAATCAACATCTTCTTGATATACGTCATATCTGCAAGCAGTTTGGCGGTAATGCTGCGGTTTCTGACGTTAGTTTTTCTGTTGATGAGAAACAGATCATTGGTCTGATCGGGCCTAATGGTGCGGGCAAAACAACGCTGTTCAACTGTATTACCGGTTTTTATCCGGTAACTTCAGGAGATATTATTTTTAATAATAAAAAAATCAACAGCCTTCGTCCAGATCAAGTGTGCCATTCAGGTATGGCTCGTACCTGGCAAACGGTAAAACCATTGGCTAGTCTGACGGTAATGGAAAATGTTATGATTGGAGGTTTTTCTGTTGCCAAGAGTATCAGAGAAGCTGAAGATATTGCGACTGAACAGTTACTGTTGGTTGGATTGACTGATTATGCAGGAAAATCCGCAGGATCATTGCCTATAGGGCTAAAAAAAAAGCTGGAACTGGCAAGGGTTCTGGCAACTCAACCGAAACTGCTCCTTCTTGACGAAATTTGTGGCGGCTTGAATATAACTGAAACAGATACCATTCTTTCTATCATTCGTGATATAAGAAATAAGGGGGCTACTATAGTTTTTATTGAACATGATATGAAAGCTGTTACATCGCTCTGTGACTGGATAGTTGTTCTTAATTCCGGAGAAAAACTGGCGGAAGGAACTCCGGAAGAAATTACCCACAATCCAGATGTAATAGCTGCTTATCTGGGAGGTAGTCAGAATGCTTAATATTAATAATCTGAATGCCGGATATGGTGAAATGTCTGTTCTGAGGGATATCAATATTACCATTGACGAAGGTGAAATTGTCTCTGTTGTCGGCAGTAACGGGGCTGGCAAAACAACACTCCTCAAGGCGATCTCAGGTCTTATAAAATCAAAAGGAACAATCACTTATAATAATGAATCGCTTTTTTCTCTTCAACCGCATACGATTGTTCAAAGAGGGGTTGTTCATGTACCGGAAGGTCGCAAGATCTTTCCTGAGATGACAGTTTTGGAAAACCTTATAATGGGAGGCTATCTGCATCAGAAAGATCGCCAGAAAAACCTTGAGAGGGTTTTTTCCTTATTTCCAAAGCTTGCTGATCGGCGAAATCAGCTTGGCGGCACCATGTCCGGCGGAGAGCAGCAAATGCTTGCAATTGGTAGAGGTTTAATGGGAAATCCGAAACTTCTTTTGCTTGATGAACCAAGCCTTGGGTTATCGCCGCTGTTTACTGATGTGGTTTTCAGCTCGATTCACACCATCAACAAAAGTGGTGTTACTGTGCTTCTTGTTGAACAGAATGTGTATCAATCACTGAAAATAAGTAACAGAGGATATGTCATTGAAACCGGAACTATTGTTCTGACCGGAACAGGAGAAGAGCTCCTGAATAATCGCGAGGTTAAAAAGGCTTTTCTTGGTATGTGATCTTCTTGCGTTATTTTTTTAGTTTACATAATATATATTATACGACAAAAATATATGATAGAAAAATTAGATGTTACGTGGCGCCTCTCTACCAATCTCCTGAAGAACCGCCTCCACCAAAGCTTCCGCCTCCACCGCTAAAGTTATCGTCATTGCTGCTGCTGCCCCCGCCAAAATTTCCACCGCCTCCAAAAAGGCCTCCGCCGAAACCACCTCCAAAAAATCCTCTAAAAAGGTGAATAATAACGTAGATAATAACGAAGATGATGATCAGCAATGGAAATGATGGCTTGCCTCCATTTCTTTCAACTTTTGACTTTGCTTTGTATTCTCCATGTGCTGCTGCAATAATTGAGGATACACCTTTGGTGAATCCTGCATCAAACTGCCCGGCCTTGAACGCAGGAACAACCTCATCTCTGACAATGCGTCCCGCTACAAGATCGGTCAACTTGCCTTCCAATCCATATCCAACCTCGATGCGTACTTTGTGATCATCTCTTGATACAATGAACAATACACCGTTATCAGAGCCTTTCTGACCAATTTTCCATGCCTCTGCTACCTTGATAGAGAAATCTTCTATTGGGTCGCCTTTAAGCGAAGGAACAGTAAGGATAACTATCTGCGTTGATTCTGAGGCTGCAAACTGCTTGAGCTTTGCCATTATCTCAGCTTTTGCGGGAGCTGAAATCATTGCCGCATAATCGTTAACGCGTCCTGTAAGCTTAGGGACTTCAAGGGCGGCAAAGAGGTTGCAATACATGAAAAGCTGAACCAACCCAGCAAGGAGTATTACAACAAATTTCGGCCTTTGCCGCTGTAGTGGATGTTTTGCTGGGATGATCAGAATTTTACCCCCGGTACTGTTTTAGCTGTTGCATCTGCCTTAAAATACTCTTTAGGCTTGAGCTTAAGAAGCATGCTGTTTGTCATTGAGTTCGGAAACTGCCTGATTGAAAAATTAAATGTCTCCACAGCTCCATTATATCTCTGACGAGCTACACTGATGCGGTTTTCGGTACCTTCGAGCTGATTCTGAAGGTCCCTGAAGTTCTGGTTTGCTTTGAGTTCGGGATAACGTTCAACGGTCACCAGCAAGCGCGACAGGCTAGAAGAAAGATTTCCCTGGGCTTCCCGGAATTTTGCCATTGCTGCAGGATCACTAAGCTTTTCCGGGGTAAGTTGTATGGATGTGGCTTTTGACCTCGCTTCTATAACCGCAGTTAATGTTTCTTTTTCAAAATTTGCAGCGCCTTTGACTGTTGCGACAAGATTAGGAACAAGATCGGCCCTGCGTTGTAGTTGCGACTCAAGATCACCCCAAGATTTGTTAACAGCTTCTTCATTCTGCTGAATGCTGTTATACCCACATCCGGAAAGGGTGCTGAAAAATAGAAAAAACGCAATAAGTCTAGCCATTGATATCTTCATAAATACTTCCCCTTACTCTTTTTAGCACTATTAGTTATACAATATTGAAGTCTAAGATTTGGTTTCCGTTGTGACTGATTCTTCTTTTTTGGATGCTGTAGTCTCAACAGGTGTTTTTTTCGGCTCAGGAGCCTCTACGACCTTATGGAATTCGTCTTCAAGATCAGCTTGTGCTTTTTTAAATTCCTTCATACCTTTTCCAAGACCTCGCATCAGTTCAGGAAGTTTTTGAGGACCAAAAAACAACAAGACAACGAAAAGAATAAGTAGCAGTTCTTGTCCACCTAATCCAAACATAGCAACCTTCCCTTTACGTTAATTAGTAAATAATAACCCTACATCCTGCAAAATATACGATTGATTCCTACGCTAAAGCAAGAGAAATGTTTTTGTATTTTAACTGTGGGTATTAACGCATCTCTTCGTTAACAAATCCTCAATTCAACGAAGGCGACTTCCCTGTCTTAAGTTTTGAGAGATCGAAAACGATTCCTGCTGCCTCGTTGAGCAGAACATCCTTGTCAATATCTTTGGTTGTTTCCTGCTGCTGAACCCACTGCTTTTCAATCTGCTTTATTGTTTCAATTTCTGATTTGAAGGCTGTATCCTGAAGCGAAACTGCCTTTTTTTTACGAATCTGGTCCAGAGTAGTAAGATCGTGCATGTACGTCTGGTATAAAGAACTCTTTGATGAACGTTCCTGCTCTTTTTGACGCAGTACACTTACGTCCTGAGCAGAGACCTCTGAGGTTGGCTTATACAATGCCTGTGTTATTGTATTCCACGGTAAACTGCTTGTATAAGTATCCTCTCCAATTGTGGTGGAGTCGATAATAGATGGCATCAAAATATCGGGAAGAACTCCTTTATGCTGTGTACTGCCTCCTGATATTCGATAAAACTTTGCTATTGTGAGTTTTATTTCCCCAAGGTCTGGCGACTTTTCAAAAAAAGTAATAGGCCTTACAAGTTTTATGATGCTTTGAACTGTTCCTTTGCCAAATGTTCTTTCACCAACGATAACACCTCGGCCATAATCCTGAATTGCAGCAGCAAAAATTTCTGATGCTGAGGCACTGTAACGATTAACAAGAACGGCAAGCGGTCCGCTATACTGTTCACGGGGATCTTCATCATTCAGGACGGTATTTCCACCTGAAGAACTGCTGATTTGTACTACAGGGCCACTTGGTATAAACAGCCCTGTGACCTTGACGGCTTCATCAAGTGAGCCGCCTCCATTGTTACGAAGGTCAATAACAATTCCTTCGACATGATCAGCCTTCAGCTCATTCAGAATACGGTTAACGTCATTGCTGGTGCTTGTGAAGTTACCAGTATTCTTTTGCTGACCTTCAAAATCCAGGTAAAATGATGGTATGGTAATAACACCGATTTTATGACCGTTTTGTTGAATGATGCTTTTCTTTGCGGCTTGTTCCTCAAGATTAACTTTAGCTCTCAAGAGTTGCACTATTTTTGCAGGGCCTCGACCGGCTTGACTGGATGGAAGAATTTTCAACCTGACAAAAGTCCCTTTTCTTCCACGTATGAGCTTTACTACATCAGTGATTCTCCATCCAATGACATCAACAATCTCAGTTGTTTTTCCCTGGCCTACGCCAATGATTTTATCCCCTTTTTTCAGTTGGCTACTTTTGAATGCAGGTCCGCCGGGGATAACTTCATTAATAACGGTGTACTCACTTTCGGTCTGCAGTTTAGCGCCAATTCCTTCCAGAGAACGACTCATGTCAATCTGGAAGTTTTCGTACTCATCGGGCGAAAAATAGCTTGTATGAGGATCGAAAGATGTTGTCAGCGCTTCTATATACGCATGAAATGCATCTGATGGCTTTTGGTGGTTCAAAAGATTCAACCTGCTCGTAAAGCTTTTGGCTATTGCGCTTCGAACGGACTTACTATTCTCACCTGAATATTTAAGATTGAGCCACTGGTACTTCAGCTCTTTTTTCCAAAGATCAGTCAGCTGGCGTCTGTCGGCTGGCCATGGATCTGTTTTGCGATCAAGTTCAAGGGTTTCAGGCGTTGCAAAGTTAAAATGAACGGTATCAACAGCAGCTTTCATAAACTGCATTTTTTCCCTGGCGCGCTTTAGAAATAAGTTATAGATTGCAAAACCTGCATTTGCTTGACCTGAAAGAAATTCATCTTTAAAACTGGTCCCGTATTTTTTTTTAAGATTTTCAACATCGCTTGCCAAAAAATAGCTTCTGCTGCCATCAAGATTATTGATATATCTACTGAATATCTGCTGTGAAAGAGAATCATTGACTGAGACCTTTCTATAATGTTTCTTCAGAAGATATTGGCATATGTATTTGCAAGCCTCTTCTTCACTATCAGTGGGCTTGAGTGTTGTTGTAATTGGTACTGGTGCAGCTATGCATTTCTGAGCCATAACTCCCGAAACACAAGATCCGAATACAATAAAAAGGACGAGAAGACTTCTTTTAAGCATAATGTTCTTGCTTGATATACTTTCGATTATGTAGCCGCATCAATACTGCTTTGGAATACAAATAAAATAGATATTGAGCTTGCGTTCGCAAACGCCCATGTATTTAAATTTTACGAGGGTGTTTAGTTATACAATATACTGAGTGTGTTTTCGATGCAAAAGAAAAATTCAGTAAAAAACATAGGCAGTTTTGCTCTACAACGCTACTTATGAGTAAACCCATACATGAGCAGGTGGGATATTTTTTAACACAAATCGTTTTCGCTTCTTAGTTTCAAAATTCACTTCCTGTAAAGGATCATTTAACCCATAGGTGAATATCACACACCATGTTAAGAGTCCCCTGCCGTAAAGATTATTTAAAAGGGGTATGAATGACGATTTGAATGGGTTGTTGATTAGAGGAATTGAAACAACGAGACCTACTCGTTCATCTATTTTTTTTAACTGTTCGAGAGCACAGGAATTGACAATTTTAAGGTGAGGAAAGTTTTTTGTCAGTAACGCACAGAATTCCTTGTCAATTTCAACCACTACCGGGTTTAAACTTGATATATGTTCAGTTATCGCACCAGTCCCAGCACCAATCTCTAAAACAGTTGTCTGATCCAGATCCTTGATCGAATTGTAAATAGCTTTAGCTAAAAATTCTGAGGATGGTATGACAGAACCTATGCTTATGGGGTCTTTTAAATATTTTTTTAGAAATAAAATCTTTTTACGCATTTAACTTATCTAATTATAGTGTCTTGTTGTATGTGAACTGCTGTAATCTCAGTAATTCCTTCATGCTTTTTTCAAAAAAAAGTGCCTGTCGCGTTCGAAAGAAGATAAAATACAGCAGATATTAGATTATCAAAACTGTATATGATCATCGTACATCGGAGGTTAGATATTACACACTTGGTCGATACTCTGGCAGAGTGAAAATAAGAAAAGGCCATCTTTAAAAAGGTGTCTTTCTCAGTTTAAAATTTCTTCGCTTATACATAATACGTACTTTTTACAATTTTCTTTTTAATAACTGGTCGTCTTCTGAACATATTGTTTTATTTCGGGGCTTAGAAACTTTTTAACACACACAAAGGAAATTCATTATTAACCATGGAACAGAGAAAATTAGGAACACAAGGATTGACTGTGTCGGCACAGGGTTTAGGCTGCATGGGTATGTCTGATTTTTACGGTCAACGAAACGATGCGGAATCCTTGGCGACTATACACAGAGCTTTTGATCTGGGGATCAACTTTCTTGATACATCCGATATGTATGGCCCGTTTACTAATGAAGAGCTCATCGCTAAAGCAATCACAGGGTATCGCCATCAGGTTGTTGTGGCTACAAAATTTGGGATTATGCGTAATAGCCCATCTAATGATGGAGGTTGGGCGCCTATCACAGGTATCAGTGGAAGGCCTGAATATGTTCGCTCGGCTTGTGATGGATCGCTGAGGCGACTTGGAATTGATTGCATAGACCTCTACTATCAGCACCGTGTTGATACAGAGGTTCCTATTGAAGAGACAATTGGCGCCATGGCTGATCTTGTTGTTGCAGGTAAGATCCGTTACATAGGATTGTCCGAAGCCAGTGCGCAAACTATTCGAAGAGCTCATGCTGTTCACCCGGTAAGCGCTGTCCAAAGTGAGTATTCCCTGTGGAGTCGTGATCCTGAAGATGATGTGCTGCCTACCTTGAGAGAACTGGGTATCGGTTTTGTGTCATACAGTCCTTTAGGTAGAGGCTTTCTTACCGGACAATTGAAAAGCCCTGATGATTTCGCGGTTGATGACTACCGCCGAAACTCTCCCCGTTTTCAAGGGGATAACTTTACAAAAAATCTAGAACTTGTAGAACGTCTGAAAAGTATTGCCACAGGGAAAGGGATAACCTCAGGACAATTAGCGCTTGCCTGGGTATTGGCTCAGGGTGAGGATATCATTCCAATTCCTGGTACGAAGCGAAGGAAATATCTTGAGGAAAACAGCGCTGCAGGATCGGTAGTAATCAGTGAGGGTGAAATGACTGAAATCAAGAATGCATTACCTAAAGGGGCAGCTACAGGAGATCGTTACCCTGAAAGTATGATGAGGCTTGTCAATCGATAATGAGCAAAAAAAGCCAGACAAAACTGTTGTTTTGTCTGGCTTGGAAGAACAAAATAAAAGTCGAAAGGCTTAGTAGCGATCTCTTCTTGGTGCTCTTTCTTCGCGAGGTTTAGCTTCGTTGACCGTAACAGTACGGCCATTCAAATCTTTGCCGTTCAGTGATTCAATTGCTTCACGAGCTTCAGCGTCTTTAGGCATTTCAACAAATCCGAAGCCCTTGGAACGACCTGAAAACTTGTCGTTGATGATGCTTGCATTTGCAACCTCTCCAAATTCGGAAAATGAATCGCGAAGATCATCTTCTGTAACAGTGTAAGCTAAATTTCCGATGTAAATATTCATTGTTTTAATCTCAGTAACATGTGCATTGAAAAGTAGAGATACCGCACAAGTAACCAAGGCACAAATTACTTGAATAGCGCGATCAGCCAACCATTGACTGATTTCTATAACGAGTTTAACGTAATTAATGATAGTTATCAAAAATAAAATGCTGTGGAACGATAATTCTTAAAAAGAAGGTGTACTTTTATTTTTAACACTTGTCTGTTTCTTCAAATACTTTGCTGTGTCTGTCAGGGATAAAAGTAAAAAGGCAGGAACACCCGTGTTCCTGCCTTTTTACTAACTCCATGTTTTGCATGGTTATACCTGACAGTTCTGATTACTTTTTTTCAGGTACTTCGCGTTCTTCTTTCACTGCGTAGTTGATCAGGTAATCGTAAAGCCTGATCAGTCGTGAATTCTGATTGTTCTGATCAATCCAGTGACCAATCATGCCAATCGTACGCGCTAGAACGAAGAAGCCGTTCAGTGAGTATTCCGGGAAATCAAGATCAACAAGAATACAACCGATTGTTCCGTCAACGTTCAGGATAAGATTATCTTTTTTAGACGTGGTAATCTTTTCAACCTCAAGCGCATAGTCAAGACAAGGGGTATGCAGTGTCGTCTTGTTTTTGACATATTCAACCAGGTATTTTACCCGTTTATCAGGATTTTTAAGACTCTTTACCCTGTGACCGATACCGGGTACGGGACCGACGTTCTGCTTCATCCAGGAAAGAAATCCAGGTATGTCGTTAGGATACTCCTTGACGCCGTACTTGAAATATTTACCTGCGTTGGTGACAGCACCGCCGAACCTTGGCCCGATCATGGTCATACCAGCAGATACTGCCTGTGGCAAGTCAATACCGGCGCAGGCAGCAATAATTGAGCCGAATGCGCCTGATACGGCGGGACCGTGATCTGCTGAAATCATGATAATGCGTTTGATGATCTCAGATTCCTCTTTTGAAGGCAGTTTCTTGTTCCAGAGCAATCCGATAACGTCTTCAATGCCGTATCCTTTTTCACAGAGCTCTGATGCGGCATAGCCAACATAACGAGGTTCTTCGCCACGGTCGTCGGAAATGGTGGTACGAATCAGAGGTTCTACGATAACGTCGCCCTGCTTCATAATTTCCTGCACACTTGGAGGAAGCTCTGGTAGAAGCTTTTCGTCAAGCTCAGGTTCCGGCTTGATGATGCCACTTGCCTGCAATTCGAGGTAAACCTGCTTGATTGCCTTGCTCAGACCACCAAAGGTGTCGGGGACGTGAGCTCCTGCTTCGCGAAGTGCGTTTATTTTAGAGCGAGCCGAACCAAGACCTTTTTTCCCTTCCTTTGCGCCAGCATGGCCGAATTTCATACCCTGAGGTAACACGTCCTGACAGGTTCCACCAATGGCTGCTATAAGTTTAATGCGGCGTTTTTCTGCTCCAAACCATTCTGCGGCCTCTTCCTCAAGCGTTCCGCCAACTTCACCGATGATTACAACGGCTTTGGTTTCCGGATCGTTTTCGAACATTTGAAGATAAGTAACGAAGTCTGTACCGGGATACGAATCCCCGCCGATTGCTACAGCTGAAGTGATACCGTCTCCGTTCTGGGCACACAGCCACATTGCTTCGTTGGAGAGGCCGCCTGATTTTGTAATGACACCGAACGAACCGGGACGGTAGAGATTACAAAGCTTGAGGTTTTTAAACTCTCCACCGATAACGCCAAGTCGACACTGCCCTGCCGACATGATCCCGATTGATGATGGGCCATTAAAAATTTTGCCTTTATCGAGGGCATACTTGCGTAACCTTTTGGCATCTTTTTCGGGAACACCTTCGGTAATCATTGTGACCAGCTTGATCCCTGGTGAATCAAGGGCTTCTTTTGCCGACTGGTACGCTCTTGATGCGCCGATATAAATAAGCGCTGTATTGATTTGAGGATTTTCATGTATTGCTTTTTCGAGCGCAGCATAAACAGTAACGTTGTTCAGCTCACCGCCCCGGTAAATCTCTTTCTGCTGACCTTCTTCCGGTGGGTAGACAAATGCCTGTACCGTCAGTGGCCGGTTGATCAGAAAGTCGAACTGGGCCATCCGCCTTGCTGCATTCAAGCCTGCAATACCGCCTATGATGACCGCTCGTGTATCCTTATTTGCTAAAATACTCACGATTCTTTCCGGTTTATAAGTTAAAAGTTACTCTTTGGATTTGTGAGATATCGCTTGTCCTTATGAATTCAAGGCAAGGTCAACGATATCGGTCATAGGCATGCTGCGGTCGTAGACATGAATGTCAAATCCTTCTTCCTGCAGTTTTTTCATTGACGCCAGGCCCTGATTTTCGTTTGGCCCACCTCGTCTTACCCAGATTTTCACATTTTCAAGGAACCCTTTTGATTTGCTTTCCCGGAAACCATTGATAATTCCGTTAAAAGTTGCCTTGACGTCAGTAAAATTGGCAATAGCGCCGCCAACAATAATATGTTTGATGTCAGGCAGTCTACAGATGGTTTCTGTGAGAGCTTCAACTGCCCAGTCCGGCGGATCACCGGAATATTCAGCATAATTCGCAATGGAGCCGCCTCTTGCGACCACGGCATCAGAATAAAAAACCGAAGCGCCACCGCCTGCTGTAAGCAAGGCAATGTTGCCGCCAGGGACTTCAACCAACTTGACAGATCCCTTGATACGGGCATCGATGTCCATGATCTGCTGTTCGGCTTCTGTGAAAGGACGCCCGATTTCGGAAACCGGTTTGAAATCCCAGTCTGCATGACGGAAACGTGCATCCCAATCCACGTTCATGACGGCGTCAAGAGCTGCAAACCGCATGTCACTCTTGCGTATGACAAGTGGATTGATTTCTATCGACTGGGCATCTTCGTTATCGAAGCACAGAATCAGACGAGAGGTAATTTTAGCAACACGTTCTGCGATTTCGCCTATAAAACCAGCTTCCAATGCGGCTTCAGTAATACGTTCGATACTTGGGGCTTCATCAAGGGGAATAAACAGCCGTTTTACTGTATCCCAGTTATCTTCGATATCCACTCCACCCTTGTTGGAAAGAAGAAGCTCTGCGCCATCACGGTTGCCTGCGATAGATACATAATATTCTTCGTCATGATCAAGCATTTCAGCAACAATAACCTGACGAACAACGGACGTTCCAATTTCGCGTCCAATCATCTCTTTTGCTGCCTGCAGGGCCTGCTCAAGGTTCAGCCCCAGTTTGACAAGACCTAACTTGAAACGCCCACCGATAGCTTCATGAGCTTTAACAACAAGTTTTGATTCTCTCAACCATTTATTAGCTTCTCCAAGCTGTTCAAGGCGGTTAGGATCCATGATGACAACATAATTTGGCACAGGAATGCCCCATTTGTTGAATAGCTTCATGGCCGGCCCTTCAAGTATTTTAGCCATACTTTTGTGGGATTTGTATGTTAATGGGTAGAAAAACGAAACACAGAATTGTGCAAGATTTTAAGTTAACTATATTTTTATTTCATCCAAGTATCTAGAAAATTTTATATCCTCAAATCATCAAATAAACGACGGTTATGAATGATGTTGTACTCTGGTGGCAAAATTTACCATCACAAATGAATCCTGTCATTTTTTCTGCTGGTTCATTTGCTGTCCGCTGGTATGGTATGATGTATATTGTAGCGTTCGCTATCGTCTATATTCTAACCCGTTTCCGTCTTGACTCAGAAAAACTGCCCTTTGAGCGACCCTTTATAGGAGATGCACTTACCTGGATTATGGTTGGCGTTGTCGCCGGCGGGCGACTTGGTTATATCCTTTTTTATGGAATGAGTGACTTTCTTGCCGATCCCCTTGGCAGTATTCTTCCATGGGTTTCAGCTCCTGGAGGATGTCGTTTTGCCGGAATTACAGGCATGTCTTATCACGGAGCTGTAATTGGAGTTGTTCTGGCAGTTTTTGCGTTTACCCGTGCTCAGAAAGTAGGCTTTTTTGAAACGTTTGACCTTTTCATTCCGGCGGTCCCATTAGGATACACGTTTGGCCGTCTTGGGAATTTCATTAACGGTGAATTGTATGGTAGAATTACCGATTCCGCAGTTGGGATGTATTTTCCACTTGCTCCAACCCATCAGCTTCGCCATCCTTCCCAGCTCTATGAAGCATTTTTTGAAGGAATAGTACTGTTTATTGTACTCTGGCTATTCCGAAGGAAAACTCCATTCACAGGTTTCCTTTCTGCGCTGTACCTATTTGGGTATGGATTTGTTCGCTTTTTTATCGAATACTTCCGAGAACCTGATTCTCAGCTCGGCTTTGTATTTCTGCACTTTTCAATGGGACAGATACTTTGTTTCATTATGATGATTGCAGGGATCGGGGTGTTTCTGGCTTCAAAACCTTCTGCCAAATCAGCGGGGACTCAGTAGTACCTCTTCCCCGCTCCCGAAACACCTGCGTCGAACAAAGAGCATGACTACCACGGAACTGACTGCCGTTGAGCCTACAAGCATCAGCATAACGACAATCTGATAGCGTATCGCGATAAGCGGGTCAGTTCCGGCTAGAATCTGGCCTGACATCATGCCTGGGATAAAAACAAGACCAACACCCATCATCGCATTTATTGATGGAATCATGCCGGCTGATACTGCATTGCGGAATATATCAATGCTTGCTTCGCGATAATCGGCGCCAAGGCAGAGCTTCATTTCGACCAGCTCTTTCTGTTGGCGCATATCCCTGAAAAGGCGTTCGAGGGAAATGGCAAGTGCAGACATTGAATTTCCAATCACCATCCCTCCTGCAGGAATGAAGTAACGGGGTTCCCACCAAGGTGTTATCCCGACAACCAAACCGGAAACGAAGATCGCTGTAGCAAGATAGCTGACAAGCATCGTTAAAAACGTCGGTATGATATAGGGTATCTGTTTTTCCTTGACCCGTCCCTTGATAATGAACATGGCTGAGACTACCATCACCATGAATACGCTCAGAACTAACCAAGGATTGGAGGTTTTCAAAATATAGGTCAGGACATATCCCATCAGAAACAGCTGTGCAAACGTGCGGATCGTGCCAACGGTTATATCACGATTAAGGCCCAGATGGTAGATAAACGAACTTATCTGAGCAATCAGGATAAAAACAAGCGCTATAAGCAGTTGACCTGTTGAGATATTGATGATTGCACTCATGGTAAAATATGGAGTGATCGATGAACAAGGTTGTAAGTAATGGGGCTTACTGTTTCAGGCTTATAATCTATATGGGTAACGGTTATAAGAGTTTTACAGTGTTCATAGTTCAGGCTTTCCATGATGGAAAAAACCATTGCTGCACTTTCATGATCCAGGGCTGAAGTTGGTTCATCAAGCAACAACAGAACAGGGTTCTGCAAAAGTGACCTCATAATAGCCAGACGCTGTTTTTGTCCTATTGAAAGCTTCATGGCTGATTGGGACGGGCTTACATCGGCGAGATAATATTTTCTGAGCAGCTCTCTCAACTCTTCAGTGCCCGGACGGGTTTTGGCTTTATTAATGGCAAAAGAAAACGGAAGCAGGAGGTTTTCTTCAACCGAAGCATCGATCATCTGGGGGATCTGTGCTACATAGCTTACGGCACTTCTTAGCTTCGCCGGAGGAATTGATGTAATGTCGTTACCCTGAAAAAGAATGGAACCACCCTGGGGTTGGTTCAGGCGACAGATAAGACGGAGTAATGTTGATTTTCCTGATCCTGAAGGGCCTTTTACCAGAATATAGTCTCCTTCTTTTACGGTCAGGTCGAGCTGATCAAAAACAAGAGATGTTGATCCGTCGTAGGCAAAGGAAAGGTTCCTGATTTCAAGGAGTGATGTCATAAAACATTTTTGAAGTAAGACCTGAAATACAGTCGGAACAGACGTGTTTACTTGTCAAAATCAGTGGATATTGCAGAGGAAGAAATAGTGACGAATTTGTTTAAAAAATCAACGATAAACTGCCTATTTAGCTCAATTACACCATAATTTAAGGCTCATTGGTTGCTTATTACGAAAATCACAACAAATTTACATTCGCGGAGAATGGCTTATAACTGATATTATATTAGTATTTTAAACGGATTTTTTATTCACATTTTTGAGCTTTTATACGATAAATATACGTTATTATGTCGGATTTTGAACCAAAAAACCGGGTATTTATTGCTGCTAACAGCCAAATCAATCTCTTTACTTGGCAAAAGGCTGGATGAAACAGTGATGATTTTAAATATCGTTCAAGTTATAATAACCGTTCAACAAATTTACAAACACAACAGTAAACTGTTCCAGAGGCCTTTGCGTTGCAATGTGGCAACTGTAATGCTCGTCTATAGATAGTCGTTTGATAAACCAAGTTACTTTATCCACACAAGCCTGATCTTCTTTCAGAACAACTTCTTTCAATGGAACTAAAAGGCCTTTGCCTAGCGCCTTTAAAACAGATTCCTTTTTGGTCCAGCAATCAAAAAAAAGATGATTAGCTTGATCAGGTGCATGGTTATTATAAAAGGCGGCTACTTCAGGGAGTTCCTTTATAAAATCATTTTTATCAACAGGGTGGATTTTTTCTATATCTATTCCAATAGCGTTACTCTGCGTTAGAGCAACTACAACAATATCTTGTGAATGGGAAATACTGAATTCTGGCCCACCTTCGATAAAAGGTTTTCCAAATCGAGATACCTTCATCGAGTGGAATTTATTTAAATAAGTAGCTTGAGATTGTGTTTGTAAGGCCTTCAATAATAATAACTTGCCAAAAAGAGTCGCTTGCCGGTCCTGCCATCGTTGATATCGTTCTATTGATACCCTAATTTTGGCAGGTATCATTTCGAGATATTCATGCAAAAGACGATCGGAAATAGAATGCCCATAACGAGCAAAATATATTTGCACGCTAATTTCTGAAAATTCCATTGTCAATTATCTACTGATGAATCGTTGCTGATTCAGTAAAAGAGTATGAACACTTTGGACATTTTTTTTGTGGCTTTGGTCGAGGATCTGAGGCAACGAGAACAAGCGCCCCTATAAGTGGAGTTAAAAAAATACTGCAGAAAAAATATCCCCAAAATCCAAACTTCCTGTTTGAGCCAATAAAAGCAATGACAAAACAGAGTGTAATATATAACAGGTTGAGAATCATAATATTTCTTTGCAATAAGGAGGTCAGTGTAAATAATTACCAACAACATGGCGTCATAAAAAGGTTTAAGCTTCAAATGACGCCATTCTATAGGTGGAATTTACAAGTCGACTGAGTCAGTTCGCAGAGTTTACCGGTTCTTCCTTTTTCAAATCACTAACAACTTCTTTGCCTTTTGTGAATTGTTCGGAAAAATAGGACTTAACTTTGGCTGGATCAAGGTCAAGAAACGTACCACCTGACTCAAAGTGTTGAATAAATACCTTGTAAATTGCGTAGGTCGAAGCACCTGAAATAACGGGCATGGTAATAGCTCCAGTAGTCTGACCGATCAAAGGAATACATTTGATCAAGCTTGCCAAGGTGCCTCCCAGCGCGACAGGAATGAAGCCGCCAAGCAATGTAGTGATAACAGATTTTCCAATATCTCTACGAAATGGAACGCCATACTCTTTAGCAACAGTCCTGATCATATCAAGCTGTACTCCTATTAATGCAACCAAATCAACTAAGGGTAACGGAACAAGTCCTACGCCCATTGATGTCAGAATATGATTCCTTGCATGTTTCCAAAGGCGCTGATCGCGATCCAGTGTATCGTTCACACTTTCGGATACCACTTCAGCTGCAGCTTCAACAGCTTTATCGTTCATAAGTAATCCCCTTTGTTAAATAGTTATGTAAAATTGAGCTCACTTATTACTAATAGTTAATTGTTAAGATATAAAATAAACATTATTTCAATGAAGAAGTTTCGTAATACGTGCGATGATTCAAACGAATCTCATTTAATCAACACTCGTGTTCCATGCTGAATTTTATAGAGAAATAAAGGCTTATCCTCAAGATTGCCAGCGCGGTCAAATTTATACCGCCCGTTAGCGCCATTCCAGGCATTCGAATAACGAATGGCATAGGATATATCGAGAGGGTTCCTTGATCCTGTGAACTTAATTGCCCTGGCAAGAATATGTAATGCATCGTAAGCCTGCGCAGCCCATGTATCTGGATACCTACCATATCGGGCGAAATACTTTCTTACAAATGAACGGTTTTCGGGACTCGATGAGTTGACGTTATAAAAATCGAAAAACATCGCTCCCTCATAAGCTGATCCGGCATGTTTGCGCATTTCAGGGGTATCGCTGAAAGCACCGACGATTGGAGTAGTCAACCCTACTTTTCGAGCCTGACGTAAAAAATCTCCAGCTATTGGTTCAAGTCCGCAAAAAAAAACAAGATCAGCATCAATCATTTTCAGTTCGTTTACTAGCACGCGGAAGTCAACATTTTTACGGGAATATGACCATTGATAGACTACCTGAGTATTGAAATCATTAAGAGCAGCTTGGTACTGATAGGCAAGGTCTTCGCCATAAGCATCTTCCTCCCAGAGTATAATAATCTTCTTAAAGCCATGACCAGAAGTAAGTTCTGCAAGTTTCGCCGCAATCCGGTCGCTTGACAGTACGGTACGATTGATGTACTGGAATCCATGGGAAGTCAGATCAGTATTGTTGGCACCAATCAGTAGATGCAACAACCGACTTGACTCAAAGATTGATGACGCCTTTATGGCCGGGCCATCATCATAGTAACCGATTACAGCACTCATTTCAGGAGTATTTGCAAACTCCTTGGCTATATGTTTGTTTTTTTCAGGATCAAAACAATCGTCCCTTGTAATCAGACGAATAGTATATCCCCCTGCGAGCTTATTTGTGTTGATTTCATCAAGAGCCATTTGAAGGCCATTATTCATGTAGTCCTGATTTACTGAAAATGGCCAACATATACCTACTAAAACTTCTTTAGAGGGATGGTTCAACTCATTGAATCGACATACCCCCTTATCTTCATAAGAAATAAATTGAGACCAGAAAGTGAGAGCAAGCAAGCCAATCACTAATGCAAAAACAAACAGCTTTTTCATTTCTCAATCCTTCCCTAAAATAATCGGCAGACCTGATTGGCCAGAACCTATCACCACAACCTTGGTATTTGGAGATTTTGACAATTCCTGCGTTGCACGAATACCTTCCCATTTGAGAACTGAAGGGGTTAAACTCCTGTTAACCGTCTCATTATAAACCCGAATACCATCAGATTCAATCTGCAGTCGTTCAGATTCTTTTTTTGCTATAGACAGCCGGTAAATATATTCGCCTTCACGTTGCTGTTGAACCATTTTGTCTTCAATAGCACGGGATATTTTAGAGGGAAGAGTAATAGACTCAATTGGAACATCATCGATCTTTACGTAACGAGCAGCGAGATGAATCTTAGATTGCTCGCTGAGCAATAATTGGATAGCCTTCTGTGAAGTGTAGATTTCCTCAGGCTTGTACTGCCCGAACAGAGTACGGATAACTGATCGAACATCAGGTCGGATTGCTACGTTGACATAGTCCGGACCAACAACTTGATGAAGTAAAGGAAGAGTAGACTGATCGAGATAATACCGTATCGTGTATTTTACGCGAACAGTGAGTCCATCAACTGTCAACACGTCAATTGCATCACTGAACTGCTGCTTGCGGGTATTATAAATGTACATCTTATTAAAAGGCAAAATGATATGCAAACCCTCAGGATATACAGTATCAATCACGGTACCTGCGCCTAGCCATCGCCATAAGACCCCTCGTTGGCCTGAATGAATCGAAATTACAATGCGGTCAAAAAAGAATACAAGAACAAGACACATAACCAAGCCGATTGAAATAATTTGCAGGAGATGTTGTCTCAAGAAAAATTTGCTGCGGAAGGTGAAATTGGCAAGCAATTCACGAAGTGATTTCATTTCAAACATTCCTAATATTTCTTTAGCCGACAGTTGTTTGTATAGAGACATAATGTAGATAAAAAGCCAATTCATGGCTGTAAAACACTTATTCTATCCAAGCAATTATCCTTAAAAAATCAACATTATTGAGTCTTTAAGTTGCTATCTGCTTATATTATAAATAAAAATCCATACAAAAAATAATATGCATCTCTCGGTTAAACAATTGCATGAAGTGTGTTGTTAATTTTTTGCATACTATTGAAATACTCTATAATGACTTGTTTTCTCTATTCCTAACGAAATTCACCGAAGAGCCCCAAAAAAAAAGGCACTGCCTGAGGTTGCATGTATTATTCCCGTAAAATACACGAGCATTTTGAAATATTAGCGCATAAGCAACCGTTATCACCTGCGGTGATTACTGATAAAGGTATTCTCACTTATGCCGAACTGGATGCTGCGGCCGAAAGAATCGCTATTGAACTCCATAACAGGGGTATTGAGACCCAAGAAGCAATCGGAGTTCTGACTGACCGATCGGTAGGATTACCCGCGACCTTCCTTGCAATCCTGAAGGCTGGAGGTGTCTATGTACCAATGGTTTCAAACCTCCCTGCCACTCGTTTGGCAAACATTGCAGAACAAGCCTGTATTCGGCGGTTAATTGTTCTCGATGGAATAGAACCTCCTCCAGCACTTCTTGATGTTCTAATAAAAAATGGCTATCAAGCTCCTGCCGATGCAGTCATCAGGCCTGAGACATTGTCTGAAGGTTGCCTTACACAACTTCCTCTTTCTCAACAAAGCTCTCAGGCAACTGACCTCGCTGCCATTCTGTTTACCTCAGGGTCAACAGGAACACCAAAAGGTGTTATGATTAAGCATGAAGCCTGCTTGAATATGGTGCTTGGGCACATCGAGACACATAAGATATCCCCTAAAGATCGTATTTTGCTTTCGATTTCGCCCGGTTTTATACTTGGCTTTCGTGAATTGTGCCTTCCCTTAATGTCTGGTGCGGCCTTCGTACCTGTATCGCGATCGACAATCGATAACCCGGAGAGTCTTCTCGATATTATGGGCAGGCATCTGGTATCGATTGCAATGTTTACTCCATCATATCTGCATCTTCTTAATAGAGTTGTGCCGAAGGGACTTCGTTGCATCATAACTGCTGGAGAGAGACCAAATGCTGATGACGCCAGGTATTATGCTCAATATCTTGATTATTGGAATCTCCATGGAGCGACTGAGGCATGTGGAGCGATATGTATGCATCATGTAGATCCTGAAGAACAGGGGGCGATTCCCAGTGGACGACCATTCGCAAATACAGCCGTCCATCTCCTCGACGAACTTGGGAATGAAGTTCCTAATGGTGAGGTAGGAGAACTCCATGTCATAGGTCTTGGCGTTTCACCAGGGTATTTAAAACAACATGAACTGACTGCCGAATTTTTTGTAGAAACGCGCTTTGGACGTGCTTTTCGATCACACGACTTAGCCCGATGGAACACAAATGGTGAACTTGAGGCGCTCGGTCGAGCAGATAATGTTGTTAAAATTTCCGGCCAATCAGTTTCGCTCGGCGAAATTGAAATGACGCTGCAACGCCACTCCATTGTGAGACATGCCGTTGCACTGATCTTGAGTGGTCGGCTTATTGCATGTGTGGAGTGTTCTGATCAAGATCAAGAAATAGATTGGCGAGAGTATCTTCAGGAAGTGCTGCCATCATACATGATTCCTGCGAAGGTTGCAGTCCTGCAAAAAATACCAATTAACTCATCGGGCAAGGTTGACCAGAAAGCCATAGTTGATCTCCTGGATTCAATTTTCAGCGAGGAGCTTGAATTGGAGGGAGGATCGCTCCCGAATTGTGAATTGGAACTTGAGATAGCAGGTATATGGGAAGACCTTCTGGATGTTTATCCGATAAAACGGAGACATAATTTCTTTGCCGTTGGCGGAACAAGTCTCATGGCTATCGCCGTAAGCCAACGGTTGCGATTGTTGGGGTATAATATTTCTGTTCAGATGATCTTAACATCATTGACTGTTGAGTCTTTAGCTGCACAAATTTTAATGTTGAAGGAAAACACATCCAGCTTAAACGACGATTCTCCGGCAGAAAATATTGCTACCGCTGATCAGGAAGATTTTTGGATCGCTTCGGAAATCGGCATAACACCAGCAGCTTCACATATCGTACGAGTTTTTAGAGTAGCTGGTCGGGTGCCCAAACCGGATGTATGGCAATCGTCATGGGCACGTCTGATAGATCGACACGCTGCACTGCGAACAGGATTTTATTCGGACGACAATAAAGTACTTCGCTGGCGAACCCTTGAATCACAAGAGCTTTCCAATGATTCATCTTTCTCTTTAGACCGCTGCCAATCAATTGAGGATGCAAGGGCGATTGTGACATATTGGGCAAACGAACGTTTTTTGTTTACTTCCCCACCGCTCGTCAGATCTGGTCTCATCAATGTTGAAAATGATAATGAAACTCTATTCTGGTTTGTCCTTCACCACTGCGTTGTAGACGGAACATCAGCACGACTGATTCTGGAAGATTTGCTGGATCTTTTTGCTGGCCGCCCATTACCTCCGGCACCTGATGGGATAGCCTTGGCAAGTCATGCCGAACAGAACTACTTCGCTTCTGACCGCATGACACGCGACCGCAAGTTCTGGCAAAACAGGCTTGACGCACTTGTGAAAAGAGGAAAAAGCGCCTTTGATGATTATGTGTCAGAGCCTCACCGCCAAAGACCATCATTTCCTACAGGCAGAGGGGGAAAACCGCTTTGCGAACACCTTGATGCCGTAACAGTTGATACCCTTGGTCGTCTTTCGAAAGCCCAAGGGGTTGGTCTTCATGCACTGTTACTGACACTTCTTTCTGTTGAGATCAGACGTCGAGGTGAACAAGGTGATATTATTGTCGGCAGTGGAATATCGATCCGTCCTGCAGGAGGGGAAGCAGCGATAGGGCACTTTGTAAATGTTCTTCCTGTAATCCTCTTGCATGAAGCCGATATACCACTTGCGACGATTCTCCGCAACACGCAGTCAGCACTCACACAAACAGTAGAACATGGAGCATATCCTTCTGGTCATCTTTATAGAGAGTTCCGGCAGAAGTATCCAGAACTGCGCACGCATTCACGCACATCGCTCTTTGATATTGCCCTTACTGCTATTCCCCCTCGAGTATGCATTGATTATGATACCGGCCTTACCCTCGAACCACGAATACTGCCAGGAGAAATCGAAAACCCGGCTGCAGGTCTCGACCTTTCGTTCAGCCACGAACCCTGCCCGGAAGATGATGGCGGGTTGAATCTTCTTCTTACGTGGAATACTGATGTTTGTTCCATGGGGAATGCTGAGGGATGGCTTTCTTCGTTTGCGGCATGGGCACGCTGGCTTGCCGAAAAGCCTGAACGGATTGAACAGCCCATTCCTGCATTGCTTCCCACCGAAAGAGCTCTTCTGGAGCAATGGGAGAAGGGAGCTGAAATACCTCGACCGAATAGACGCTGCTTCGAAATTTTTGAAGCATTAGCAGATAAACATCCACAACGACCAGCCATAGTCAGCCAGAACGGGAGTGAAACTTTTAAAGAGATCGATGAATGTTCGAATGGTATTGCTCATAGCCTGATACATGCCGGGGTCGTCCGAGGAACTACTGTCGCTGTACTCGCCTCCGGCCCAGCTGACATTTTTGCAACTGTACTGGGAATATGGAAAGCGGGTGCCGTCTATCTGCCGCTTCCCAGTGACCATCCTTCAACCCGTCTGGCCATAATGGCAAAAGATGCTGGCGCTGAGTTTCTGGTAGTTCTTGACGGGCTTCCCATACCTGAACTTCTGGCCGATTCTGTGGGCTGTATTATCCGACACGATGAGTCAAAGCCATCAGACAAACGTCCACACATTAATGGCTTACCAGATGACATTGCCTATATCATTTACACGTCGGGAACAACAGGAATACCAAAAGGAGTTCCGGTAACACACTCTGCCTATGTCAATGCAGTTCTTGGGGTTGCCGAGAGAGTTGGCTTGAAGTCCGATGACCGCATGTCAGTGGTGTCAAGCATAGGATTTGACGCCTCTCTATGGGAGTTGGGTCACGGTTTGCTTAATGGAATCGCTCTGGTACCTGTATCGCCAGCATTGAGAGACGACCCATGGTTGCTTAAGCGTTACTACCGGGAATCCGGAGTCACTGTCGCCTTTCATACTCCCTCTTATCTTCGCGTCAGTGAAAAGGTACCTTTTGAGGGATTGCGCATTCTGCTTACTGGCGGCGAAGCTCCAAATCACAACGATTTGAAACATCATGCCGAACGGTGTGAGTTCTGGAACTTTTACGGACCGACAGAGGCGACCATCGTTGTTGCAGGAGTACGTGTCGGTCGGGATCATGATCCGGATATTCCCATGACGGTAGGAAGACCTCTCGCAAATCTGAGAATTTCAATAAGGCGTAGTGATGGTTCTCTGGTACCTCCCGGGGTTAAGGGGGAATTATGGCTAGGCGGGATCGGCATTGCGCATGGGTATGTGAATCGAGCAAACCTGGGTGAAGAGTGCTTTGTGTCGACACCAGATGGTCTCTTCTATCGTACAGGAGATTACGGTCGATGGACAGCAGACGGGTACATAGAAATCATTGGCCGTGTCGATCATCAGATAAAGCTGAACGGACAACGTGTTGAGCTTGGTGAAATTGAACAGACACTTTGCAATCATCCGGCAATCCACAATGCAGTTGTTCTTGCTGATGAACTTGATTCAGGCGTAAAAGTGCTCAAGGCTTTTATTCAAAAAAATAATGAGGAATCACCCTCAGAAGATTCCCTTTTGGCATTTCTTGCTGAACACCTAGCGGCACACATGATCCCTGCCAGTATAATATCACTCTCCACGATTCCCCTGACACCTGCTGGAAAAGTCGATAGGGATGCGCTTCTCAATCTCGCAAAGAATCAGAATAACACCGTTGTTCTTCAGGAGCCTCAAGGAACGCTTGAGAAACAAATTGCCGCGATCTGGACTGATGTGCTGGATCACCCTGTTTCTCGAAATGACAACTTTTTTGCACTCGGCGGTAACAGCCTGCTTGCTGTAACCCTTGCACACCGTATCACTGAACGTATAGGGCGAAAAGTTTCAGCTCGAGCTATCTTTGCCGCTCCCATATTGTCTGCTTTTGTCAAGCAAATCTCTACACTGCCTGTTGTAGAGGAACAAGCAATCACCGTTATAACCGATCTGGCATCTGAGGGAGAAAAAGAGTTCTGGATTGCTGAATCTGCGGGATTGGATACTCGTACTTTCAACATACCGGTACACTATCTCGTCAACGGTGAGGGTTCATCAGAGTTATGGCAGAGAGTCTGGTCAACACTGGTAGCTCGCCATGAAGGACTGCGAACCTTTTTTGAAGATGATAGTACTGGTCAGTTGAGACGCCGGGTTGCTAAAGAAATCGATGCCACGCTCGAATATGCAGCTATGGAAACAACGACTGCGGCACTCTATCATATAAAACAACGACAGCTTACACCTTTGCCAATGGGTATCGCGCCTCTCTGGCGCGCAGGTCTTGTGGAGGTTCGTGATCAACATACGCGATTTTTCTGGCTTGCACTTCACCATGCTGTTGGAGACGGGCAATCGATTGGCACACTTTTCGATGAACTGTCAATACTGCTTGGCAAGGGAGTTCTTCCCTCAACCTGTGAAAGCGGAATGGTTTTCGCATCCAGGGAGCAATCATACTTTGCTTCGTCAGATGCAACCGACGATCTGACATACTGGGAAAAAGTGTTAGAGGAAATCCCTCTTGCCGCGTTTAAGGAGTGGCCTCTTGATATCGGGCGTTCATTGAAAAAACCTTCGGGGAATCATCGTCTAGAGGTACTCCTTGACAAACGGACAACTGAAGGCTTGAAAGCTCTTGCTCGCATTCATAAATCTACCCTTCACGCTCTGGTACTTTCTCTTCTTGCATTGGAAGTGAGGCGCCGTACAAGTCGTCAAGATGTAGTGATCGGCACAACCGCATCCATCAGAGAATCGGCTTCAGACTCAACCATAATCGGATATGGCGTAAACATTCTCCCCCTGCATCTCAAACCAAGAACACAGCAATGCTTTGGTGACCTTTTGCATGAGACACAGCAAACTCTTTCGAAGGCAATGCAACATGCCCGTTTACCATTTTCTCAGATCTACCATACATTCTGGGGTGATCATCCAGAAATAAGGGATCCTAAACGATATCCCCTTTTCGACATAGCTGTTACCGAAAACCCCGGCTCACGGCAAGTTGACCTTTCTCGTCATTTCACTAGATCGATGACGGCAACTGAATCTGTCACCTACGAACGCACTGATGCCTCTCCCGGGCAGGACATGGTTCTTATCCATGAAAATCTGCAAGGAGGTGAACTCATTCTGCAATGGCATGTAAACGCGGCAATATACTCTGAAGAGACTGCACGGATCTGGTTGGATTCCCTTAGGCGATGGGCACGCTGGTTTGCCGAAGACCCTCTTCGTTCCACACAACCCCTGCCACAGCTGTTGCAGGAAGAAAAGACACTTCTTTCCGAGTGGGGAGATGGCGAAACCGTTGAAAGGCCTCGATTACGCTTCCACGAACTGTTTGAAATGATGGTTGACAGACCTGGTCAGGCCGATTGCCCAGCAGTCATAACCTGTAATAATACCCTGTCATATAGGGATCTTGAACTGAATGCCAACGTCATCGCTCACGCTCTTTTACTTAAGGGGGTCAAACGTGGTAGCATTGTTGCTGTTCTGACAGGACGTTCTGCCTCCCTTCCTGCTGCTGTACTAGGTATCTGGAAAGCCGGCGGCATCTATTTGCCGCTTGCCTCTGATCTGCCGCCGGAACGAAGTACCTTTATGGTTCTCGATACCGGAGTGACTCATCTGATAGCGCTTGACGGAGTTCCCGTGCCGGAGTTGCTCGCTGCTGAACTTCCAGAAGTATTACGCCCTGAGGAGTTAAAAGAATCTTTCAGAGAGCTATACTTTAATAGGGCAATCAGTTTCGGTACCCAGGACGACACTGCTTACATACTATATACTTCAGGCTCAACCGGAAAGCCAAAATGCACATTGATCGCTCACAAAAGCTATGTGAACATGGTGCTTGGTGCCGCCGGAATAATGGGTCTGACTACTCTTGACCGTTGTTTGATGTTTGCTTCTCCATCATTCGATGTTTCACTATCCGACTTGGGTCTTCCACTCTCCTGCGGTGCTGCGATCTGCCATGCACCACATGAAATAATTGAATCGCCAAACCGATTTATTGACTTTCTTCAGAAGATGTCTGTTACAGTTGCTGACATTACGCCGACCTACCTTGCGCTGTTCGAAGGAATAGAACTTCCACCATCCCTGCGTATTCTTGTTACCGGCGGTGAATCACCAGTTTCTGCAGATATAAAGAGATATGCTGCGAAAGTTCGCTATTTCAATGCATATGGTCCTACAGAAAATACCATTACAAGCACAATGGGAGTTCTGGACAGTGAAGAACGAAGTTTTATATCGGCAGGGAAACCATTACCGAATACCACTGTCCGCATCTGTGACAGTAATGGAGATCTCCTTCCGCCAGGGTTAGCTGGAGAGATATGGCTTGGCGGTATCGGAATCAGTCAGGGCTATCTAAAACGACCGGAGCTCACGAAGGCAAGTTTTACGGATAGACCCTGGGGGCTTTGCTACAAAACCGGAGATCTTGCCCGCTGGCATTCTAATGGAACAATTGAAATCCTGGGCCGTATTGACGATCAGGTAAAAATAAATGGAATCCGCATTGAACTTGGCGAAATCGAGTACACGTTAGCTAAACATTCTGCAGTATCACAGGCCATAGTTCTCCTTATTGAACAGCCTGAAGGAAGGCCTAAGAGTTTATGGGCATTTGTCCGTATGAAAGAGGGAGAGCAAATGCCTGACATAGCCAGATGGCAAGACCAACTGAGGCAGCAGCTGCCTTCCTATATGATTCCCTCAGATATTATTCCAGTATCTTCGATTCCCTTGACGGTCTCGGGTAAAGTTGACCGATCAGCTCTTCTTGCCTTCATGGACGATCGCCCCCAGCAATCGGCAATGACTCTCCCTCAAAACGACCTTGAACGTACCATCGCCAATGTATGGGCAACAGTACTTGAAAAAAAAACGATCTATCGAGACAACAATTTTTTTGCACTTGGCGGCCACAGCCTGCTGGCAATTGCGGTTGCCCACCAACTTCAAAAAAAACTTGGATGCGAGGTTCCAGCCAGGGAGCTTTTCGCTGAACCGACCCTGGCCGGTTTTACCGAAAAAGTGCGCATGACCCTACAGTCTGAACCAACCCTTGAAATAGCAACAGATCTTGCAACGCTTGGGCAACGAGAATTCTGGACCGCAGAACAGGCAGGACTCCATACCATCGGCTTCAATATTCCATTGATGCTGTTCGTGCATGGAAATTCATTACCCGCAGAACAATGGCAAATTATTTGGAGCGAGTTGATCGATCGTCATGAGGCCCTTCGCACGAGCTTCTTCGAGGACGAATTCGGTATATTGAGACGGGTTATCAGCAAACAACTTCAGGATAAGGCCCTGGAGCTGAAGTTGTTCTCATCAAGCGCTGAAGCAAAAAGGTATATCAGCACTCGCCAGAGAGAGCCTTTTTCAATGAGTATGCCGGGTCTCTGGCGTGCCGGTCTGGCTAATGTAGAAGAAGATTTTCCAATTTTCTGGTTTGTCATGCATCATGCTGTGGGTGACGGCCTTTCGCTTGGTGTGCTCATTGATGAGCTCACCGCTTTAATCAGAGGAAAAAAACTGAGTCCCCCTGCAATCAGTTTTGATTTTGCTGCAGCCAAGGAAGCAGCATATCTTAAGAGTCAAAGTGCCCATAGTGATGCAGTATACTGGCAAGACGTCATTGGTGCCCTTATAAAGAAAGCTCCTGATGCCCTCGATGAATGGCCTCTTGACAAACCACGAGTATTTACTCCTTCAGTCTCATCCTCTACCGGAAGCCATTGTTTTCGTACCCGGCTTGACCCGTCAACCGCAGATGCATTGCGTACTATTGCACAGCGAAACAATGCCACACTGCATACGCTCGTGCTTGCAATTCTTGGAATTGAAGTTGCGCGTCGTACCAGACGTTCAGGCTTTCTCCTTGGCACTGCAGCATCAACCCGTCAATCGTCAGCAGAGGCACAGGCTGTCGGTTATTTTATCAACATGCTTCCCCTTGCATGTCATATCTCCGAATCAGACACTTTCGAAAGATCGGTAAAAGCTATGCAGGAAACTCTGGCAGCAGCACTTCAGCACTCCCGCTATCCTTTTGCCCGCATTTATGGCGATTTCCGAGAGGAGCATATACATGCAATAAACCCTGGACGTTATCCCCTCATTGACATTGCAGCTACAGAAAACCCCGCGATGCATACCGCTCATGAAACAGAGTTTTATTTTTCCGGCATATCTCTTCCTGATCCTGGTGAGGTCAGCTATGAACTTCGGTGCAATGTACCAGCCCAGGATCTCGTCCTTGTGCATGAAGGCCTGCCTGACGGTGGCCTTGTAATGACATGGTATGCTAATGCTGCTATCTATATGGAGGATACCGCTCATACATGGTTTGATTCACTTGTCGGCTGGATGCACTTTTTCAGTGATCACCGTTATCAAAAAGAGCAACCACTCCCGTATCTGCTTCCTGAAGAACAAAGACTGCTTGATACCTGGCAGAAGGGCCCGGTCCGACCCTGGCCAGCAACCTCATTTCCTGAGCTGTTCAGCCTTATAGCCATTACGTATCCTGAACGTCCGGCAATTGTCACTGATGAAAGCGTTCAAAACTTCAGAATGGTAAATCTGCGCACTGATGTTTTGGCCGATGCCCTTCTCAAGCTTGGAGTCAAGCGTGGAGAAACGGTAGGAGTTTATACAGAACGGTCAGCAGCCCTGCCCGAAACTGTTTTAGCAATCTGGAAAGCCGCCGCATGCTATCTGCCACTGACGGCAAATCTTCCTGGAGAACGCCTCGCCTTCATGGCACGGGACGCAGGCCTGCGCATAATTATTGCGCTCGACTCTCTCACTTTGCCAACCGAACTCAGTAGCGATACTTTTATAACATTTCGACCCGAAGATATTCCTTGTGGTGAAGTTCACATACCGGACATCGGTATATCGATTACATCTGACGATGCAGCCTATATCATCTATACATCCGGCTCAACCGGTCTTCCAAAAGGAGTTGTCCTGCGCCATAAAGGGCTTCTTAATCTTGCTTTGGGAGAAGCTGAAATTCTTGGCATCAAAAGTGATGACCGGTTGCTCCAGTTCTCTTCACCTTCATTCGACTTATGGATCAGTGATCTGGTCATAACCTGGGCAAGTGGCGCTGCATTGGTTCCAATAAGGCATAAAGAGATGAATGATATTTTAGGTATGCACTCTCTGATCCAGCGACTTGGCGTTAGTGTTGTCACAATTTCACCATCGTATCTGAGTCTGTTCGAACATTCAGACCTTCCGGGAGTGCGTATTATTATGACCGTCGGGGAGCCTCCTGTTTTGGAAGATGCACTTTTCTACGGTTCGAAGCTTGAATACTTTAATGGATACGGCCCTACAGAGAATACGGCAGCTTCTGCGGCAGGTCGTATTTATCCTGATACGAAGCAGATCACGGCAGGACGCCCACTTTCCAACATGGAAATCTACATTGTCGATGAGTCTGGTAACCGGGTACCCCCGGGTGTGACAGGAGAAGTATGGCTTGCCGGACCAGGTCTTGCTGCCGAGTACCTTAATCAGCCAGATCTCACCGCAGCGGTCTTTGTCGATTTTTCAGGCACACGGTGCTATCGGACAGGTGATCTTGGCCGGTGGCTCCGTTCAGGTGAATTGCAAATCCTTGGCCGTAGGGATACCCAGGTCAAATTGCGTGGTCAACGTATTGAACTTGGTGAAATAGAATATCGCCTTGCTTGCTATCCTGGCGTGAAACAGGCTGTCGCTATCGTTCAAACTCTGTCGGACCACTCTCAGGCGCTTCGCTCATTTGTAACTATCGATTTGCAAGCAGCAATTCCAACTCAGGCAGAGTTGACCGCCTATCTATCAGGAAGTCTCCCCTCCTACATGATGCCGGCATCCATAATCCCAATCGCTGCAATCCCTCTTACGGCAGCCGGCAAGGTTGATCGACAGGCATTGCTCGATTCTATTGAAAGTATTACAGTTTCTGGCATAACAAATGTCTCTTCGATGCACACCCCACCAAAAAATGCTTCAGAAAAGAGAATTGCTGAAGTCTGGCAACAGCATCTCCATCATGAACTCGTTAGTCGTGAGGGTCATTTCTTTGAGCTCGGTGGTGACAGTCTTCGGGCCATTGCCGTGATAAACCATCTCCGTCGCGAATTCGAATGCCAGGTAAACAACCTCTACGAACATCCAGTGCTTTCAGACTTTGCTCTCTTCTGCAAACCTCGTCCAGATCATCTCCGTTCTATTATCGTTAATCTTTGTGAAGAATATGCTCATGACATGGAAATTCATTCAGCATTCGAAAGAAAGCGTGAAATTGAATTGCGTCCGCAACGCACCATCTATGAAGCGCGTATTCGCAATGACCTTCAGCGTGAACTCAAATCTCGCAACTCCTACCAGCACGTCCTGCTGACGGGAGCTACCGGTTATCTCGGAAGTTACCTTTTGCGTGAGATTCTTGCTGACCCAAAAATCAACGTAACAGTTCTGGTACGCAGCACCGACAATCAATCGGCACGCATAAGACTTGGACATATACTGACAGGATACTTTGGACGTGAGGCAGGAGCATATTTACTGGATAACTCACGGCTGAATGTCATGGCAGGTGATCTGCGAGATCCTGAACTTCTTCTTTCCGGCTTCGATTATGGTCATCTTTCAGAGAAGCTTGATGCCATTTACCACTGCGCTGCAAATGTAAACCATATAGGCCTCTATCATGATTTTGCTGCAGACAATGTTGATGCAACTCGACATCTTTTAAGATTGGCAGCAAGCAGGAAGCCTACCCCATCTGACTTTCACTTTGTCTCCACCCTTTCTGTATGCGGCACCACATCGCCAACTCAATTCAGACTTTTTACCGAGTATGACTTCACTCCGGAAAAACAGGAAGGCAATTACTATATCCGTACAAAACAGGAGGCAGAACGCCTGGTAATTGCTTCACGCGATGAGTTGGAAAATGCCTGCATCCACAGGGTTGGAAACATCGCTTTTGCGACAGACAGTGCTATATTGCAACAAAACATTTCAGAAAACGCCTTCTTCCGTCAGCTTGTTGCATTTATGCGCTTGGGAGCTGTCCCCGTTGAGCTTAACGCATTACTATGCCATGTCGATGTGGTCGCCCGTTCCATCATTGCCCTCGCTGACATAAAAACGTTATCGAATGAAATCCACCATATTGAGACTTCTCGCCATGACCGGCTGGCAGACATTATGCTATCAACAAATGGAATGGCAAAAAGCCTTTACGTATGTGACTTTGGCGATTTCCTTCTAAGGCTTCTGAATGCAATTGATGATCCGGAAATGGAAACGGCCATTGCCGAAACTGTTGAGAATTATGGACTTCTAACCGGCCGTTCCCTTATGGCAAGATTGCATGGTGTAGTGGTAACATCAGAACGTACCCGCCTCCTGCTCGCAAAGCTTGGTATTACATGGCCTGCAATCCCTTCCGCAGGTTTACATGCCCTCATGAATGCAGCTATGAAAAATCTTACAACTCAAGAATAAGAAAGATTCGCAATAACCAGGAGCTGAAATAAAGGATATGAACATAATGCATACGTTGAAAGAGCACTACCAATCAGATGAGACGTCTGAATATCTGCCAATTCAGCAATGGTTTATAAGCAGAGATCTTAAGAATAGAAATCACTTTAACCATTCATTTCTGATCCACGTCAATGAGAAAATTGATAAAACAAGACTCCAAGGGGCACTGGAGAAACTTAACAATCTGCATGATTCGCTGAGGACTATCTACAATGGAGGAAAACAACATTACAGAAAAGAGAGCCAAATTGCAGTAATTAAAGAGTTGACTGTTACAGGGAAAACAAAAGAAGAGATATTCAAAGAACTTTCAAGCTGGCAAAACAGATTTGACATCGTAAATGGGTATCTATGGCAATGTGGCATCGTAAAAGGGTACGAAGACGGAAGTGAACGGATATTTCTGGCTTTTCACCATCTTGTTATTGATGCAGCAAGCTGGCCGATAATTCGTAAAGACCTGAAAAAACTTTATGAAGGCAAAGATGTTGAAAATAAAGGAAGCAGCTACCGTCAGTGGGTAAACGCTGTAAAAGAATACGGAAAGACTGCAGTGCCTGATGAGAGGTGCTATTGGAAAGGGTTGATAGAAGAGCAGGAAAAATATCAGGTTGATTTGAAAGAACTTACAGAAAACGATGACAATCAATTACGATATGCAAGGGTAGATTTATCGCCAGACATCGTTACAAGATTATTGTTAAGAAATAATAGTAATATTAACGATGTACTGCTTAGCGGACTAAGTTATGCGCTTTTTGAAGTGACAAAAAAAAAGACAAACTGGATAACGCTGGAAACACATGGACGAGAGGATATAGACGACCGACTTGACATCAGCAGGACGGTTGGATGGTTCACTGCGTTGTATCCTGTTTGTTTAACGGTCGGGAAAGATATCGCAGAGACAATAAAGGAAATCAAGGAGTGGATCAGCAAAATTCCAAATAATGGAATAGGATACGGAGCCTTACATGGCTATGATAAAATGCCGAAGTTTCTCTTTAATTATCTTGAAAAAGTTGGTGGAACTGAAGAGAGTATCTGGCAGATACGCATGGGAGAGGAAAGCGGCGAAAGCATGAGCCCTGATAACAGATATGGAAATATAGTCGATATCAATGGATTGCAGAGAGATGGTAAAATAGGGTTTGGGATTGAGAGCTATCTGAAAGAAAAGAACCATGAGCTCCTGTGTGACGCTTTTAAGAGAAACGTTGAAGCAATAACTCTTTATCTTCACCCATAAAGAATAGAAATAATGCCATGCGGCAAGTCGTTATCTTTATGAAAAGGAGAATCCTGTGAATCTAATACGCCTTCTGCAATTACTAGAAAAAAAATCTCTTAACCGTCTTATAATCAGCGCCTCCGTTTCTGCACTGAGTACTACAGCTGTACTTGCGCTTGTTACCTTCGCAGCACAAAAAATTGATGTCACAAAACAGAAATTTGTTGATTTACCCATAGCTGCGCTCTTTATTGTATGTGTGATTATATACGTCGTATCGGACAGCCGGATGATTGCCATTTTTGCTGCCGATATTGAACAGGCAATTGATTATCTGCGGATGAAATTAATCAATCGTCTTCGGCATGCCGATCTATGGAAACTTGAACATTTTGGGCAGAGCAGATTGTTTGGAAGTATCACGCAGAGTTGCAAGGTCATTTCATCGAACTCGCAGTACCTTGCAATGGCAACACGATCGATTATCCTGACTGTAACAATTCTGTTCTACATTGCAACAGTTTCAATATTTTCATTTCTTCTTTTGGCAATTTTACTTCTTGCCGCTGCCACAGTCTATTACCGGTTAGGTTTATCTGTTGAGAAATGTCAGAAAGATCTGGCCACTGATGAATCCAAACTATTTGAATGTGTCTCTGATCTCCTGGATGGATTCAAGGAGCAGCGTCTTTCAAGCGCTCACAGTCGTGCTCTTGGTGAAGATTTTTACGAACTATCAGCCCATACAGTATCTGCTCGAAGTGAGCTACACAGGCAAAGCTGGCATCAGTTTGTATTCGGTGAAACAATGTTCCACGTTATGCTTGGACTCGTTGTTTTTGTCGTTCCTGTTTATTCCCCCTCTGTCAGTAAAGAATTGGTCAAAATTTCAGCGGCAATCCTGTTTATGGTAGCGCCAATTTTCGGCCTAATGCAGTCTCTGAGTGTTTTAAGGGGAGCGAATGCCGCGGCAAATCGTATGGTTGAACTTGAAGAGGAACTGAAGTCGCTTGCTGAACAAGGCAGTGAAACGTCACCTGAAATAATTCAAAAAGATTTCGCTGAGATCCGGATGTCTGAGATTGAGTTTTCGTTTCCGGCGCAATCCGGTGAAAAACCATTTTCACTTGGACCGCTAAATGTAACTATTCGTCGCGGAGAGGTTATATTTGTCACCGGAGGAAACGGATCTGGAAAGTCTACTTTCATAAAATTACTTACGGCACTCTATCATCCTGATCGCGGGGTACTTAACATTGATAATCGCATTGTGACCCCTAACCTGTTAGCTCAGTTTCGCGCTTTGATAGCACCCGTATTTTCAGATTTTCATCTCTTTTCACAACTCTACGGTATCGAAAAGCTCGACAAGCTTTTGGTCGAAGACCTCCTGACCTGGGTAGAGATGACTGATGTGACGGGGATCAAGGGGAACAGATTTACACGGACCAATCTTTCGACCGGGCAGCGTAAACGTCTTGCACTTGTTGCGGCTCTGCTGGAAAAAAAACCTATCCTGATTCTTGACGAATGGGCAGCTGATCAGGACTCACTTTTCCGGCAAAAATTTTATCGGGTACTTCTGCCTGAACTACGACGTCGAGGTATTACAATAATCGCTGTGACTCACGATGATCGTTATTTCGATGCTGCAGATCGACTTCTCCATCTTGAGGAAGGCAAGCTAACAGAGTTGCTGAGAAATGAAAAGGAGAATTCATGAGAATATTCAAGACTGTGCTGCGAGAAATTCCTGAAAACATCAAATCCATATTATTCATCAACATGTTGTCGGCTGTTGCGGCGACATCCATTGTCGCGCTTGTGTCAGCAGCCACCAAGGAGGCTGCAAACGGGAAAATCAGCAGTCGGCTTCTACTGATGTTTGCAATCTGCATACTGCTTTTTCATGTTACTCAGATTTATATTCTGGTGACCGCCTCAGTTGATACCGAACGGTTAATCCACAAACTTCGCATTAGTCTTTTTGATCTTGTTCGAAGAACTGACCTTTTAACGATTGACCGGATTGGTCGGGCAAATTTACAAGGCGTTCTGACACAGGACACGCAGATACTTGCTGAGGTGCTTCCTATGCTTGTGATTGGGTTCCAGCAGAGTGTAATTCTGATTTTCCTCGCTGCTTATCTTGCGTGGCTGTCACCTTTAGCCTGTTTGCTTGCTTTCGGCCTCGCAGGTCTTACTGTATCGGTCCGCTTTAAGCGTGTTAAGGCATTGCGAACATTCATGCAATCAGCCTCAGAAGCAGAAGGACGAGTTTTTGATGGCCTCACGGAACTCCTCCATGGGTTTAAGGAGATCAGACTGAACGGTCTACGCGCTGATGGAGTAATCAATACTCTCGGTGAAGCTTCTTATACGGCACGGACAACCAACTCATTACTAAAAGCTCAATGGGGTAGGAATTATGCCGTCATTGAAGCGATGTTATATTCACTTGCAGGATTAATGGTTTTTGTTGTCCCCCTGTTTGTTGCTGGGTTTTATGAAGTAGCGCTACCAGCAACTATTGCGGTTCTCTTTATTTCCGGACCAGTGAGTACCGTTTCTTTTGTTACTCCCCTGTTAACACAGGCTGAGTTAGCACTTGAAAATATTGAGAAAATGCAGGATGATCTTCGTGCTGCTGCTGAAGCTGCCTCTTGTGAGGAAACAGGTTCACTCGAAACTAACCCTGGATCTATAGCCCTTCTTAACGCTACACTTTCATATCGAGATAAGACAGGTTCCCCTTTATTTTCGGTTGGTCCTCTTTCAGCGGAATTCAATGCTGGCCAGGTTACCTTTATCACCGGCGGAAACGGGTCTGGTAAATCAACTCTCCTGCGCCTGCTCACCGGTCTGATTCCTCTTGATGAGGGTTCAATCCTGGCAAATGGGAGACCTATTGAAATTATCCAGATGCAGGACTACAGAAATAGAATTTCCGCCATCTTCTCCGACTTCCACCTCTCTCGTCGACTTTACGCCATTAATGACCCTGATCCAGTCAAAATAAGAAGCTTGCTGGAACGCCTTGAAATGCATGATAAAGTTACAGTACGTGACGGCTCATTTAGTACTATTGATCTGTCGACCGGTCAACGAAAGAGATTGGCACTTATTGTTGCAGAACTTGAAAACAAGCAAGTCATAGTACTCGATGAATGGGCTGCTGACCAGGATCCTCACTTCCGGCGAATTTTTTACGAAGAACTTCTTCCTGATTTTAAAGCAAGAGGAAAAATCATTATCTGCGTGACCCATGATGACAGGTGGTTCCACCTTGCAGACCGGGTGTATAAAATGAATGAAGGCAGGATCGAAGAATTTCATGTATAGTGAATTTCTTCGATTAATTCTCATTCAATGCACCATTATCCCCTATGAACGAAAGCCTTTGCTTGATCTCCTCTGCTATAAAGCTAACGTGAGGAAAAGAGAGCATAGAGGAATGATCGCCTGGCGAGAGGAGAATATCAATGCCATCGGTAGCGAGCGGCACCCATGCCTGCTCTGGATTTTCCGCCAAAAGCTCTACATGTTCGGCCGCTTTAAAAAAGAGAATTTTAGCTTGGTGCGGTTCAGGTATCCAGTTCCACATATTGGCAAGGTTCTGACTAAAAACACGAAGGAGGCTTTTTACATCATTCTCGGTGGCATAAGGCATTATCTTCAGACGTATCTGATCCAGCAGGAACGAAACTCTTCCTTCGTGGTTCACCCCCTGCATCATGGCCAAGTCACTGGCATAGTTCCTGCTTGGAATATCACGAGAAAGCATCCATGCACAGATTTCGGCCTCACTCTCCATTCGGGCAGGCATGTGTCCGGGACCAGGTGAATCAAAAAGCGCTACCAATGCTGAGCGATGTCCGGCCTTATGGTAAAGCTGGTTTAATTCGTAACAAACGAGCCCTCCATAGGAACTGCCCGCGAGCATCACTGGGTGATTTATTCCAGCCTTCAGAAGAGATGAATAATAAAGCTCCGCTTGACGACGCAGTCCTTTGATCGGAGAAGAGTCGTCCCAGAGACCTGGCGCTTGAAGTCCGTACACAGGATGTTCTGTATCAAGTGCCTGCAGCAGTTCACGATAAATAAAAATACCTCCGCCTACAGCGTGAACGAGCACTATAGGTTGCATTTGATCATTACCTCTGGAAAGCAGTACCAGACAACTGTCTGACTCTGAAGTTGCTTTAGCGTGTGCACCTCCATCCTCCAGAAGTGCGGCAATTTTCGCAGGAGTTCTCTCTTTAATAATCTGGCGAGGTGTTAAAGGGATGCCAAAGGCATCCCTGAGGTTTGAAGCAAGACGTACCGCCATGAGTGAATTTCCGCCGCAAAGGAAAAAATCTCGATGTCGCCCGAGGTTAACCGGCCCGAGAAGATTCAGCATAATTGAGATAACCCGTTCTTCCGTGGGACTCAGGTTCGAAGGGGTTTGCTGTGGTTCATTCTCAATTGTTTCAACAGTAATGGAAGATGCCGCTTCAGGCATGGATTCCGCATTAAGCCAGTACCGTTGACGCTGAAAGGCATAACCCGGCATCGGAATGCGCTTACCACCAAAGCCTTGCGGTTCAAAAAGTTTTTCCAGATTGATTGATAGACCCACCGACCACAATGTTCCTGCGCTTTCGAGGATGCGTTTCCAACCCATATCGGGCTCTATATCACCGTAAAAACTTGCGATAACTGCGCGGTTATCCGGCTTGCGGATATCGTGGTGGGCAATATTACAAAGTGTATGAGCAGGACCGCATTCCAGAAGAGCTAAGCCTTTTAATCCCCAAAGCGTATTGAGACCGTCTGCAAAGCGCACACATTGACGAAGATGTTCTGTCCAGTAGTCGGGGCTTTGTAATTGAGCAGGTTCAAGTATGCAACCCGTTATGTTTGAGACAATAGAGATTTCTGGATTCGGTGCATGCCGGGTTACGGATGCTATAGCTGCACGTAAAGGGCCAAGAGCAGGCTCCATAACCGAAGAGTGTGCCGCAAGCTTGACCCCTCGCAGAATTTTGCAATGGACTTGTTTTTTTTCGAGATGCAGGACAAAATTATCAATCTCTTCTGCGGAACCAGCAACGACAATCTGATCAAGTGCATTGACAGTTGCTATATCCAACCCGTCTGGCAAAATATTGACAAGTTCTGCCTCAGACAGAGTTACTGCGAGCATTGCACCTTTTCGCTGAGCCTCCATCAGTCCACCACGCAGGCTGACGAGACGCAGTGCATCGGGAAGAGTAAACACTCCTGCAACGCAGGCTGCCACCCATTCGCCGAGGCTATGACCAATCAGGACTCTTGGGGACAGGCCTATGCTCATCCAGAATTGAGCAAGCGCATATTCAAGTGTGAAGACGACGGGCTGACCGATTCGGTGCTGATTAAGCAACTCAATTGCTGATTCATCATCAGGATCGGCAAGAAGAAACTTTCGGATATCGAGTCCAAGTATTGGACGAAGTATCTCAGCACACTGATCAATGCAGCTTTTAAACAGTGGTATGCGGTTGTAAAGAGCTGAACCCATACCAGGTTTTTGTGCTCCCATGCCTGAGAACATGAACGCTACACTATCAGCACGATCAAAAGAAATAAGAGACTCTGAGAGCATCTCAACAGCTTCAGACATAGAAGTGACACAAACAGCAGAACGATATTCCCAGTGACGCCTGCCAAATGCAAGCGTATAGGCAACGTCAGCCAGTGATGTATCATGGTGCATTTTCAACCAATCTGCTAACATTTCCGCATTGGCCTTTAAAGCTCTTTCGGTCTTACCTGAGAAAAGAATCAGCCGGTGCTCGTCATCGTCGGGGATCTGTTCGGTTCTTTCAATGACAGGTGGTTCTTCGAGTATGACGTGTGCGTTAGTCCCGCCAATACCAAATGAACTTACAGCAGCGCGCAGTGGTGTTCCATTTCCATTCCAGGGACAAGTCTGTGTCGAAACTTTAATGCTGTCACCCGGCCATTCAATCTGCGGATTTCGTTCTTTAAAATGTATGCTTGGCACAAGACTATGTTCATGCAGACAAAGTGCAGTCTTGATCATTCCTGCAACTCCGGCGGCAGCATCAAGATGACCCACATTTGTCTTGACCGAACCAAGAAGCAATGGTAATTCACGCTCGACACCAGTTGCATAATTTTCAGCAAGTGCTGCTACCTCAATGGAATCACCAAGTTGTGTTCCAGTGCCGTGCGCCTCCACATAGAGTACCGTCTGCGGTTCCACTCCTGCACGATCGAGAGCATCTCGGATAACGAGGGACTGGCCGCGAACGCTCGGAGCGGTAAATCCGATTTTGTCGAAGCCATCATTATTAACAGAACTCCCCTTGATGACTGCATAGATATGATCCTTATCCGAAATTGCCTTATCCAGAGGTTTCAGGAGAACCAAGGCTACTCCATTTCCGCCGACCATACCCGTGGCCTCAGCGTCAAATGCACGGCAATTGCCGTCACGAGACAGAATCCCTCCAATTTCATATCGGTAACCGTCAATCTGGCGTGAACGTACACATGCGCCACCAGCTATAGCCATTTCACACTGTCCATCGCGAATCGCTGTTACTGCCTGATGGATGGCCACAAGAGAAGTTGAGCAAGCTGTATTGACACTCATACTCGGACCAAGCAGTCCAAGCTTATAGGAAACACGAGTTGCGGCAAAATCCTTGTCGTTGCCTATCATGACTGCGAATGAACCAAGGCTTTCCACAATATTGCGATGCGGTAAAACGTTTTCAAACAGGTAAGTATTCAGGCTGGAGCCGATGAAAACTCCGACTCGCACACCAATGCGTGCAGGGTCAAGGCCTGCGTCTTCGAAGACATGCCAAGCTTCTTCAAGAAGCAAACGCTGTTGTGGGTCCATGACTTCAGCCTCTCGGGCAGAAATTCCAAAAAAGTCGGCATCGAAGCGGTCAAAATCCTTTAAAATACCGTTCGCAGAGACATAATCCGGACTTTCAAGCAATTCGGGAGGCACTCCTGCCGCCTGAAGTTCTTCACGACTAAAGGTGCTTATACAATCGAAACCATCACATAGGTTTTGCCAGAACTTTTCTACACTCTCAGCTTTTGGAAAACGTCCAGCCATGCCAATAATAGCGATGCCATGCGATGAAGGATTTAAACGCGCTTGAGGTTGCAACTCAGCACTCAAAGGCAACGTTCCCTGTCCCAGAAACCGGGCTTGCCGGGAAACGGTGGGATATCGGAACAGATCCATAATAGTAATATCACGTCCAGCTTCCTTCCGTATTTGATCCTTGAGTCGTACCAGCATCATTGAATGACCGCCAAGATCAAAAAAGTTTTCATTAAGGGCTGGACCGGGATGATTTAGGACTATAGCCCAGGCTCGGGCTATATCAGACTCCAGTTGATTGCCATTCCTGACTCCATAAGTATTCGTAACAGTCGTATCCTGTTTATGGAATGGAATTGAGCCCAGGTCAATTTTACCACTGCTTTGACGCGGCAAGCGATCCAGTATAACTATATATGAAGGAATCATATAGGCAGGCAGCAACCCTGAAAGTGCTTCGCGGATACGTCCCGGGGTGATGTATGCATTACTCTTCTCTATGTAGGCGATGAGCTGATCTTCTTCGAGGCGAACAGCAGCATGTGTGACTCCAGAAGCCTTCAGCAGCGCGCTTTCGACTTCTCCTATCTCAATGCGGTACCCACGAAGTTTGATTTGTCCATCAATACGACCTACAAATTCCAGTACACCACCAGACAACATACGAACTTGGTCTCCAGTCCGATACCATCGTACACCTGATTCTCCAGACAAGGAAACAAAACTGCTTGCGGTAGCCTCATTGTTTCCGAAATATTCAAGCGCAATGCCAGCACCCGACAGGTAGAGCTCTCCGACATTTCCGGGAGAGGTTCTCCGCCCATTTTCGTTGAGAACCGCAATGCGCGTGTTATCTATTGCTAAACCTATCGGTGGAAGGCCTGGATCACTATCATTTGGCACAAGCGGGCACCATGTGCCAACAATGGTATACTCTGTCGGGCCATACAAGTTCACCACTTTAAACGGGAGGTTTGCTGGCGGATACGAGTGAAGGGTCTGCCCACCAGTACTCATAAGTCGAAGCGATGTAAATGCCGGCCATTCCAGACGCAGTAGTTCCTCTGCCAGCGGTGTCGGACTGAAGTGAACGGCAATGTGTTCTTTTATGAGCCAGTCGCGCAGAGCTCGAGGGTCCAGCCGAACCTCCTCAGGTACAAAGACAATTGTACAACCCACCAGCAGCGATTGCCAAATTTCAAAAATACTGGCATCAAAAGCAAGCGATGCAATTTCAGATACGCGCTCCCCAGGTAAAAGCGAAAAAATACGAGTACACCATTGTACTACGTTGCAAAGACCACGCCAAGGAATGCTCACTGCTTTGGGAATGCCTGAAGAGCCGGAAGTGAAAATCATGTACACAGGGTCTTCGTGCATTGTATGAACAACCTCAGGGGCTGCCGAACCATCCTTCCATAACCCATCATCGATCTCAATTATTGATGGTACCAACATGGCCGCAGTGTTATGGCGTGAGTGACATACAACTGCACTGAGGCGAGCCTGAGCGAACATCAACTTCAGTCTGTCGATGGGTTGAGAATGATCAAACGGAACAAAAACTGCACCCCGACGAATGACACCAAGCATTGATGCTATGTAATCGCAACTACGCGGCATAAACAGTCCAACCCGATCACCCTTCGTGATGTTCAATTCCGCCAGTTTTGCAGAAATGATTTCAGCGCGCCGTTCAAGCTCTCTGAAGTTGATGCGGACTCCCATATCATCGATAGCTGCTTCTTCCTGATATTTTTTGGCAACAGCCTCAAATCGCGACCAGGGAGATTCGTCTGGAAGTGGAACTACGAGGCCAGAGCACGATGAATTGCCCGTTTCCCTCTCCGCTATCCCTATAATAGGCAGTTCTCCTAAGGAAATATTCGGATTATCAACTATTGTTTTAACAATAGCCTTGTAAGCCTCTACCCAATGT
>Ga0194037_1000242_pt1 | contig 43131 bp, 42 predicted proteins | sample JunL306m_MetaG_FD_148653 | JGI IMG/M metagenome (GOLD analysis project Ga0194037, IMG submission 148653) | Anoxic zone freshwater microbial communities from boreal shield lake in IISD Experimental Lakes Area, Ontario, Canada - Jun2016-L304-6m | ecosystem: Environmental > Aquatic > Freshwater >... | reverse complement strand
GTCGCCCCACTGCCAGGCGTACCACGATGCACGCTTGCCGACGAAAGGTTCAATTGTCGAATCGCCGCTGTAGAAGCCATCCGGTACCGGATTTACGTAGTAGAGCTGACGGGCCAGCGTAGTCCAGGTTGCGATATTATTGGTTGTACCATCTGCCAGCCAGCCGGTGTGTTCCAAGAAGCATCGCTCGCAGAACAGTTTGCTGCAGCCTGGAATCAGCGATAGGTCGCGTGTCAGACCCGTCAGAAAAGAAACCACGAGGCCGGCAATTAGGCTGGCGCAAGGTGAAATGCTGCATACGGTTTACGATATCAAGGTAAATGGTTTAGAATATATTTTCGTGCCATTGCGAAACAAGCCTCGTCACTAGGCATTGGGAGTTACAGAATGAGCCAGCAAGCCAGTACTGACCATCAGGCCACAATAGTCGAACAGTTTTCACAACAGGCAATTCCATTTGCTCAGGTTCCGGGGCATCTGGATTCTATTCAGCTGTTGATAGAATTGGCGGAAGTGAAACAAAACGACAATGTCCTTGATGTCGCTTGTGGTCCAGGACTGGTAGCATGTGAGTTTGCAGCTCATTGCGGTCACGTCACCGGAATAGACATTACTCCCGCGATGATTGAACAGGCACTGAAACGACAACAGGAGAAAGGGCTTACGAATCTGTACTGGGCTGTTGGCGAGGCATTGCCACTTCCTTACGCTGACAACAGCTTTTTACTTGTCATCACCCGCTACAGCTTTCATCATTTTCTTGATCCCAGTGTAGCCCTGTCCGATATGATTCGGGTTTGTAAGCCTGGAGGCAGGGTATTGGTGGCTGATGTCGCCATCGATCCGGCTAAATCGGCAGCCTATGACCGGCTTGAAATCATGCGTGACTCATCTCATACCCATGCCCTTACCACAGCAGAATTCTCAGCTTTGTTTCAGCAGTCAGGTCTGGAGGCCTGTCGGCAAAGTGCTTATGGAGTCGAAATAGAGCTGGAGGCGCAATTGAAAGCTTCGTTTCCCAAACCCGGCGATACGGAACGACTGCGCGAGATGATTACCGCCGATATCGGTGTCAACGAATACGGCATCAATGCCCGTAGGGCAAACGGCACTATCGTCTACACCGTCCCGATTGGTGTGTTTGTGGGAGAGAAAAAGGCACGTAAATGACGAGCCATCGAAGAATCGAAATCCAGCAAGTTCAATACTTCATACGATGAATTTTCTCTTCCACATGCTACTCTCAGGAAAAGATGACCTGATTCTGGTCGGCAACTTCATGGGAGACTTTGTTAAAGGCCCATTGGATGGTAGATTTCCTAATCGAATCAGGCAGGGAGTGGTTCTGCATCGGAGTATTGATACCTTCGCCAGTCGGTCTGAACAGTTTCAGCTGAGCAGGCGACGCATTGATCCACACTATGGCCTGTATCGCGGGGTGATGGTCGATCTGTTCTATGACCATCTCCTCGTCACTGAGTGGAGCAACTGGTCGGACGAACCTCTCAGAGAGTATCTTGCCAGATGCAAGGCTATAATAATGCAGAATAATGAAGAACTGCCGGAACGGTTGCAAAAGCTTGTGCCGTACATTTTCGAGGAACTTCTGCCTTCTTATGGCGAGGTGAGCGGTATTGGCAAAGCATTGGAGCGGATGTCACGAAGAGTGAAACGTTCAAACCCGTTGGAGGGTGGTGAAGTGGAGTTGGTGCGGCACCATGACGGTCTGCTCGAAGATTTCTGCGGGTTTATGCCGATGATTAGTAGTTTTGTAATTGAGGTATTGGCTAAAAAGTCTGAGGCTTAATCGTCAGGTGTTATTATTTTCGAGATCTTGAACAGTGCCAATAAAAAGCCCACCAAGTTCATTCGGTGGGCTTCACTTTCCTTCACATATTTGATTACCTTTTAGGTCATAAACCGATCCACTGATTCAATCGGCGTTACGCAACATCCTATGTCTGATTCCACTCAGGTGGATTCACTTCCATAGATAGTAAGCCCTCCTTTTGCGCAGTCTGAACTTCTTCGATCTGGTTACATTATAACACCCGCAACATGAAAAAACAGTCTATGAAATATTTTTTTATCCGAGTATAATTGTAGAAATAATCAGGATCGGTCGGAACATCGTGGCTCGCTATCGATTATGTTCAAATCAAGACATCTCGTCTCTTCAATAGTTTCCCAGGGCGCTGCATGAGGCTTTTTTCTGCCGAAAACTCTTCGTAATCGCCCTTGTCCTCCCCAAATCTCTTGAACACAATAGCTACCTTCCGCATCTAAAGATCGCTCGTATACTTTTATCAGCTCTTGTACATCCGCATACTCATCATACCATTTGATGCTATCGTGATGAAAGTGGACGTATCTCCCGGTACACTGCAAGTCGTAGCCTTTTATTGTTGAAGGGGCAAAACCCCTGGAAGTAAATGGGCGGTGAGTTCTGAGAAAACTCTCCGCCCGATCTATCTATTTTAGCAGTATAGCAAAATACCGTCAGGCATACCGTCAAAACAATTGGGTTTCAGTATATCAAGCCGGTCCTTATTGGACAATAGAAAAAGAAAAAGGCCCATTTTTACAGGGCCTTTTGGACTTGTCCGGATGTTATCGGACTATGTATTGGTGGCGGTGCAGGGATTCGAACCCCGGACCTAGCGAATATGAGTCGCTTGCTCTAGCCAACTGAGCTACACCGCCAAAAAAACTCTGGAACGTCCAAAGAGGATTGCATTCATAGTGGCTACAGGGAGTGGATTGAACCGCTGACCTTAGATTCAGAAACCATTTCAGCTGCTGAACCATTAACCAAATCACTTCAGAAACTGAAAAACGTTCCGGTAAGCCTGATTTCATAGAAAGCACCATCTATCCCATTTGCTTCATGTTGTCAAGAAAAAAGCAGTCCGGTTCCTGCCCGTTTATGCCGTGCTAAAACTCGCAATGCCTTGGAGTACGCGGAAACGGGATCACATCGCGGATATTCTCCATGCCGGAGAGGTACATGACCAGTCGCTCAAATCCGAGACCAAATCCGGCGTGAGGGCAACTCCCCCAACGGCGGCTGTCCAGATACCACCAGAGCGGTTCCTGAGCAATTCCCAATTCCGCCATACGCTGTTCCAGAAAATCCAGCCTTTCCTCACGCTGGCTGCCGCCGATGATCTCGCCCACCTTGGGGACCAGCAGGTCCATGGCGGCTACCGTACATGCATCATCATTCTGTCGCATATAGAAGGCCTTGATATTTTTCGGGTAATTCAGGATAAATACCGGCCCGCCCACGATCTGCTCGGAGATGTAGCGTTCATGCTCCGTTTGCAGGTCAAGCCCCCATTCAACAGGATAGGCGAATGTTGCTCCGCTCTGCTGGAGATACCGGATAGCCTCAGTGTACTCCATCCTGGCAAAATCAGCCTCAGCAACGCGATGAATACGCTCCAGAAGACCGTTTTCTATATACCTGTCAAAGAAGGCCATTTCATCGTCACATTCATCCAATGCGAAGCGACACAGGTAGCGTACAAACTGCTCAGCCAAATCCGCATCATCTGCCAGATCGGCAAAGGCCATCTCCGGCTCGATCATCCAGAATTCGGAGGCATGCCGGGCGGTATTTGAATTCTCGGCACGGAATGTGGGACCAAAGGTGTAAATATCGCTGAAAGCCAGTGCGAACAACTCTCCTTCCAATTGCCCACTGACTGTTAAACCTGTCTTCTGTCCGAAGAAGTCCTGGCTGAAATCCGGCTTGTCATTCACGAGGGGCGGATTCAATACAGGCAAGGTAGAAACTCGAAACTGTTCGCCAGCTCCCTCGCAGTCGTTGGCAGTGACTATAGGCGTATGAACGTAAAGAAAGTTTCGCTCGGCAAAGAATCGGTGGATAGCATGAGCAAGCTTCGATCTGAGGCGGAAGACAGCCCCGAAAGTGTTTGTGCGAGGACGAAGATGGGCTATAGAGCGTAAGTATTCAAAAGTATGTCGCTTTTTCTGAAGTGGATAACTTGCATCGGCAATACCGATTACTTCTATTGATTTTGACTTTATTTCCCATTTCTGGCCGATGGCAGGCGATTCCACCAATACTCCTTCAACCCGCAGAGCGCTCCCCGTGCCGGCGTGACTGAGCTCTTCAAAATTGGTCAGGTCGGATTCGGCTATGACTTGAATGCCCTCCGGACTGGAGCCATCGTTAATCACGATAAATGCAATCTCTTTTGACAATCGAACTGAGCGGACCCAGCCGGAGACAACACATTCGGAGTCTTTTATCCCGCGTGAAAGAAGCTCTTTAATCCTCGTTCTCATTGCTTTCTCCCCAGGTAGATTTCGAAAAGATGATACGTGGAATCATACAATTGATGCAAGAGGCTTGTTTATCTGGTATGATGGGTGACACTTTTGAATGAGGGATGACCATGACAAATAAACTACTTTCGGCACTGGCAATTATTCTGGCGATGACATTATCTGTGGTTGCAGCCGAACAACCGCACCAGAGTACTCTGAACCCCTCCAAAGCTGCAGCTGCAAAACAATATCCCCGTATAGTGCTCTACTCTGTTTCATGGTGCCCCCACTGCCGTGAAACCAAAGAGTATCTGACCAAAAACGATATTCCGTTTATCAACCGCGACGTGGAGATTGATACCAGCGCAATGGAAGAATTGACAGGGAAGTACAACAGTACCGGAGTTCCGGTTATTGTATTCGGAACCGGAAAAAACGAGGTGGTTATGAAGGGGTTCACTCCCGAACTGTTCCAGGAGTCATTGAAGAGCGCTCGGGCAAAGAGATAAGATCGCTCCGGCTTCAACTTCTCTTTGTGTTATTTTCTTTTCGGCTCGTTGAACTCTGCGAAACCCGTTTTTGAGCGTGATTCTCACGGGAGCGTACTTTGTTTTCGCTGGCACTCTTCGTTGTGGATGCAGTTTTTCGAGGCCCGTCTGTCAGTTCACGTACTTCCGCCTCGGTCAGATAGCGGAACTGGCCGGTTCTAAGCGTACCAATTGACAGAGCGCCGTAACGTATCCGTTTCAGCCTCACCACTGACAGGCTGACCGCTTCGCACATCCGGCGCACTTGACGATTGCGCCCTTCGTGGATCGTCACTGAAATCCAGTCATTCTGCTCTCCGTCCTTTACCAGCCTCACCACTGCCGGAGCGGTTATTCCCTCTTCCAGCTCAATCCCCTCTGCCATCCGTTTCAATTGTTGATCCACAATTTTCCCGCGCACCCGGACATGATACTCCTTCTCAACCTCATGGCGGGGATGCATCAGACAGTTGGCCCACTCACCATCATTGGTCAAAAGCAGTAACCCCTCGGTGTTGTAGTCCAGACGACCAACCGGATAAACCCTTTCCGGCACGTCTTTCAGCAGGTCAGTGACCAATTGACGCCCCTGACTGTCCTTAAGGGCAGTAATATAGCCGGTAGGCTTGTTGAGCAGAATATAGATCTGTTTCTCACAGACCTGAAGTTGTTTTCCGTTCACGGTAATAACATCTGTGGTCGGATCGGCCTTGCTGCCAAGCTCTGACATTACAACACCGTTGACAGTTACCTGTCCGTTCAGTATCAGCTCTTCCGAGGCGCGGCGAGAGGTGATGCCGGCGGCGGAGATAATTTTTTGCAGACGTTCAAGCATGGGGCCTCACATTGGTTGCGTTTCGTTATGTAGGAATTTTCAGATTCCGGTGGTAAGCACATCAAGAGCTAATATATCATTTTAAAAAGGCGATATAAATATTTTATGCACATAGTTTTTTTATTATTTCAGTTTACGGATCATGGTAAGCAACACCGTATATTATTTCTGACAGAAAAGTGGTAACATGCCCGATACATTGTCCGAAATGTTTTCATCACCACTTCTATTCAGAGAATGCCAATGACTACCAAACCCCTTCAGCTCAGGCGCGTGGCCGATGGCCTGAATGACTCAATCAAACGTGGATAAGTAGCTAACGAGAGGCAAAAACGTTATGCTGATACACTTGACAAATGACACCGGAGCAATCAAACGCAGCCATATACTTGCTTTCCTGGTAATAGTCCTATTAATCTGCGTAATCGGTTATGGCTACTTCCGTAGTGTCAAACAGCTCATTATGGCTGAAAAAACAGCTGAGCTGACCACAATAGCCAACCTCAAGTCCGACCAGATCGTTCAGTGGCGCAAAGAGCGCCTTGGTGATGGTTTTTCCATAATGCGGAATTCCCTGATTGCCGACCGTCTCCGGGATTATCTGAGAGGATCACTCTCCCCTGTTGTTCTTGAAGAATTAAAAGTCTGGCTGGAAAGTCTGCGTACAAGCTACGACTACCGAAGTGCAGCGCTTTACGGAGTTGATGGCAGAGTACTGGTGGCCGTTCATGACGCCGGTACTCAGCTTGATCTTATGTCACGACAACTGGTTGATCAGATCGCACATAAGCCGGAGGTATATTTTTCCGATTTTCACCGTGATGAAGACTCCGGTTCGATCCACCTGAATCTGGTGGTCCCGGTCGGGCATACGGTTGAAAAAAAGTTTGAGTCTCTCGCCGTACTGGTACTGGATATCGATCCGTACAAATTCCTGTATCCCTTGATTAATAAGTGGCCGACCGCCAGTAAATCAGCGGAAACAATCCTGCTTGAACGAAATGGCGATGATGCCCTTTTTCTTAATGATGCTCGTCTCCGGCCCGGCACGGCACTTTCAATGCGAATGCCGCTGGCACGGAAAGAGATGCCGGGGGTTCGGGCTGTCCTCGGCCAGGAAGCGGTTTTTGAGGGCAAAGACTACAATAATGCTCCTGTCCTGGCTGCAACCAGAACTATTGCCGGTTCTCCCTGGGCTCTGGTTGCAAAAATCAACCTGGCCGAGATATATGAACCGCTCAAAGCACGGGCCTGGTGGGTGGTATTCATCTGTGCATTGCTGGTTCTTGCCTCCGGCCTGGCCATCTATAGCTGGTGGAGCAATCAGACGGTCAAATCTTTCAAGGAGAGTGACGAGAAACTCCATGCAATTGCCGACCACACCTACGATTGGGAATACTGGAAAGGCGTAGACGGGAGTATCTCCTACTGTTCCCCGTCCTGCGAGCGAATCAGCGGCTATACGGCAGAACAGTTCCGGCAGGATCCCGACCTGTTGATCAGGATCATCCATCCGGATGACCGTGACAGATACAGACACAATCACGACTTTGATGCCAATGGCCTGGCACCGGCGGATTGCCGGATCATGGACTTCCGCATCCATACCCGCAGCGGTGAAGAACGCTGGATTGCACATATCTGCCAGGAGATATTTGACGATCAGGGCGCCTCTCTGGGTCGCCGTGCCTGCAACCATGACATCACGATTCGTAAGATGATCGAAGAGTCTCTGACTGCCAGTCAGGCTGAGTTGCAGGCAATATACGACAGCACACCGGTGATGATGTGCCTGGTGAATACCGAGCGTCGCATTACCTACGCAAATCATGCCTTCACCCTTTTTACCGGTATGCCCCCGGAATATTTTGAAGGGGGACATCCCTGCGGAGTGTTCGGCTGCGTCAACGCCCTTGATGATCCGCGTGGCTGCGGTTACGGAATAAACTGCCGTAACTGCTCCTTGATGAGGACAATAGATGACAGCTTCGTAACCGGAAACGCGCACCATAACGAGGAGCATAGTTTCACCATTGAACGGCACGGGAACCGGCAGGAATTTACTATTCTGGTGTCCTCCGTCCTCATTGATTCTGCAGGCGGAAACCGCCTGCTGCTCTGTCTTCAGGATATTACCGAGCACACTCATCTGGAAGAATTGAATCAGAGCAAAGAAACTCTCAAAATATACGCTCAGGATCTCGAAAAGCTTGTTGCTGCAAGAACCAGAGCACTTGAAGACGCAAACTACGAATTGATTGCCATCAACCAGGAACTTGAGCAGAGGCGACTTGAAGCAGAATCGGCACATAGTAAGCTGCTGCAGCTTTCAACCGCAGTCGAGAACAGCCCGGTAACCATCGTTATCACGGATAAGCGCGGGATTATTGAATATGTCAATCCAAGATTCACCGAAATTTCAGGTTATCAGGCGGAAGAAGCGATCGGACAGAATCCCCGCATTTTGAAAGCTGCCAATCAGCCAAAATTGCTGTACCAGGAATTGTGGGAGACTATTCTGGCAGGGAATACTTGGCGGGGCGACTTACGCAACCGGAAGAAGAACGGAGATATCCACTGGGAGCACGCATCTATTTCTCCCATCCGGGACAAAGATGGCACCATCACACATTTTGTTGCCATCAAGGATGACATCACAGAGCAGAGAAAAATGCTGGAAGATCTGCTGAATGCCCGCGATGCAGCCGACTCGGCCAAAGAACGGCTGATTCTGGCAACTAAAATCGGGGGGATCGGCGTATGGGAGTACGACCTCGTCAATAACAGCCTGGTATGGGACAAGCAGATGTTCCAACTCTACGGAGTCCGACCGGAAGAGTTCCACGTCACCTACGACACCTGGAGAATGGTAATGCACCCGGATGATCTGCAGCGCTGCGACCAGGAAGTTGATCTGGCCCTGCAGGGCACAAAAGAATTTGACACCGAATTCCGGGTGGTCTGGCCGGACAGTTCAATTCACCACTTGCGCGCTATGGCCAATGTGCAACGGGGTAATTCAGTACGCCCCCTGCGGATGATTGGAACAAACTGGGATATCACTGAATTTAAACAGACTGAAGCACAATTGAAAAACTTTTCTGAGCAGATGAAACAGAAAAATGAAGTGTTGGAAGAGGCTATGATAGCAGTAGAGCAGGCCGGTCGTGCCAAGGGTGAATTTCTGGCTAACATGAGCCATGAAATCCGTACGCCGCTGAACGCGATTATCGGCTTTTCGGCTCTGGTACTAAAGACTGCCATGACTCCAAGGCAGCAGGATTTTATCGGCAAAATACATACTGCCGGGGAGCTGCTGCTTAACATTATCAACGACATCCTCGATTTCTCAAAGATAGAGGCGGGTCAGATGGCAATGGAACAGATTCCATTCAGGCTGAACATTATTGTTGAAAATGCGTCCAGTCTGGTGCTGCAAAAGGCCGTGGAAAAGGGGGTCATGATGTGTATAGATACCCTGCCTGAAGCAGCGGACTGCCTGGTCGGAGACCCGCACCGGCTGAGTCAGATTATCGTTAATCTTCTTAACAATGCCGTAAAGTTCACGGAGCATGGTGAGGTACGGCTTGAAACAACGCTGCTGGAACAGGAAGAAACAAGGATTCTGCTTAAATTTTCCGTTCACGACACCGGCATCGGCATCTCTGCGGAACATATCAGCAAACTTTTCCGACCTTTTGTCCAGGCCGATGGAAGCAACACCCGCCGCTTTGGCGGCACCGGACTGGGGCTGACTATTTCAAAACAGCTGGCGGAGAATATGGGTGGCGAAATATGGTGCGAAAGCACACCGGGAGAGGGAAGCACCTTCAGCTTTACCGCCTGGTTCGGCCTCTGCCGGGAAAACGACATGGAACAGTGCAATTATATCTGCACTACGATCACGGATGATAAGCAGCCGTCCTTTGATTTTTCCGGCTCTCGCCTGCTTTTAGTGGAAGACAACGAGATCAACCGGCAACTGGCAATGGAGCTGCTGAAAGACACCGGCGCTTTCCTGGATGTGGCCGAGAACGGTGAAGAAGCCGTAGCGATGGTTACCGGCGGCACTGTTATGTACGACCTGGTGCTGATGGATATTCAGATGCCTGTTATGAATGGCTATGAAGCCACGCGGATAATCAGGGGTGACAGCCGGTTTACCTCCCTCCCTATAATCGCCATGACAGCTCATGCAATGGAGGACGAAAGACAGAAAATCCTCAAAGCCGGCATAGACGCTCATATAACCAAGCCGATTGAAGCCCGCACCATGCTGCAGGTTATGAGGTTTTTCCTCCAGGAGCATCAGTCGAGTACCGGGCTTAAGAAAAAATTTGAGGAAACGGTAACTGATGAAATAGAAATACCTGAAATTTCCGGGCTTGATACTGAAGTTGCCTTGAGTCGTTTTGACGGAGACCGGAAGCTGTACCTCTGGGTACTGAAGGCGTTTATAGTAAATGAGGCGAATGCTGCCACGAACATTGGAGAGGCTTTGAACACCGGTGATATTTCGCTGGCGGCACGCCTTGCCCATACCATCAAGGGGACTGCCGGCACGATGGGGGCGGTGAAGCTTGAGGAACTGGCACTGGCGCTTGAAGCTGCTATCAACGGTGGCGAACCGGCTATAATCATCAATAACTCTCTCGAAGGGCTCGCTACCGAGCTGTCGCGACTGGTAGCCGATCTGAAAGGATATCTCCCTGTTGCCCCGCGCGATGAAGAGAATCAAGAGGAAACGGCCTTCGAAGCGGCTGTGGTCAGGCCGATCCTGATCAGACTGCTGGAGTATATCAAAGGCAGGGACGGAAGAGCTGAACGGTATATGGAAGACTATGGCAGAGAGCTGGCAGGATTGCCGCACAAGGAGCTCGCACGGATACAGAAATATCTGACCAATTTTGATTTTACTGCTGCCGATAAAGCAGTTACGGCACTTGCAGCACGTAACGGTATTGATCTTACGACGGAAGAATCAAGGAATCATCACTCATGAAAAGCACTCTTAAACCCGCAACCGTATTGATTGTGGACGACACGCCTCAAAACATCAGCCTCCTGAATGCCGCTCTGATAGGAGATTATACCATCAAGATAGCAACCAGCGGGCAGCAGGCCATCGATATCTGCCGGTCCATGCCGATCGATATCATTCTGCTGGATGTCATGATGCCGGAGATGGACGGCTTTGAAGCCTGCAGGAAACTCAAGGCAGACCCTCAGACCAGTTCCATCCCGGTAATATTCGTCACCGCCAGAGGAGAGGTCAAAGACGAATCCATGGGGTTTGACTGCGGTGCTGTTGATTACATCACCAAGCCGATTCGGGCTACCATCGTCCGGGCACGTGTACACACCCATCTTGCCCTGTACGATCAGAGCCGTACCCTGGAACGCCTGGTGCAGGAACGCACGGCCGAATTGAACAAGACAAGACTTGAGATTCTGCACCGACTCGGCAGCGCCGGAGAATACAGGGACAACGAAACGGGCCTGCATGTCGTCAGAGTGTCCAGCTATTGCCGCATCATCGCGCTGGCCCTGGGATTTTCGGAAAGTGATGCAGAACTGCTCTATAACGCTGCCACCCTGCATGATACCGGTAAAATCGGCATCCCTGACAGCATTCTTTTCAAACCTGGCAAGCTGGATGAAGAGGAATGGAAAGTCATCAGAACACACTGTGAGATCGGCTGCAAGATAATCGGCGCCCATACGAACAGCCTGTTGAAAAATGCGGCATTGATTGCTCTGACACATCACGAACGCTGGGATGGCACAGGCTATCCGCACAACCTGAAGGGAAACGATATTCCGTTTTTCGGGAGAATTGTGGCCATTGCCGATGTGTTTGACGCCCTTACCTGTGAACGCCCGTACAAACGGGCCTGGCCGGTGGACAAGGCGGTTGGGGAGATTGTGCGCTGCAGAGAAAAACATTTTGATCCAAGGATTGTCGATGCTTTTTTACGCACAATCCCGGAACTGACGGCCGTTCAGCAGCAGTGGAAGGATGTGTTGTAATCGAAACGTTGTTAAAATGTTTCGTGAACTCATCCTGCCGGGTTGAGACATGTGCAGGCGGAAGTCTGAACTGGAGGAAATTACGATGATGCCAGCTGAAAACCGGAAACCGGAAACCACCTATCAGGCGTATCTGGAAGCACTGATACGCGGCGACCGCCACCGCTGCCGGGCAATGGTGGAAGAGATGCTGAAGGATGAAATTGACATCAGGGATCTGTATACAGGAATTTTCCAGCGTTCACTTTATCAGGTAGGTGAGCTGTGGGAGAGCAATAAACTGACCGTTGCGTGCGAACATATGGCCACGGCCATAACGGAAAGCCTGCTCCCTCTGGCATACCAGGTCATATTTTCAGCTCCTCACTGTGGCCGTAAGGCAGTGGTGGCCTGCGCCGCCAATGAATATCATCAACTGGGTGGTAAGATGGTTGCCGATATCCTGGAACTTAACGGCTGGGATGGCTATTTTCTGGGAGCAAACACGCCGGTAAATGACCTGCTTGCCCTGGTGGACGAAAAGAGACCCGACATGCTCTGTCTTTCCCTCAGTGTCTACACGGGCATGCCCGAACTGATCACACTGCTTGATCGTGTCCGGGGTGAATTTTCCGCGTTGCCGGTGATTGTAGGCGGCCAGGCGTTCCGCTGGGGAGGCGTCGATCTGGTTACTGCATATTCCGGCGTACGCCATATCGGCTCTATTTTCGAGTTGGAACATTTGGTTCAGGAGTGGTGAACATGACAGCGACCGAAAAAATTCTTACCGACTATCTGCAGGAGCGATCCTCGCTCCTCGTTCTGCAGTGTGACCGTGAAGGGGTAGTAATTTCGGCAAACTCTTATTCCCGTTCACTTTTGGGAGAAAGCTGCCTCGGTACTCCGTTTGGTAAACTGCTGGTGGATTTTAACGACCGCTTTGATATGAATGAGCTACAGAATGAGTCGGGAGTTCCCCACCTGCTCAACTTTTCAACGGCGTCCGGTATGCCGGAAACGCTTCGGGTCACCTTTTTTGCGAACGACGGCGGCGGGGTTGTCATCGGCGAGCATGATGTGGTGGAGCTGCAGGAATTCCGCACTTCCGTGCTCGATCTTAACCAGTCACTAGGGAATCTCACCCGCGAACTTCAGAAAAAAAACGTCGAACTGCAGAAACTGAATGATATGAAGAACCAGTTTCTCGGCATGGCAGCCCATGATCTGCGCAACCCCATATCCACTATCATCACGTATACGGACATGTATCTTGATGATGAAAGCGCCCTGCCGACGGACATGGTTGAAGTGCTCGGGGATATACGCTCTCTGAGCGATTTCATGCTTCATATGATCGTGCAGCTGCTCGATATTTCCGTTATTGAAATGGGTAAGCTGGTTCTGGATGAACAGCTCCTAGAGGTGGTTCCCTTTGCTAATGAGGTGGTCAGGCTGAACAGCCTGCTGGCGCAGAAAAAAGCGATTATCCTGGAGCAGCATTACAGAGGCGAACTGGAGCGTGTCAGGTGTGACCGCCACAAGCTGAAACAGGTTATGAACAACCTCATCTCAAATGCCATTAAATTTTCGCCACAAGGCACCGTTGTTTCCATATCGGTCTTCGGCAGGGGTGGTGAAATGCGGGTGGAGGTGCGTGACCAGGGTGTCGGTATTCCGGATCACGAGCTGGAGCGTCTCTTCAAACCGTTCGGGCGTTCAAGCGTCCGAGCTACGGCTGGAGAACAAAGCACCGGCCTCGGACTTGCCATCAGCCGGAGAATCGTCGAATCGCACGGCGGCACGATCGGCGTGGAAAGCACCCCCGGCAGCGGTTCGACCTTCTGGTTTACCATCCCGTTCAGAGCATGACAGGAGCTACACACATATGAGCACTACCACAGACACTGCCGACTCGACCGTTCCAATTGTCACCAAACCATCCCACATCGTTGGCATCGGCGCCTCCGCAGGCGGACTGAGCGCGCTCGAACAATTTTTCGATAACATGCCCACCGATACCGGCATGGCATTTGTCGTTATTCAGCACCTCTCCCCTGACTTCAAAAGCCTCATGGACGATCTGCTGGCGCGTCATACCTCCATGACGATTTATCGTGTTACGACCGGTATCGAACTGCAGCCCAACAGCATCTACCTGATACCTCCCAAGACCCACATGACGGTCAACCAGGAACATCTCTACCTGACGGAACGGACAATCAGTCCACAGATCGAACTCCCCATCGACATTTTTTTCAATTCGCTGGCCACCGATGCCGGTGACCGTGCTGTCGGGATCGTCCTTTCCGGAACCGGTTCCGACGGTTCGCGCGGCATCGTCTCCATCAATAAAAACGGCGGCCTGGTGATTGTCCAGTCGCCTGAGTCGGCCCAGTTCGACGGTATGCCGCGCAACGCCATCGCCACGAGCGTCTGCGATTTTATCCTGGCGCCGGACCGGATTCCGCGCATTCTGGTGGAATACGCCATCAGCCCGCTTTCGGTGCGTTCAAGGATGAATCACGAACTGGAAGTGTTCGAGGATGAAGGGGAATTTGCCGGAATATTTGCGCTTCTGCGTCGCAGTTACAATCTTGATTTTTCCAAATATAAAGGTTCCACGGTCGGCCGGCGCATCCGGCGGCGCATGGAGTTTCGCCAGATCCCGGAAGTGTCCGATTATGCCGCCATCGTCTCCGGCGATCTGGGGGAACTGGAACTGCTCTATAAAGACCTGCTGATCGGAGTAACGGAATTTTTCCGCGACAAGCAGGCGTTCCAGTTCCTGGAGCAGGAGGTCATTCCCTGTCTGTTCGCCAACCTGAACCGGGGAGAGGATCTGCGTGTCTGGTCGGCAGCCTGCGCCACCGGAGAAGAGGCCTATTCTCTGGCGATCCTGCTGGCGGAAAAAGCGGTAGAGATCGGTTTCATGGGGAAAATCACCGTATTTGCAACAGATGTCCACAAAACTTCGCTCGATATCGCCTCGCAAGGTGTCTACGATCGGGCCAAACTGACCAACGTGGGGCCGGAGAGGATGGACCGGTTTTTCAAGAAGGAGGGGAACGACCTGTTCCGGGTTACCTCCGAGCTGCGTAAAATGGTGGTCTTTGCCCCGCATAATCTGCTCAGCGACCCCCCGTTTACCCGGCTGGATCTGGTCTGCTGCCGCAACCTGCTGATCTACTTTCAGACAGATGTGCAGGAACGGGTCATCTCCCTGTTCCATTTCGCTCTCAAGAAAGACTGTACTCTCTTTTTAGGGAGCAGTGAGGGATTGGGGCCGTTTGCCGGTGAGTTTGAAGTCATCGCCAACCAGCACAAGATGTTCCGCAAAATCCGCGACCTCAAGCTGGCGCTGAATCTCGATTCAAACCGTATGGAGCAGCGGAGTCCCATTATTCCGATCACCGTGTTCCAGCCCGGCAGCAGCCGTACGGTCTCCATCGACCGTCAGGTGCTTGCCGATTACGATACCCTGCTGCGCCGGCATATGCCTCCTGGCGTCCTGATAGACGAAAAACGTAATATCGTCCATTACTTCGGCAATGTGGCCGAGTATCTGAAAATGCCGGAGGGACGTGCGGAAAACAGTATTCTTGCCCTTGCCGAGGATAACCTGCACATCGCCCTCAGTACTTCTCTGCAACGGGCCGACTCTACACGTCAGTTCATCGTTACCCGCAATGTGCGGATCCGCAAGGGAGAGCATGACTTCCTCATTGATCTGAACGTGGCACCGCTCCCCGACGAAAAGAGCCACACCACCCATTATCATGTCTATTTCGAGCGGGTACGACCGCTGGAGCATCTCCCCCCTGCGGAAACGACCGATGAAAATACCGTTGCCATCAGCTTTGATGTGGAAAATCACTTCCGCCAGCATGTTGCCGATCTGGAGATGGAACTGCAATCAACCAGGGAGAGCCTTCAGACCACGGTTGAGGAGCTGCAGACCAGCAATGAGGAACTGCAGGCCACCAACGAGGAGCTGCTGGCTTCAAACGAAGAGCTGCAGAGCACCAACGAAGAGCTGCATTCGGTCAACGAGGAGCTGTACTCGGTCAATTCCGAGTTTGAACGCAAAAACATTGAGCTGAAACAGCTCAACAATGATCACGAAAACCTGCTGGCCAGCACTGACATCGGCACGGTGTTCCTCGACCGCCAACTCCGTATCCGCAAATTCAACCCGGCCATCGAATCGTTCTTCAAACTTCTGCCGCAGGATATCGGACGTCCCATCGACCATATTGCCTACCACCTTTCCCAGCAGGAAGAGATGTTGGCCGATATCAACCGGGTGCTGGCAGACGGCATCGCCATCGACTCCGAGGAGGAAACCCGCGACAACAGCTGGCTGCTTAAACGGATCATGCCGTTCCGCACCGAGACCGGTCAAGTAGAAGGTGTCGTCATAACCTTCACCGATATTACTACTGTCAAAGCAGCAGAATTGAAGGTGCTCCGCCTCAATGAGGAGCTGGAGCAGAAGGTGGTGGAGCGTACCAAAGATTTGCAGTATGAAATACAGGAACGCAAGAAGGTTGAACTGGAGATGAAACTCTATCAGGACAGGCTCGAAAGTCTTGTCAGGGTATCTCAAAACACGTCAAAAAATATACAGGAACTTCTTGATTTTGCTCTGGAAGAGGCGATTGCGCTCACTCGCAGCACGATCGGGTACATCTATTACTACAATGAAGATGCCCGCGAATTCATCCTGAATTCCTGGTCTCGCGATGTCATGAAGGAGTGCACTGTCCAAAACCCCCAGATTTGCTACGAGCTGGACAAAACCGGAATTTGGGGAGAGGTTGTTCGCCAGCGTAAACCAATCTTGCTGAATGATTTTGAAGCGCCTCATCACCTCAAGAAGGGGTATCCCGAAGGGCACGTGCCGCTGACCCGCTTCCTTTCCATTCCTCTCATCGACAATGACAGAATTGTTGCTGTTGTGGCGGTTGCCAACAAGGAAAGTGATTATATCCAGACCGACATACTCCAACTCACACTACTGATGGATACGGTCTGGCGTATGACAGAACGGATACGAAGCGAAGAGGAACTTCTCAAGGCCAAAGAAACTGCCGAGGCTGCCAATCTCGCCAAGAGCGAATTCCTTGCCAATATGAGCCACGAGATCCGCACCCCTATGAACGGCATTGTGGGGATGTCACAGCTGTTAGCGTATACCGATTTGACGGATAATCAGAAAGAGTGCCTTGATTCAATCCGTACTTCTTCTGACCATCTCCTTGCTCTCATCAACAATATTCTCGATCTTTCCAAGGTTGAGGCCGGCAAAATTGAGCTTGAGTCCAGTAATTTCAGCGTGCGGGGATGCTTCAAAGAGGTTATCAGCCTGCAACTGGCAAGCCTTAACACGAAAAAACTTCAGTTTACATCTGACATAGCAGATGATGTGCCGGACGAATTGAATGGTGATCAACTCCGCTTGAAACAGGTACTCAACAACATAGTGGGCAATGCGGTCAAATTTACCGAAGCCGGCACTATTAACATTGCGGCTGTAGTCGAAGAAGCCGGGGATGAAAAACTTCTGCTGAAGGTAAGTGTGGCCGACACCGGTACCGGCATCAACCCGGAAGCAATGAAACGTATTTTTGCCCCGTTCAGTCAGGAAGATACCTCTACCACGAGAAAATACGGTGGAACAGGCCTCGGACTTTCTATCAGTGCAAAGCTTGTCGATCTGATGGGGGGTAAAATCCGGGCAGAAAGCATCAAGGGGAGCGGCAGTACGTTCCATATCGTCATTCCTTTCAACAGGAGTGCATGTACAGAAACAGCCAGGCCACCCGCAAAACCTGATCTTATCCTCTCCTGGGTGCAACGGAAGCTGCGTATCCTGATCGCTGACGATCAGGAAATAAACCGTAAAGTTACAACCAGACTCCTCGAAAAAAGCGGTCATATCATTGTAACTGCTGAGGATGGCAGCGAAGCGATTGAAAAATGGCAGGGGGGCGGCTTCGATGTCATCCTGATGGATCTTGAAATGCCCGGCATGGATGGCGTTGAAGCGACCGGGCGTATTCGTGAATTGGAAAAAAATGGTGACCGGCGCATCCCCATAATTGCTCTTACCGCCCATGCTTTGAAGAATGTTCAGGAACGGTTACTGGGTCAGGGTTTTGATGGCTATGTTTCCAAACCGATGAATACCAATACGCTGCTGACTGAAATCAGACGCAGCCTGCGGATGCCGGACGAAAGCCCGGAACCTGCTCCGTTCACTTCCATGTCTGTCCCACAAAACTTCGACAGGGAAAAACTGGCCGCCCTTCTTCATAAGATGGAAATTTTACTGAAGCATAACAACATGAGTGTACTGGAGAGCACCAGCGATCTGTCAGCACAAATTGCTCATTCTCACTTTTTTGATACGCTGGTACGGCAGATCAGGCAGTTTGACTGCGTGGCGGCTCTGCAGACCATCGGGAATATCCGAAACGAATTTGAGATAGACCGATTCTGATGGGTTCAAGGCAGGGAACTCGAGAGATTATGAAAATATGAAACATATCCAGGTTGCCTGCGCCATCATCGAACGTGATGGACTAGTGCTTGCCGCCCAGCGGAGCGCTGTCATGAGCCTGCCGCACAAGTGGGAGTTTCCCGGCGGCAAGATAGATCAGGGAGAGTCGCCTGAAGAATGCTTGCGGCGTGAATTGTTGGAAGAAATGAGCGTCAGCATCTTTGTGGGGAATCCTCTGTCGCCCGGCACACATCAATACGAGTCTTTTATAGTTACTCTCTATCCATTTGTATGTTCAATCGTTTCTGGAGAGATAGTACTGCACGAACACTCAGCAATAGTCTGGTTGCCACCGCAGAAATTAAGCACCCTCAATTGGGCTGAGGCTGATCTGCCGGTGATCCGATCATATATTGCTCAATGCCGGCCTTGATGAGAATTGAAACCGTTGAGTTTCTGACCGACTACCCCAAATTCTTTTCCATCAAAATCCGGTAGGGTTTGGTGGAATATGAACGATAAACAACCGTTCCGTTGAAATGTAATAGTGCTGTAAGACGCTCTCGCATCACGGGGCTCGAAACCATTTCAACCGCTTCCGCCTCGGCAAACCAGCCGGCCTCCTCACTGTCTCCGCTGGCTGCCAGCTCTCCGCATCTGTAACGGCCAAGAAAGGTGAAAATAATCGCCGGCGATGGAGAAATCAAAGACCAGACAGCGCCCAGAGGCCCCGGATCCATCTCAACACCCGCTTCTTCCCGCACCTCCCGACATACTGCATCAATAAGATTTTCACCCTCTTCCACCCGGCCCTGGGGGATTTCCCATCCCCGCTTGTGATGCCTGATCAACAGGACATCATTACTTGAGTTACGAACCAGACATCCTACTACCACAGAATGCACAGGTGTGTTGCCGGTCGACATAGGTCATCTCCCTCTTGCAGCTTGCCCACTACCGGAGCGGCCATTATACAGAAAAAACTGTTTTTTGGCATATCAATTGACAGATATTTCATTATTGTGGTACTTGATTACCGGTTAATTCCACATATCCATCTGTCAGGAGACATTTATGAGAGAAGCATACATTTGCGATGCAATCAGAACACCGATCGGAAGCTATGGAGGCAGCCTGTCCGGTGTCCGTACCGACGATTTGGCCGCATTACCGATAAAAGCACTGATGGAACGTAACCCTTCGGTAAACTGGCATGCGGTAGACGATGTGATATACGGCTGCGCCAACCAGGCAGGTGAGGACAACCGGAATGTGGCCCGCATGGCGTTATTGCTGGCCGGGCTGCCTGTTGAGGTTCCCGGTGCGACCATCAACCGTCTGTGCGGTTCCGGCATGAATGCCGTCGGGTCTGCTGCGCGCGCAATCAAGTCAGGAGAAGCAGACCTGCTGATCGCCGGCGGTGTTGAAAGCATGTCGCGCGCTCCCTATGTGATGAACAAAGGCGCCACCCCTTTCGCCCGCAATGTCGAGCTGTTCGACACCACCATCGGCTGGCGCTTCGTCAACAGTCTCATGAAAAAACAGTACGGAGTTGACTCCATGCCGGAAACGGCGGAAAATCTTGCCGAAGAGTTCAAAATTTCGCGCGGCGACCAGGATGCTTTTGCCCTGCTCAGCCAACAGAGGGCCGCCCGTGCCATGGCAGACGGAATTTTTTCAGATGAAACAGTGCCGGTTGTTATACCGCAACGTAAAGGAAATGATATTGTTGTTGACAGAGACGAGTATCCCAAACCTGAGACAACCCTGGAAGGACTCGCACGACTGAAGCCCCCCTTCAGGGAAAACGGAACGGTGACAGCGGGCAACGCCTCGGGAGTTAATGACGGAGCCTGCGCCTTGCTTATAGCATCACAGGATTCTGTTCTACAGTACGGCCTGACACCCAGGGCTCGCATCCTGGCTATGGCCGTTGCCGGAGTGCCGCCCCGCATAATGGGCATTGGCCCGGTTCCGGCGACTCGTAAGGCACTGGCACTGGCCGGGCTCACCCTTGATCAGATGAACGTGATTGAGTTGAATGAGGCTTTTGCAGCTCAAAGTCTTGCAGTAACCCGCGAACTGGGCCTGCCGGACGATGCGGCTCATGTCAACCCGAACGGTGGCGCCATCGCTCTGGGGCATCCGCTTGGTATGAGTGGGGCACGCCTGGTGACTACTGCGACGTACCAGTTACTGAGAACCGGAGGGCGCTATGCGCTCTGCAGCATGTGCGTCGGCGTCGGACAGGGGATTGCGTTGATTATCGAACGGGTATAAAGACGCCAATACCGGCCCCCGAATGTTACTGAGAGGCCGGTATTGGAGAGGGTGGCTGGTTACATCTTATGACATGATTCGCATTTTTCCTTTACACTGAAAGCGGTTTTTCCTTCATGACAGCTTCCGCACGATTTTCCTTTTTCCATCTCCTGCATCGACACTTTAACCTTGCTGCGGGAGGCCGGGTACAGTGAGACGTGGCAATCAGCGCATGTGTAAAGGCCTGTGTGATTTTTATGACTGAACGCAACGTTCCCTGCATCTTTATCCTCAAACAGCAGTTCCCGTACCGGATGACATTTTGAACACTCTTTCACGGAAAACGCCTCTTTGGAATTGTGGCATACTCCACATGACGCACCCTTTTCCATTGCTGCCATTCCGACGCGCCTGTTCTGATGATTCGGAGCGTACGGTTTGGGGTGGCATTTACTGCATTTTGCTACTTCGATATGAATTTTATGACTGAAATGTGTGGGGCCGGTCTCTTTTACGTTGTACGTAATTTCCTTTACAGGGTGACACGTAACACAAGTATCAACTCCAAAGGCTTTCTTGCCGTTGTGACATGCGCCGCACGATTTTCCCTTTTCCATATCCGCCATGCTGAAACGTTTGTTGGGCCCGGCGGCAAAGACAGCCGGGTGACATACTGCACAATCGGCTGATACGGCCAGATGTGCTGTATGACTGAATACGGTCGGTCCCGTCGCCTTGACGTTGTATTTAATCTCTCTGGTCTGATGGCAACGGGCGCATTCTGCAAGAGAAAAGGCATTTTTCCCGCCGTGGCACGCGCCGCATGACTTTCCTTTTTTCATCTCGGTCATGGAATAATGCTTTTTCTTTTTCAAATCAAATAACGCGTCGTGACAGGCTCGACAATTATTGGTCATCCCCTTCTTGTTGATATGGTCAGTATGGCTGAAAATAACCTTGCCCGCATTTCTGGTAGTAAACACCACATCCCGCACAGTAACCGCAAACGCTGAATTCAGGAATAAGAGTGACATTACTGTCGCAAGGGTGGAAAAGATAAGGCGGTATTTCATATTTATGTTCTCCCGTACTGTTTTCATTTCAGTCAGCAAACATTGCTGACTGCCGATAATCTTTTCCGGATTATTTATCTTCGACAGTTTCTTCTTCCCAGCCGTCCCACATCGGTTTGAAATGGGCCAGTGGCGTATGCCCGAGAGTTGCCAGATAGATATGCACAAAGAGAAAAGCCGTAAAACAGCAGGCCAGCAGAAAATGTGTTCCCACCAGCATTTTTATACCACCCAGCAGAAGCAGCAGCTCACGCAAAGGGGCAATATACATCAGAAGCGCGCCGCTTAAAACAACCGATGGCAGGAGTATAAACATGATTACAAGATAGGCAGCCTTCTGCATGGGATTAAACTTGCTGTCAGGCGTGCTATGGTGCGGGTTGGGCTGGCCAAGAAAGTAGGTAAGAAAATAGAAGAACGCCTGACGGAATATGCCTGACTTAAGATCTTCGAGTGTCGGCACATAGAGTTTTATCAGACTTCGTGCCACTACCATATAGTAACCCAGCCAGAGCATATACGATACGGAAACAACCACCCCGGCTGTATTATGCAATCGAATTGCGGCCTTATAGGCGCCAAAAATATTTACGTGATCAGGAAACCTGATCTGAAGCCCGGTAACACATAACGTAACGATTCCGAAGGCATTCAGCCAGTGCCAGATCCTGACAGGCAGGGGCGTCATGTAAATCATCTCTTTATGCTTCATGATCATTCTCCTTTCTGTTCTTCCTCGTCAGGAAACGGAGGAAGCCGTGACATACCGGAAAAGACAATCCCGCTACAACAATCAGGGCGCCGATAATGTTAAGAGCGGTGCTTCTGGTCGTACCGAGCATATAAAAATCCGGGGTGCCGTAAAGAATATCAAGGATGGCCCCTTTTTCTACGGCAAGCCTTTCATATCCGCCATTTTTTCCCGGAAAGGCGATAAAGCTTTTCTGCATGGCCTTTGGACCGGATGCGTGGCAGAAAGAGCAGTCCCAACGGTTGTCCAGGATCTGATAACTGTGGGTGACAACCTCCGGCGTCATCATACCCCATAGCCGCATATTTTTACCGCGTAAATGATGATTGAAATCCCTGAGTTCTTCTAGCGAAACAAGATTATCGCCATTTTTGTCTATCAATTTACTTATGACTTCCCCATTTGTCAGCGTGGCAAGTTCTTCATATGTGGCAACTTTGAAATCACCGCTGGAGCCGGGCAGCCGGCTTTCAATGGACATCGTAATGACATAGTCCTTCGAACCGGTATGGCACGTAATGCAGAGGAGCGAATCTATATGCAGGTCAGCCTGTGTCAGCCATTTGGAATGGCTTTGGATGGTTCTTCTTGTGTCATGGCATCTGGCGCACTTCCTGTTGATTTCGTCACCGGACATAAATATCGGCAGTCGTACTTCGTGAGGGTTATGGCAGTCATTACACCCGGCTTTTTTCCCATGGAGGCTTCTTGAATATTCTGATTGAACGGGGCCGTGACAATCTCCGCAGGTGGCTTTGGGCGGGATAGAACCGTCACCGGGGTGGCCTGATGAGACCCGGTCATGACACGAGGTGCATCCCACAATAGTATGCGTGGTGGCCGCAAAACTGACCGGATCAATAAAGACCTTCTTCCCGGTCGGACTTTTGAGTTCTTTCCGGCTATGGCAATTCATGCACGCTACATCTGCAGGAACTGTCGCTGAAACAGGTGCAGCCGAAAACATGAAAACAGTCAGAAACACCCATATCATTCTGTTATAACCATGCATGGTTTCATCTCCCTATCCCCGTCCGTTGATTTCCGGAGCGGCGGTGCCTGGCATTTTTGTTTGCTCCTCCATTCTTGTACCACAATTTTTTGATCTGGCAACCATGGCGCGGAATAATTTACATTCTGATTTTTGAATCCTGTTCCAGCTCAAACTCGCACAGACGGCGGTAATCCTCTTCAGTATCGATGTCGAACTGAATTGAACAGTCGTCAACCGGCACCTGGAGAATACGCCCGGGATATTCGTCGAAAAGCGGTCGGGCGCCGCTGTCACAGTCGAGAAGTTCCAGTCGCCGGAAGGTTTCGCGGCTGAAGAGAACCGGATTGCCACGTATCCCGTTGAAGGTCGGCAGAACGATCGGAGCACCGGATGTGCGGTAGGCGTTCAGCAGCAGATTAATGGTATCCGGGGTGACAAGCGGCTGATCGCCCAGAATAAACAGAACCGCATCAACCCCCTCCGGCACTGTTCCCATCCCGGCCTTGATTGAAGAGCACTGACCGCTCTTGTAAGCCCCGTTTATGACGACTGTGACAGTATTCCCGTTGAGCGTCGGTACTATCAGATCAGCACAATGACCGACAACCACCACGACACTCTGAAGTGACGAAGTGATGGCATTGTCTACCACCCGCTGCAGGATGGTTTTTCCGTTAAAAGGGAGCATCTGCTTGATCGCACCCATACGGGAGCCTTCACCGGCAGCCAGAATGATCCCGACAATGTTGGAATGACCGTTCATTTTTTTTTCGCCAGAGCATGAACCGAGTGGATAGCAAGTCGCTCCAGAGCTTGTCCGGCAACCAGGGTCCCGGCTTCGGCAGAGCTGGTTGTTCGCAGCAGTCCGGCTATCCTGGCAGCCGCTGCCGCACGTTCGGAATCGTCAGCTTTGTTGAGAAATATGAAGCGGCGTGAAGCGGGAGGCGCTCCCTTGAAAGGGCCGATCGGGCGGGCGAAGAAGCGGGCCAATGCTGATTCGGTGACTGTTTCTCCTTCTGACAGCCCCAACAGTTTTCCGGCACGTTCGGAGCGGAAAACAAACGTATCTGATAACGGTTTGCCGAGGATATCCAGTCCTGCAACCGCTATCAGAACGGTGGTACATGAAGGAATAACCGGTTCATGTTCCGCCGGCGCCTTGAGCGACCGCCCGGCAGCGCCATCGGCCTCCACCAGTATCCAGTCAAAAAGCCCGGACTCTTGAAACATATCGATATCACCAGGTTTAAAGCCTTGAAGTTTGCCGCCGACAGCCAGGTGCGCCATCGCAGCCGTGACGTGGTTTGAGCATTTCCGGCAAGCCGACGCCAGCCGCATAACCATGTGAGGGTCGCTGTCCACAAGTACTGTTTCCGACTGTTCGGGCGTTGGAACCAATATTTTTGTTGTTGTCGTTGTCAGTACCTTCTGACCGGATTCGGCCAGAAGCCGGGCAAGGTGGAACATGATACTCGTTTTTCCACCTCCGCCGATAAGACTCAGCACACCCTGGGCTTCAAGAGACAATATTTTTTCGATCGACTGCATGGTACCTCTTATTGATTCACTGACAGGGAGGTTGATGAAGCACCGGGCAAGGGGGAGGTGCCCAGGCGGTTGATAGGGTGAGAATTGCGAATAAACCAACCGGGTGTGACAGCCCGGATACCAAGGCCAGGCTCGGCAGACATTGCGACGAAGACCAAACTTGGCCATTGGCTTTGTACTTTAACGCTATAACATTGCAACGTCAAAGAGATTCTTTTCCAGGCCTGAGGGACGTAGAGAGATGCTGAAAGACAGAATGAAAGAGTACGGTTACACTCTCATGAAATGGTTTTTTCCTACATTATGCAGACCCGCGCCGGCTTAATCTCTTCCAAACAACGCAAACGCTCCCCAATAATAAGGATGCCGGTATTCAGCAGAGGCAACAAAATAGTCGCGAGTCTTCACCAGTGAATCGTTTATCGTAGCTCCGACGGATATCTCAGTGTACAGCCGCTCCATGAAACGGCTTGTCGCTTTATCGTCAATTTCCCAGTATGTCAGCAGCACGTTTTTTGCTCCGGCGATCAGGAATGACTTTGCGACCCCGGCTACACCCTCACTGTCGAAGCTCACATCAATGCCGGTCTTGCAGGCGGAAAGCACAACAAGATCAACTGAGGAAAGATCATATTTCTCGATTTCCGATGCCTGCAACACCCCGTCAACCTGTCGCTCTGCATATGACAGCAACATGAACGGGTTCAGAATATACGGAATTTCATTGGTAATAGCTCCGTGTGTCGCAAAGTGGAGAATACGGGGACGCCGGGCAAGCTCCGTCTTGATCTTTTCCTTGGTCAGATTGCCGGCCAGCAATGAAACTGACTTGTACCCCTTATCCTTCATTATTCTGTCAATCAAGCCCACCTCAACAGCAGTAAAAGGAATTCTCGGAAACAGTTCCAGCGTCTTCAGCTTCGCAGATGGCTCCCGCGCGGTTGCTGATTGGGTCTTTGACTTTACGGCAAGGCTTCTCATGGCCATATTGAGTGTTTGATCCCCGCCAGCCGAAGTGTCTGAACCGGAGACAGGCCAGGGAAGCGGATCTCCCATCAGCAGTATCGAATTGCCGCTGGATTTCGAGGAGTCTGCTTTCAGGTGAGCCAATACGGAACCTGATGGAATATAGCTGATGCCGGGACTTTTGAGCGTGGCGTTTGCCTGACGCACCAGCACATCGAACGGCAACATGCCGATAACCTTGTCGGTAGAGATATGCAACTTTTGCAGTCTCGATTGTTCAAGGCCGGTTTCCGAAAGAAGCAGCCGGGCAAGCTCTGCTGCGGTTGCCGTTGGCGCGACATTTTTGGAAACAACGGTAAGACCACGGTTTGATGCGGATGATAGTTCACCATTTTTGTCCGGAAGGAGTGAATCATAATAACCGGAGATGCGAGACGCCAGTCGTTGATACGGTTCGGAGAGTACGCCGACTCTTATGCCGCCAGATGTAATGATGTAGTACAAGACACTGTCACCGGCCACGCAGTATTCAAGCAACGCCTCGTCACTTCCCCTGAACATCTCCCGGCCGCTTGCCGCCAATCCGGCGCTTTGTCCGCTTCGGATGCTTTTCCAGTCGCTGATAACCGATTGCTTCATCGGCAGGATTTCAGAACGAATCTGTTCTTTGGAAGGTTTGAAGATGATGTCCTGCAAAAGCCGAGTCTGCTTTGACTCGAACTGAACAGCCAGCTCTTTCTGCTTTGACGTGGAGTTGCCGGTTCTCCTTGCGGAAAGCACATTCAGGATACCGCGCGATTTGGCCAACTGGATGACCTTGACCAGCAGATCATTTTTGTCGATGCTCCTTGCCCCCAGGCTTGCCTGCCAGTTATTGGCGTATTGAACTATCTTGTTCTCATCGCCGTGATATAGTGCAAGCGCCAGATTAGCGAACAGTTCTGATGTGTTACGGAAGGCCGTTGCTGCATATCGGGTGGAGGCGATGATTTCGCGGTAATACTCCGCCCTGTCCACCAGCGGCCAGACGAAATCCGCCAACCTCTGCCAGTTTTGCTCCCGGACAAGAATATTGGAATAGATGGTGAGGTCATTCACCTCTACCGCATTCTCCAGGGTAAAACCTTTCTCAAAGTGGGACAGGCGTTGATTCATCTGCTCCTTCATCCCTGCGTTCCTGAGCAGCTCGGCGGCAATCAGGTTCGTGTCGCTGATGATGAAATATTCGACGGGACCATCATCTTTTTTCGGATTTTCAAGATGCAGACGTTTTTCAAACACGCCGGGCAGCCAGTCGTTTTTGGCCAGGTATTTTCCCACAAAATGAAAGGGCAATGATCCGAGAAAGACGTGGAGCAGATGGGCATCATCGCTCTCTTTCAGCATGCCCAGCGCCTTTTCAGTATATGATTTTGCGTAATATTCTTCCTTGAACCGATCCTTGATGACCGCCATCAACAGGTATGATCTGACCAGCAGGCTTGTATCCTTGGTATTGGTTACGAGATATTTGACCGTATCTTCCGCCTTGGCCTGGTCACCGGAGATCAGATAATAATTGGCGAGCATGAAGGTGAGGGAGTTGTAGAAATGGCGGTACGTCATGCCGAGTTCCGGGCCTTTTACTTCCCAGAGTCGCGGGTATTCCCGCGTCACCTTGTCCAGCGTCAGTTTCAGGATTTCAGCAATCTCCACCGCTTCGTCGATATGCCCTTCCAGAAAATAACGATAGCTCGACCGCAGACTGAACAGCAATGTTACCTCCAGTTGCTGCGGCGCTTCCAGGGCGGTATCCATCAGATTGAAGTTGAACAGTTTGGGGTCGGGCGAAATGGCTCTGTTGACATAGTGGTAATATCCGCCCCGGTCATTGACAACCAGCGATATTCGGGCAAGATTGTGAAGTATCGAAATATAGCCACGCCCCAGGGTTGATTTGGTCTTGTCACTCACCATCGGCGCCTGTGAGCCCTCTTTCTTCACATACACCGCGCTTCTCCAACTGCCGTCCTTGTCTCCCAGCAGATAGAAGGCGTCCTCAAAAGATGCCTGCGCTTTTTTGGCTGCCGCCACGATAGCGGCATAATCGCTGCCGGAAGAAGCGTTAATATAGGCGGTAAAATTCGTTTCCAGCGCCTTGATTACCTGGTCTTCCGTTCTCCCGGACGCCTTGGCGATGATGTCTTCCGGGCGGAGCACAACCTGGCCGTTGACCATGCAGGAGCAGAGCAACAGCAGCGGCAAAAGCGAGAAAACACAATGTATCACCTTGATTATTTTAAGATATTTTTGCATGAGACGCTCCTGTTCCGTGAGAACGATGATATGCTTGAAATAGTTGACGTAATACTGAAATTCCGTTATTCTGCAATCTGGAGGTGCGCCATGCAACAAACTGTTCTTGTCTCAAATCGTGGTCAACTCACGCTCCCCGCAGGGCTTCGCAAACGCTTTGGCCTGCAGCGCGGCGGTGCTGTCATCCTGGAAGAGCACAATAACGAACTTATCATCAAACCTGCTGCGGTGCTTGAAATCGAAATGTACGCCGACAGCCGGATCGCCCAGTGGGACGCTGATGATATATTGGACGACAGTCAACGGGCTGCGATTCTCAAGCGCCTGGCTTGACCCTGATGAAGCGTGTGTTTCTCGACGCCAACGTGCTCTTTACCGCTGCCCACAATCCCAACGGCAAAACAGCTTTTCTGATTGAGCTGGCGGTTGCAGGGAAGTTCAAGCTTTTTACCAGTACCTATGCCCGAGAAGAAGCTGAGCGGAATATCTGCGCCAAATACCCCGGCTGTGCTGTTGGCTTGGAGCATACACTTGAAAATATCACGATAATTCCTGTCACTTCACAATCAGCCGGTTGCCCGGAAATCCTTCCAGCCAAGGACGCCCCGATTTTTGCTGCGGCTGTTCAGTGTCGCTCGACTCACCTGCTGACCGGCGATACCAGACACTTCGGGCCGCTTATGAACCGGCCTGATCTGTGCAAAGGCATGATTGTACAGACAGTGGCTCAGTTCCTTGATTCACTATTGCAGGAATGATGTCCCAACTCCATTTTTACCGGTATTTTGATTACTCAGTTTTGTTGTTAATCCTTTTTAGTTTAAATATGTCATGGAGGCTGTTATGCCGCATATTCATCCTGTTACTGAATTAAAAAACAATTTGGATCAGCTTGCCAAAATCTGCCATTCAGAGAACGAGCCTGTATATTTGACCAGAAAGGGGCACGGTGAATTAGTCCTTATGAGCCTTGCCGGTTTTCAGCAGATGCAGGCCAAGCTGGAACTGTATCAAAAACTTGATGAAGCCGAAGCTGAAAGCAAGAACAGCAAGACACGGCTATCACACGAAGATGTCATGCAAAACCTGCGGTCGCGTCTGGCATGAGTTCCAAGAGGTGGCGTATTCAGTATCTTTCGGTTGCCAACCGGGACTTGATTGAGATTGTTGATTACATCAAAGCGGATAATCCAGTTGCCGCATCGGAATTGCTAGACAAGATAGACGCCTCGATTTCTCGCCTCGAAAACATGCCACATAGCGGGAAAATACCTGATGATGTCCGTTTGAAAGCAATGGGTTACCGAATTCTGGTTGTCGGCAATCATCTCATTTTCTATGTTGTCACCGGCAACAGGGTTGAGATTCGCCGGGTACTTCATGGAAAGAGAAATTACGGATTTTTGTTGTAAAAGAACGTCTCGTTTATCTGGTAACGTGGAATTCAAGCACATTGCCAATGGCTACGACACGCCGGTTGTAATTTATCGTCCCCATGCTCCGGCGTGGGGACGTACCCTGTAACGCTCCAGCGTTGAGTCAAACGGGCCGCCGGAGTGTTTGGGGATGCATTCCCACGGAGACCATGGGAACGATGATTACACAAGTTTTGTGGTTTATCCTTTTTAGCATCAATGGTATATTTCAGAATAACATTCAACCCGGATAAAGAGAGGTTTCAGCCATGCAAACCATTACTGTTGCCGATATCATTCTGAACAATATGGTATATATTTCCGGCAATACTATTGATGAAAAGTTGTCCAACCTTATAGTCAACAACTTCAAACTCCAACTTCGAGAATGTGAGGATGCCATATTCCGTTACGAGGCCAGATACGGCATGGGATTTCAAACTTTTTCAGCTGCTTTTGACGCCGGAGAACTGGATTGTTTTTCCCATGAAGTTGAACGGGACTTCATGGAGTGGGAAGGATTCTGCGACGAACGGGAGAACATGCTTACAGCCATTCGTGATTTACGCAAAAAAATCGTTTCCTGAATGTACACATCAATTGAAACATTCCTTGCGGAATTAAACCCGCTCTGCCGTTTTCATTTTCCCGCAGCCCGGCTTGAAACCGTCTATCAAAGATCTGCGATGGTCAGCATGCGCCTGATCATAACTCCCCGTTTGTTTGTAGACATCTACTTCAATACAAGCACAAAACGTTCTGACTTTAGTCTGATTCTGGATTCAGCCAGAGTATTCGGTTACGATAATCCACTGCTATCAACACAGGTGTACCGTCCCGCATCGTTGCCGAGGCTGCTGTGTGGATCGCCAGTAACAGCACCATCGTCATGGCAGCTTGGCAAGCGTTGGGAAATCCTGAAAAGAGGTAACGTATGAAAAAACAGACCCCCCGATTTCAGAGCGTAACTGTACTCCCTGATCTTGTTGTTTCCGCAACCTACACCGATGGAAGAACAGCAATAGTCTCCATGCGTGGTGTAATAAAGAGCTATCCTGCATTTGCACCGCTTGAATCCGCCGAAGAATTCGCCACTGCGCGGATTGCCGACTGGGGCTTTACCCTGGAATGGAACTGCGGCATGTCGCTTGATTGCGACCGTTTTTTTGAGTTGTCCCTTGAACAATCGGACATGGTTGAAAATGTCCGCTTTCGACAGTGGCAGGACAGTCACGCCCTTTCTCTTGCTGAAGCCGCCAAAGCCATAGGTCTTTCCCGCCGCACCATCAGCCAGTACCGCACCGGTGCCCGCCCGGTTCCGCGTGTGGTTGCCCTTGCCTGTAAAGGGTGGAGCAGTGATTACATGAAAGACGCCGCGTAAGTTCATGCCGGTTTATTCATTGATTCCGGTATTTTGATTCTCGTTATGAAGCTTTGGCGTAGGGACGCACCCTGTAACGCTCCAGCGTTGAGTCAAACGGGACGCCGGAGCGTCCGGGGATGCATTCCGTGGGAACGATGATTAAAGCAGAATGTATCTCCTTGATTATTTTAAGATATTTTTGCATAATGCAGGCCTGTTAATTACGGAGGTAACATATCATGCATCCTCATATTCAGATCAATCCCAGAATATGCAATGGTAAACCGGTGATAGCGGGGACTCGAATTCCGGTTACGGTAATCGTTGATCAAATAATTGCTGCCGGTTCCCTTGAAAACCTTAATGCGCTATATCCCGAGCTGGATCGTCAACAGATTATCGCAGCTCTCCAATATTGCCATACCGTTATTGACCATACCGAGTTCGAATCCCTGGCTGCATGACCGTGCCACAAAGCTTTCTGCTTGATCAGATGTTTGATCGTGCCGTTCTTGCCGGCTTACGAGAAGCAGGTTTTGATGTGCTGGCAGTTTCGGAAATCGGCATGTCTACCGCCGACGACTCCGGGATCATGCATTGGGCCATCGAAAACAAGAGAACTGTAATCACGCTTGACGACCATTTTGGTGATTGGTCAATCCTTCCTCTTGCCACTCATTCTGGTGTAATTCGTCTAAAGGTAAATCCAACCACTACGGTAAACACCCTGGATTTACTGATTCCGTTTTTAAAAAAACATATCGGTAAAAGCTTCATCAATTATCTGGTTATTGTTCGTTCGGCCGGTATCCGTTGGATATCCACGGCCGATTGACTGAGTTTTCGGGTTGTGCAACCAGCTTAATCATTTGCGCACACGGATTGGCGAGCAATAAATCCTGCCTTGATCATTGATTCTCGTTACGAAGCTCCTGCTTCGTAACGTACTGGTACGACGAGCTCCTGCCTGGCGTATTCGGCAAACTGGAGCTTGGTCTACAACACCCCGCACAGCTTCCTGACATCCCCTGCGTTATCCCCATCCGGCAACAACTCCAGATACTTCTTGCAGAAGAAGGTATTCCCCTTGGCGATCTCGTCGTACATCAACGGCTCGACTTTGGCCTTCATTTCCGCCCGGTATTTCCCCTTGGGCATTTTGTCCAGATATTCGATGTTGGATTCCAGCATATTGGTTGATTTGGCAAATTCGTACATCTGGGTGTCGAGCGCCTCAGCCACCTTGCGGGCCCGTTTGCCGCGTGGGTATTTGTCAAGGAATGTTTGCAGATCGTTGACGGATTTGCTTTTCATGGCGGCGGAATAGGCGGTGAATTCGGTGAATTCAGTGGAAAAGTCAGCATTCAGTGACCTTATTATTTTACTGATAAGATCTGCCACCACAGATTCTGCGCCGTTTACCAGTTGTTGTCCCGCTGCCGCATCGGCGGCGTGGCCAAGAGTCAAGGCCGCCGCCATGCCACCAACAAAAGCTCCTCCTGCTTCCAGTTTGCCTGTGCCCTTGGCAAGATAGTTATCTTTGCCGAAAACTTCCCCGGTTACAGTCTTGGTGGTAACTCTTGTTTTCATATTGAGGAAAAAACCGCCCTGGGTCTTGCTGTTGAACCCTGCTGCCGCACCTTGTCCGCTAACCACCGGCTGGTCCGGATCAACCTCCAGCACAACAGTCGTGTTGTAAGGATTAAAAGCGGCGTTGCCACCGCTCTTGATAGCAGAACTTTCATCAATTACTTCTGAGCATTTTCCTCGCAAGGCGCTTAAAAGACTTTCTTTCAGTCCAGCCCCCATGGCTACGCCCAATTGCTCATTCTGTTTCTCATTGTTGATCGAAACTTTCATTTGATAACCAGCCGTCGCCCGAAGTTTATCAACACTTGGCGCAAATGATACACGGCAGGTCATGGGGAGTTTTTTCCCCATGTCAAGTTCCTCATAGGAAATTTTCGGCGTGGTACGCTCTATCGTGCCGCAACCAGCGACAAGCATAACAACAATAATGACTGTCGAAAATTGAAGAATATATTTATGCATTATCCCCCCAGGCCAAAAAATGGCAGCCAATGTGTCTGGCTGCCATTAATGCTCATATAATGTTATTTTACTTCGCTACTGGCAGCTTTGCATCTTATATCGCCTTGAACCTCACATAAATCTGGTTTCCTCATTTTCTTGTTGAGCTCATCAAAGCCATTAGGACAGCGTTGAAGTGCTTCTTTATTAAATCGCTCTTTTGCAGTATCACAGCCTAAACTTCCAATTGGAAAATTGAAATCATTTGCGTAAATCGTGTAAGTGTTATCAGATAGTTGCTTTACTATCGGGGTACTACCACATCCAGTCATAAATGAAACAATTGTCGCCATAATAACAATCATTATTTTCTTCATTTTCATCCTCCTTTTTATTGTTGTGTTGCCACCATTTCAAAATTGAATTTCGCACGTTTTGTTGGCACACCAGCTTCGTTTACCATGGTCGGAAGGTCGTAAATCCCGATATTGATCTTATTTATGATTTCGTCCTCCTTTCTCTTGCTGAACGGCACAAGCACCTTTTCGCTTCTACCTGGCAAAATATTGATAGGCTGATAGATGCCGCTGGTAATTACCCCTTTCAATGTTTCAGGTATCTTTTTATCAATTTGCTGAGCATGGAAATTTTTTATTTTCTCCATTGCAGAAGCCACCCCACTGTTACTCGCATCCAAAAGTTTCTTGTTTCTTGCATATAACTCTGCAGGAGAATAGTTCTTCAATGAATCGTTTATCCCCTGCATGGTGACATGGTATCCGGGCCTAGTTTCCGGAAAGCGTATTTCTACCCCTTGTGCAATTTTTGCTCTTACATCCTGAGCAAACTGATCGTATTGGGGTTTATAAATGCTGTTGATTTTGTCTTTCAAATCTTCAAGGTTTATTTTTTTAATTTGATTCAAATTATCAGCGTAAAGTTTCGCAATTTCTGCATTTGCTTGCCGCTTTATTTCCGATATTGAATTTATCATTGGATAATCGTTCTGGTTGTCGTCCTCAATTTTTACAATAGTTCGTTCCAGTGTGACGATATGATCAGTAGCATTGGTTATTTTGAGAACCAGCAACATCGGAAATACGCTGAAATTATGCTCTGTCTCACCGTCTTTGATTTTAATGGTAAAATCACTTTCACTTGATGTTGAGACAATGTCGCTAACTTCAACTGTTACGTTGTCCTGCGTAGCCTTGCCAAGACCATCCTTCGGAATATATCGGACCTTCTGCTGTGTCGAAGGCGACTTCAAAGGTATGCTTAAATCCGGCTTGAACGAGAATGACGGTGGTGTCACCGTTTCAACCGTTACCGTTGCACACCCCGCGCACAACAACATCACCAAAAGACAAATCGCGAGTACCTTCTTCATCTCACTCATCCTCCTCCCTCTCTGATTATTAATAGCACTGCAATGCAGTGAGAAAGTATATACATCATATAATGATATGCTATCAAGTAAAATTTACTATCAAAATATGAATTAGTTGCGATAGAAACAGCTTTGCTATAGTTACGGCATGTCAAATGGAATCGTTACCAGCAGGGAAATTGGCGCGGCGATACGAAAACGGCGCAAGGAACTTGGCCTGTCGCAGGAACAACTGGCCGAAAAAGCCGGTGTGTCATATCAGCAGTTGCAGCGGTATGAGAACGGCGGCAGTATGCTGAATGTGGAAAATGTGCAACGAATCGCTCAATCGCTACAGATACCGGTGTCTCATCTTTTCACCACCACTCAACCGCATGCGGTTGCAGAGCAACCTCCCCACTATGCCGCCTCCGATGAAAAAAACATCCTCAAACACTTTCGAAATCTGCGCTCCAGCGCTGACAAGAGTATGGCCATGGCACTTGTCCGGCGACTGGCGCGAAGCTAATAGCGGGAAAAATGAATTTCGGACGCGGCGATGATCGGTATAAAAGGTTGCTGATGCGGATCGCGGGATTTATGGGGGAGTGATATTGTGATTGAGTTCACTGGATTGAGATGGTGCCGTACGCATACTATTTCAGTGCATTCTTCAATCTGTGGGCCTCTTCTCGTTTCAGAGGTGCAGACGTGATACATCTTCCAATTTACTAATGAGTTGTCTGATTTATATCATCGGTTGTAAACGGCCAGTATCGCTTCGAGGACTGCTCCGCCAAGCGCCCTGGCTTTTTCGGAAACGGTGCTGCAATAACGCACGTCACACCGGGGATCAATATCTCCGATCTTGAGTCCTGCCGTAACCTTCGAACCAGGCCTGATCAATCCACGCAGAATACCGTCGATCTCGGCATGGAGCTGATTACTGCCGACAGTACCTATCAGTTCACCCTTATGAACTGGCTCTCCAATCTGTCTGGCAGTAATGAAAATACCGCCGGCAGGGGCGCGCAGCACCCGTGCTTTCGTGTGGCCGCCAATAGTGCCGGGGATACCGGTATCTGCTTCGGCCGAGCCTGAGGTGATCAATCGGCCGAGATAGTGACCACGATTTGTCTCGACCACGACGTGACAGTCTCCACCCGCTGTGAAGCCGGGACCAAGTGCGATGACGAGCGGAGCGGCGCTGATGGTGGTGCCGCAATTCCGCTTGGCAAGGATCGCATCTATCAGCACATCCGGACGGAAGATTTTGACACTCTCAGCCATCGGATCAATCCGGACAGGTATTCTCCCGGCATCCCAGGCGACCTGAGTTTCGGCCTCTCCGGCAACCTTGACAGCTTCGATCCCTTCCACATTCATCTGCTTTTCGTGAATCGCCTCGCAAAAGGAGACGCTCCTCCTGACCGCCAGAGGAGACGCGTTTTCGAGCATCAGAATACGCCTGAAGTTTGAGCGATAGAGCCGGACAGCAACTCCGGTGGCCATCTCCCCCGCCCCCCTGATGAGTATGACAAGATCATTCATTGAGATGTCCGATTACCCCTCTTAACGCACGTTTCCTGCATATCAGGCCTTCGGGCTCCAGTCGATAAGCGGACGGGCGGACTCGATATCGAAGAAGATCGCGTATTTGATCATCCGGGCTGCCTTTTCGTTAGCGATCCTGGCTACATGTTCCTTTACGCTGTCGAGTGTGGGGCCGTCCTTCTCCATGCTGCGCAGTTTGAGATAGACTCTGCATCCCTGGGTTTTCATCGGATTTTCATTCGGCACAACGCTCATGAAGGCAGCCCGGCCGGTCTCCAGCAGATTCTGGGCGCTGCGGGTCTCACCCATGCCCACCACCAGGGTCAGTTCATCCGGCATATAGGCCGAACCGAACACTGCAACGTTGGGGTTGCCCTTCCGGTCGGTGGTAGACAAAACACCAATCCGTGTTGGATCATTTACAAGTGCCATAACGGCTTTGGAATCAATCATGTTGTATTTCCTCCTGTTTTATAGATTCGATAGTCTGGCATTGGTTTTACCGTTTTCACATCCTGCTGATAACCCGGCAGAGTTCTGACAGTTATAACAACTTGCAACGTGTTGCGCCTCCCGGTTTTTGGGCCGGTCTTGGCGCTAGTTGGACTTTTCATCCTTCCCATTTATCCATAACTCCGATTCGCTAAGATCGACGTTGTCATTCCACACAACTCCGTAACCAGTCTGGTCTACGTGGACGTTTCTAAAAAAGGCGTCATCTTTAAGTGAGTAAAAAGAGGATTCATTAAGGAGGGGAGCGCAGTCATAAACTCTTGTGTCACCCGTGGTGAATGTAACAAAGAGTTGTTTTCCTGAAAGCGTTGTCACTGACTTTACTTTTGGGTAAATGGACATGGCAAAGTCACTCCAATCCGGGAAGGTGCTTAAACTGCTGTGTCTTCCACATTTCCAGCAACTCGGCTTGGTAATTTTGTGTCCAATCCCGAACCATACGATCTGCTCTGACTGGTAAATCCCCTTCGATAATTTCGCAGCTTTGAATATCATATACTCCGTTGAATTCTCCATAGATGGCGTGAAAGTGGGGGATTCCATGCTCCTTGAAGTACATTTTGATCAGAATTCCATAAAACCTTGCAATTATTGGCATAATTTCTCCTTTCGGCGCTCTTGTAGTCTGTGCTTGTTTAAGATGTCACGTGTCAAGGACAGACACATCTGAGATCCAATTATGTTTTTTTCTTATGGTATTTTATTCTTTAACTCATTTTGGATAAATTACAAATTCAACCTGTAGATAATGGAACGGCGTAGACATAAGAGCTATGAGATATTTCTATGAAATCATTTCCAACTTTTTAAACTGTCCCGGCACAATCTGATTTTCCAGGGATGCGCAATTGATATATTCCTGACCCAACGTCGCGTTGCATATCGCATTTACTTCCAACAATCTTTTTTAAATAATCTGAAAAATTCATCGTTGTCTCCTTGGTGAACAAAGTTAATTCTGCCTAAACGGTTTCAGCGGCTTTTGCTGCACTGCTTTTATTGCCTATTTCTGTTGTTCCTTGTTACACCACCAGTTTCCTTCTTCAGCAAGTCTACGGCAATTTACCCGTCCCGCCGCCGATGCCACGAAACGCCACTGCTCCAGCCTTTTTTGTTATGGGTTCAACGCCATAAGGCTGACCAGCCCGCCCAGTCTTTCCGGGCGGTCTGGTCAAGCCGCACGTTGGACATTCGTCTCTTTCGCTTTCGGAGTGGAAATAATCTTGTCCCTATACAATCTTTGGGCTACAATGTAGCTCAAAGGAGAAATATTATGTTAACATCTCATAACTCTGTTGTCCGAGCAAGAATTGACGGAAATATTAAAATTGAGGCCGAAGCTGTGCTCGCTTCTATCGGTCTTACAGCTTCTGATGCTTTCCGCATGCTGATGATGCGCATTGCAAAAGAAAAACAGCTACCGTTTGCGCCGCTTGTTCCCAATGAGGAAACTATTGAGGCAATGAAGGCCGCGCGACGTGGTGAGCTTGTTACGGTTGGCTCCGCAGATAACCTCCTTGAGATGCTGAATGCGGGGGATTAGATACGTCGGCCGTTTCAAGCGCGACTACAAACGGGAAAAAACTGGACGGCATGGTAAAACACTCGACGCCGCACTGATGGATGTTGTGCGCCTGCTTGCCGCTGACGAGACGTTGTCACGCCGTAACTTCGACCATCCGCTCTCTGGTGATTGGCCCGATTACAGAGACTGCCACATCAAGCCTGATTTGATTTTGATTTACCGGAAACCGGATGACGATCATCTCGACTTGGTTCGTCTCGGTTCGCATAGCGAGATTGGTCTATGATTTTTTACGACCTTTCAGTCGTCTTTTAGGGTGAATTTTACTACACCCTGTCGATTCATAACTTGGCGTTGATAATTTGCTGGCAGATACAATTCTTCACCTGAAGTAACTTTCTACTTTTCTGTGCCTAAAATAGAGCCATTAAGAGTTATTTCAAAAAGGCGCCCTCTTCCCCACATCCTTAACAACCGCCCCGTTCACCGACCGTGCCACCTTCCCGTCAATTCCCGGCAGACGCTCTACACCTTGCTCTCATACCTTTCACCATCCTCACAAACCACTCCTGACGCAACCGGCTGTGATCGCGCCACCCCCGGCAACACACCCAGACTTTCGGGAAAACGATCCAGAATCCGCAACAGATTATCCATTGCACGACTCTGAACAACCTGACCATTTTCATAGCGGGCAAAACCTTTTAAACCACCGCCAAGCACGGTTGCCATCTGCTCTTGGGTCAAATGCAGCTTGCGCCGGATTCTCTTTATATCCGCTGCCATCAGCAAGCCATCAACCTGCCGCCCGAAATCCTTCAGCATCTTCTCCGTCCGGCGGGCAGAATCCTTCCTGACAACCGCCTCGCCACAAGCCGGGCATTCCAGAATACCGTAATCAGGCACAACCAGAGAGTGTCCCTTGTAGGTGAAACGCTCCTCAATCACATTTCCAATAAGACTGCCGCCACCACAAAGCGGACAGACATCACCCTGCCTGTACATGTCAGATAACCTCTTCATCCAACGGCTTGAACGAAATAATAATAATTCAAAGTGTGAAACAATTTGAGTCATTCGTCAACAACGAAGTATCACAATGATACTTTATGCAGAGAAAAACAGTGAGGGTGATATTCATGTGTCCTGTTTTCGCTTCTCATCCAAGGCCTTCAAGATCTTCTCCGGTGTAATCGGCATCTCGGTGAAGCGCACCCCGATGGCATCATATACGGCGTTGAAGATGGCCGGGATAACCGGCTGGATCGGCCCCTCCCCCGCTTCCTTGGCTCCAAACGGGCTCTCCGGGTCGTAGCTGTCAACAAAGGTGGTCTTCAACTCCGGCAGATCGGCCATGGTCGGTATCTTGTAGTCGTGCAGCGATGGATTGAGCAGGCGGCCATCCTTGCCGACTTTAAGCTCCTCGAACAGCGCCTGCCCCATCCCCATCACGATCGAGCCTTCTACCTGACCCTCGACGCTGATCGGGTTAATCGGCTGGCCGCAGTCACCGGCTTCGGTTACTCTGACTACCCGCACCTCGCCGGTTTCTATGTCGATATCAACCTCGGTGCATTGGGCCGAAAAGCCGTAGGTCGGGCTGTGACCGATGTTGGCGCCTTTGAAGTTTCCGGTGCGACGCGGCGGTGTGTAGTTGCCGGTGGCGGTCAGTGGACCGTGAGAATCGATGTACTTCTCGACCACCTTCCAGAAGTCAATCTCTTTCCCCTTCTCGAAGACCGAGTATATCTTGCCGTGCCGTGCCTTGAGCTGTTCGGCGCTGACACCCAGCTGGATGGCCGCCACCGGTTTTAGTTTTTCGAGGATGTTGTCGGCGGCCTTGCAGACGGCGCTCCCGGCCGCCACCGTTACACGGCTGGCAAAGGTTCCCAGGTCGAAGGGGGCAAGAGATGTGTCACCGCTGACAACGTGGATTGTTTCAAAGGGAAGGCCGAATTTCTCGGCCGCCATCATGCCGAGTACCGTGTCGGAACCCTGCCCGATGTCGGTGGCGCCGCAGTACACAGTGACGCCGCTTTCGTTATCGACCCGAATCATGGCAGAGGAGTGCGGCTTGTAGGCCATGTAGAGCGTGTAGGCGGTGCCGGAGATATAATATCCGCCCGCCAGGCCGATCCCTTTGCCGAAGGGGAGTTTGCCATGTTTTTCCTTGTAGCCGGAGTTTTCAACAGCCTGATCAAGGCACTTGCGAAATTCGCTGTGCCGTACCACCTGGCCGCTGACCGTTTCGTGGCTCAGGCCGATGGCATTTTTTTTCTTCAGTTCGTAGGGGCTCATGCCGATATCAATGGCGATCTGGTCCAGCAGGCTTTCCAGGGCGAAGCGGGGCTGGACGCCTCCCAGTCCGCGCATGGCGCCGCAGGTCGGTTTGTTGGTGTAGACCCGGCGGGCGTTGAAACGTACATTTCTGACGTTATACGGCAGATGCAGCATTGCTGCAGTGTAGAACAGGATCACCAGCCCCCAGCCGCCGTAGCTGCCGCCATCCATGGTGCCGTCGTAGTCGATGCCGGTGATCATGCCGTCTTTGTCCACCCCGACCCTGACCTTCATCTCGATCGGATGTCGTCCGCGATGCTGCAGGAAGACATCTTTTCTGGAGTAGAGCACTTTTACCGGCCGCCCGGCCTTGCGGGCCAGCAGCGCCGAGATCAGCTCGTTGTTGGAGACCTCGCCCTTGCCGCCAAAGCCGCCACCGACGCCGGTGACTTTGACGTGGATCTTGTTCATCTCCATCTGAAGAACTTTGGCGAGATGCGTGTGCAGGTAGTGCGGAATCTGGGTGGTGGACCAGATGAAGAGTTCGCCGTTGGTGTCAAATTTGGAAACTGCGCAGTGCGGTTCCATGAAGACGTGATTGACGTAACTGGTTTTGAAGACTTTTTCGAGTACGTAGTGAGAGTTTTTGAAGGCTTCGTCCACGTCACCGAAATTCTGGTCGGCCTCATAGGCGATGTTACCGGGGAATTTGTTGTCCTCGTGGATCCTGACCGCACCTTCAGCCAGGGACTGTTCCGGAGTGGTGTAGACCGGCAACGCCTCGTATTCGATCTCGATCAGATCAAGCGCTCTTTCAGCTGTGTCGGCATCCACCGCCGCCACTGCCGCCACCGGCTCTCCGTAGAAACGGACCTTCTCGTGGGCCAGCGCATATTCGGTCGGCATCTGCGGGACAATGCCGTATTTGATGGGCGTTTCGGCGCCGATCAGTACGGCTTTGACGCCGGCCAGCGCTTCGGCTCTGGAGGTGTCTATGCTGATGATTCTGGCATGGCCGATGTCGGAGCGTTTGATCCGGCCATGCAGCATCATCGGAAACTGGATGTCGTCGGCAAATTCGTGCTCACCCTTTACTTTCTTCGGGCCGTCTTTTCTTTTCTGGTCTTTGCCGATTACGTCAAAATCATGCTTAGTCATGGTTGACCTCCCCGGAAAGAAGTTGACCGGCATGTTCAACCGCCTCGACAATTTTGGCGTAGCCGGTGCAGCGGCAGAGATTGCCGGCCAGGGCGGTTTTGATCTCGTCCCGGCCGGGGTGCGGATTTTCGTCGAGCAGGGCTTTGGAGGAGAGTACCATACCGGGCGTGCAGAATCCGCACTGGACAGCACCCTTGTCAATGAAGGCCCTCTGAACCGGGTGCAGTTCGGTGCCTTTGCTCAGTCCCTCGATGGTGGTGATGGTTTTGCCGGTGCAGGCCACCGCCAGGGTCAGGCACGACAGGGCCGGTCTGCCGTTGATCAGAACCGTGCAGGCCCCGCAGTCGCCAATGCCGCACCCTTTTTTGGTGCCGCACAGACCTACCGTCTCGCGGATCACATCAATCAGATAAGCGGTAGGATCGATCGCCAGATCGAAGTTTTCACCGTTTATTTCCAGTTTGATCAGCTTTTTCACGCTTGAGTCCTCCTTGTGGCGATAATCTCCAGGCACTGTTCCAAAGCTCGCCGGGTCAGCACACCGATCACACGGTTACGGTATTCGGCCGAAGCCCGCACATCGTCGATGGGAGTGGCTTCCTGTACGACTCCGTTGCAGGCGGCAGCAAAGAATTCTTCGCTGATCTGCATCCCTTTCAGTTTCTGTTCGGTTGCTGTGGCCCGGTAGGTGGTCGGGCCGACTGAACCCATTGCCAGACGTACCTCGACGGCCAAAGTGCTATCCCCGCTCAGTTCCAGGTAGGCGCCGATGTTGAGCATGTCTATCTCCATGGCTTTTCTGAGCCCTTTGAAGCGGTAGGCAACTGCGCTTCTCTCCGACAGGGGGGGCAGGCGGAAGGCTTTTAAGTATTCGCCCGGTTCCAGTGCGGTCTTGCGGTAGGAGAGGAAGAAACGGCTGATGGGGAGTATCCGCTCGCCCCCCTGTCTGCCGATGATCAATTCGCAGTCATGAGCCAGAAGCACCGGCGGGGTCTCGGCCGCCGGTGAGGCGTGGCAGATGTTGCCGGCCATGGTCGCCATCCAGCGCACCTGGTTCGAGCCCAGGTTGGCGGCGGCATACGCCAGCGCCGGAGCATGTTCTTTGACGAGAGCGCTCCGTTCGATCTCGGCCACCTTGGTACCGGCCATGATGGTCAGCCCCTGACGTGGGTCCCAGGATATCCCCCGCAGTTCATGCAGGTCGGAGATATCTATCAGAATCCGGGGCGCCAGCAGTTTTTCCTTGATCAGCACCATCAGGTCGGTGCCTCCGGCCAGAATCCGGGCATCCTCGGCTTTGGCCGCGTACAGGGATTCGAACTCCCTCAGCGAAACAGGTTTTTCGTACTCAAACGGTTCACAATGCATCAAGTACACTCCTTTCGAAAGCATCATACGGAAAATTCAGCTGTAATAATCAGCGACATTCAGCATCCCAGCTCGCACGCTCTTTAGAATTTTCAGGGGGGGGTGGTTGTGCGCAGGGATTTTCGGAGTGTCGCTTGTGAGTCGAAGACTCTTTGGGTTTAGCCCCTTGCCCCTTGCCCCTTGCCCCCGCATGGGGTTTCGTCACAGGAGAGCGAAATCCCGGATATTTCGTTTGAACAATCCCGATCAGTTGCCAGATGACCAGGGCATTCACTACAGTTGCCACACACACGGCACAGCTCGCCCAAACACCAAGGTAACGTAACAGCTTTTCAGTCAGACCGCCGACCAGCACGCCGCACGCCGCCCCCGCAAAGAGGCCGATTATTGCGGTTGTAATGAAAAACCCCTGAGCAAACATTGTCCCGAAGCTGTCGGCATTATCGGCAAGACCGTGATAGCCTCCAAACCCCGCCACAGCCCCCCATACCCCGCCG